>ERZ772956.397-NODE-397-length-33936-cov-4.994864_pt1 | contig 33936 bp, 26 predicted proteins | sample MGYA00580683_ERZ772956 | MGnify/ENA primary metagenome ERZ772956 (study PRJEB29015, sample SAMEA2738077) | human oral metagenome | biome: human oral; feature: human-associated habitat; material: saliva | place: China | collected 2212 ... | reverse complement strand
GCCCGCACACCTGATCTGGCTTTTGGATGCCGCTTCCGCAGGAGTCTTTGGCAAGCTTGCTCGTGCAAAAGGTTCGCTCCCCTGCGGAAATCAATGGCTTAAGTTTGACCTTGTAGAACGCGCATGGGCCATCACCGGAGACGAACCCCAGGAAGATTCCCGTTGTGTTTTTATCGGTCGAAATTTGCTGCGCTCCGGACTTCGAGAAGTATTTGTCCCGGCTCTTTGGCATGACGATGCGGAAATCAAGCATGAACGTGAGCGCGGACACGGACACGAGCACGAACATCAGCATGAACGTCATGGCCATGATGATCATGGTATACGGGAGTCCCATAACAAATAGGCATTCGGAGGCATTCGGCTTGAAAAGCACGTTGCCAAAACCAATTATCACATTTTGGGCAGGTTCTTATAGGCACCCTGTCTATGGCCTGCGCGCACAACAACAATCACGAGCTTCTCGTCTTCAATTTTCGCAAGAACCCGATACGAACCGACGCGCCAGCGCCAGCCGGAACTTGTCCCTTGCAGTTGTTTCCCGTTTGCGACATTTCTTGGATTTACACAACCATCAAGATTTTCTTTGATCCATGAAACTATCAGCAACCGCTGTTTCTTGGGTATTTTGAGCAGCTGTTTGGTAGCCGCTTTAGACCACTCAACATGATAGGTCATTCTGACATCATAGCCATACGCATGACTTCATCCATGGAATACCGCTTACCGTCATCCTCGGCCAAGGCCTCGGAATACGCCTGTAGATCAGCGGCCTCTTCAATACGTTCAAGCACAGATTCGCGAACGACTTCGGAAAAAGTCTGGCCGGTAAAATCCGCAAACGCTTGAATCCACTCTCGCTCATCATCTGCAAATCTAATGGCAGTTGCCGTCATTGCCACGCTACTCACCTCTTTCGTACTACGTTGTAGTACAGTATACCATATACAATAAAATACAGTCCCTTGCGGGTACAATACGAGAAGAAACACGCCGAAAACCCGTCGAACCCAAGGAGTTCTCTTGGAAGTCTTTGAATTCGTTCTCATCATTTTGACCTGTGTCGTTGCCTCGTCGGTGCTTGACGAATTTTCTCGCATCTCCATTCCGGTGCTGCAAGTTATCATCGGGCTCATCGTTGCACTGATACTTCCCGGTGTTCAAGAAATTCGCATTGATTCTGAGCTCTTTTTGGTGCTGTTTATTGCACCGCTTCTCTTTAATGAAACGAGAGAAGCCGATCCCGCCGCTCTCTGGAAGAATCACGGCTCGATCCTTTCGCTTGCAATCGGCTTGGTCATTGCCATTGTACTCAGCGTTGGCTTTACCCTCCATCTGCTGATACCCAGCATCCCCTTAGCGGCGGCGTTTGCCTTTGCCGCAGCGCTCGGTCCTACCGATGCTGCCACCGTTGCCGCACTTCGCTCGTCGGTACATCTTTCCAACCGTCAACGAACCCTTCTTTCCGGCGAATCGCTTATCAATGACGCTTCCGGTGTCGTGGCCTTTCAGTTTTCCGTTGCCGCTGCCGTAACCGGTGCATTTTCTGCACTCGCTGCCACTCAATCCTTTGCCGTCCTCTTTATCGGTGGCATCGTCATTGGTCTTGTGGCAGGAACGCTCTTCTCGCTTCTTATGGCAATCCTTGGTCGCATGGGATTTGACGACACCACCGCGCACGTTCTTTATGAGGTCATCTCGCCTTTTCTCATCTATCTCTTTGCCGAGCTTTGCCACGTTTCAGGCATCCTCTCCGTTGTTGCAGGCGGACTTGTTATGGCTCAGGCGACGCGTCGCAATACTTTTATCAGCACGACGGCCGCTCGACAAAAACTCGTTTCCGATAACTTCTGGCGTATCATCTCATTTCTTATCAACGGCACCGTCTTCGTGCTTCTCGGTATGCAACTGCCCCGTGCCGTCACGCCAGGATTCAACGGAGGCCTCAGTATCTTTCAAATCCTGGGCGTTATTGCGACCATGACACTCATTCTGGAAGGTGTGCGCTTTTTGTGGCTACTGGTACTTGAGATTCGCCACAGCCGACATGGCCTGCAGTTCTGTGGATCCGACGTTGAAACCGGCACTCAAACCGATGCCAAAGCTCCTGCGGAAACTCGCAGGTCGCTTCTCACCAGCGTACTGGTAACCACCATCGCGGGTGCGAAAGGGGCGGTCACACTCTCAATTGCACTCACCCTCCCCTACGTCATTGACTCCGGTGCAGCCTTCCCGCAGCGCGAGCTTATCATCACCATAACTGCAGGTACTATCCTTGCGTCACTGTTACTGGCCGACGCACTTCTCCCCCGTTTGGCTCCAAAGACAGTTGACGACAGCCTTGACGAACGTCTGCGTAAAGGAGAAATTGCGGTTCTTGAGGCAACAACATCCGAACTTCGCTCCATGATGAGCGACGGGCGCATAAGCGAGAAGTATCTCCCTGCACTACGGCTGACCATAAGCCGTTATACCAGTCGCTTGTTTTTTGAACGCATCAGCACTCCCGAAGCGGCACGTGCTACGATGCAGATGATTCGCGAGAACAACGAGTTGCAGCAAAGCCGCCTTGAAGAGCTGCGACTCCGTCACCTGAAACATCACGACACAACGCCTTGGAGCACCATTCTTGAAAATCTACGCTCCATCAGACGCTCGGTGGGTTATATAAACTCACTTGCAGACATTGGCATGAACGCAAAGACCAACAATCGTATAAAGATTTTTATCAACGAAGCAAAGTATGCGCTGAAACGCTTGCGTAACAACAGCGAGATTCGTCAGCTTGAAGACAATGATCGTGCATACTTTCAGGCGTGTCTCTATGCCATCGAGCTTGAATATGCGGAAATCGATCGCCTTGAGGAGATTTGCAGGGATGAATCTGATCCCGATCGGGCGGCTATTGCCGCTAACTTGCTGGTAGATCATCAGTCAGCCGTGGATTCCATCTGGAGCCGTGTCAACATTGGCCAAGAAGGTGCCGGAACGGATATGCAACGGTCATACTCTTTGCCCTACAACCTTGATACGCATGAGATATCCCCGCATTTTCGCCAACAGATTGCCGATGCGCGCACGTACGCCAACGATGTTGACGAAAACGCTTTGCGTGTGGAACTCGATCAGATAGCCCGCCTTCAATACGAGGGCATCATTGACCGGGAAGTCGCTTCGCATCTCCGTGAAAACGTCTACTATCTGCAAATGTCTATAGGCGATTAGAAGGTCATTTGCCACAGGCAATCGGACGCCGGATTAACCACGCGGGACCGTGCTGCCGGATCTCTCGCACGCAGCCGGACGCCGAACTATTCCAATCCCAAGACCTTATCCGCATCGATATAGCGACCGGGCTTTCGCGAAGCCGCTTTAGGCTCGGGGCCGTCAGGCCAACCGATAGCACAATGGCCAACGCCAACCCAGCTGCCCTCCACGCCAACGTCAATGAGGAATTGCTTGAACTCTTCCGTCTCAAACTCTTCGCGAGCACGATGAATCCAAATTGAACCAAGTCCCAAATCATGCGCTGCCTGCATCAAATTGCCCATGGTAAGTGAGCCGTCGTACACACCGTTGGGATTGTCGGCCGGCACAAGTACCACAAGCACAACCGGAGCGCCATAAAACGGATCAAAGCCCTCAGGACGCCCCATGATGGCCGCATTTGCCTGCACGAACTTCTCGCGAAGTTGAGGATTTGAAACTTTGATTATAAGGGGGCTCTGCAAACCCCTGGCATTGGCCGCATATTCTCCTGCTTTTACGATACTGGCGATAAGATCCTCAGGCACCGGCTTGTTGGCAAACTTTCTCCAGCTCCGACGTGTGAGCAGTGACTCGTACGCTTCATTCATGAGAATCTCCTTTCAAATAACCGCCTTAAGTGTACGTCAAATGGTTTCTTTGGAGAATTGGTTGAACCATATGTCTCGCAATACTTAAAGTGATAACTTTTATGTATTGATATATTGATAACTTTTACGTATTATACTCAACAAAGGAGGTTGGTTTTCTTGCATGAAATACTTTTCTACCGAGACAACAAAGGCAAACAGCCGGTTCTTGACTACTTACAAGAGCTGAGTCGAAGCAAAAGCAAGGATAGTCGTATTAAGTTAAACAAAATCAGCGATTATATACAGGCATTAAGTGTATACGGAACAGAACAGTTGACTGAAAACTATGTCAAACATCTTGATGGTGAAATATGGGAATTGAGACCCATTAGAAACCGAATACTATTTGCCGGAGTTATCGGCGGAAGATATGTACTGCTTCATCAATTTATGAAGCAATCGCAGAAAACGCCTGTAAGAGAGATAGAACAAGCAAAGCGAGAGCTGGCCGATTTTAAGAAAAGAAGTGGACTATATGAGTAATACCAATATAAGCAACACTAATTCTATTGGACGCACTTGGGCTGATGTCCGAAAGGCATTGTTCACCAAAGAGGAAATCGCCGAAAGCGATCTCAGGGTGGCGCTTATTGGAGAATTAATTAAAGCTCGAAAAGAACGGGGAATTTCCCAAAGAGAGCTTGAGGAACTGAGTGGTGTAAGACAGCCGGTCATTGCGCGGATGGAAAACGGAAATACAACTCCAAATCTAAGTACTGTTTTAAAAGTGCTAGCACCCCTTGGCAAAACACTATATATCGGAGACTTGAAGAAAGCTTAAAGTGATAACTTTTATGTATTGATAACCTAAGAATCACACCGGATTCTCTCAAAGCAAAACGTCAGGGCGGGTTATGACAAACACTCACCGAACTTCTCGACAGACACACCTTACCAAAGCTCAAATACGCGCGCTTGCAACACTGACATTGGTTTTTGTTATTGCTATTGCAACGCTGATACAGGAATGTGCCACAAACCGCAAAGACAGCACCAGCCAACAAAGCGCATCGGCAGCCGCGGCTACAACCATAGCTGCCGACCCCACCAAAACCACAGTCCGGTTCCTTGATATTGGACAGGGAGACTCCACCATTGTCGAACTTCCCGATGGTAAGACCATGGTCATCGATGCGGGACCTCGTGGTTCAGCGAAAACAATAGAGGCTCAACTCAAGGCCGATGGACGCCCTCAAGTTGACTATCTCGTTGCCACTCATCCCGATGCCGACCATATTGGTGGGATGGCAGAACTCATCAATGACAGCAGCATCGGCTCCGTCTGGGCGCCAAACGCCACAAACAACACCGAGACGTTCAGAAACTTTTTGAGCGCCATCGACAGAAAGGGTCTCACCATCACGCAGGCCGTCTCCGGCACAACCATCGCAAAAACCGACCAATACTCCATCGACATTCTGTGGCCGCCTTCGTCCGCTCATTTCGACAACACCAACGACTATTCAATCATCATTAAACTGACCGTTGGCGAGAAGACCTTCCTATTCACGGGCGACGCTCCTGCAGCTTTAATCAATCAGGCTATCGAAGGTCACATTGACGTGTTAAAGGTATCGCATCATGGATCACGCACCGGCACCACAAAGAAGCTTGCCGCCAAACTCTCACCCGACTATGCCGTCATGTCATATGCCATCGGCAACGACTATGGGCACCCACACGAAAGCGTCCTGAGGGCATTGTCCGCCTCACATACACAGGTATACGGAACGGGAGCGAATGGTACCGTCACGGCCATTACCGACGGTTCAACTATTAATATGTATGTTCAGAAAGAGGGCACGCCCGTCACTCCTCCAAAAGTAAAGTAGAGGTGTTTTATGACTGCAATCGTCGATCGAATAGAAGACAACAACATCGCCGTTCTTGAAATCAACGGCGGCGAGAAGTTCTTGGATGTTCCCCTCTCTGAGCTGCCTGAGGGAACCTCGCAAGGCGACATCCTTGTTCACAAGGAAACCGGATGGGAACGAGACTCCGAGGCAACCAATAAGCGCACGCTTGAGATCCTCGGTCTCTTTAACAAGCTTTTTAAGAAGGACTGAAGGCTTCCATATTAGGGTTCCAAAAAAGCGAGGCTGAAAACCTTGTTCCAGCCTCGCTTCAACGCTCTCTACGATGTCGCTTTAAAAATCGCTTCTGCGACCTGTATTACTTCTCGCTAGCCCCAGAGTTTTTCTCGTTGGGATCTTTGCCGGAAGCTCCCTGCTCAGAGGAAGGGTTCTTCTCGGTCTTCTCCGTACCCGCTTTCACACCCTTAGCAACTGCATCAGAAAGGGTCGGCGCAATGGCCTTTGCTCCCACAAGTGCACCGAAAAGCTGCTTCAAGTCAAGACCCATAGAATCGCCAAGACCCGCATTGATCTGCGTCATAGACTTAGTAATGTCTTCGGTTAGCTTTGCGGCATTGCCTTCACCGTACATGGTGATGGAGTCAACGTTGGCAAGCGGCTCAGCAACGGCGCGAGCAACATCAGGCAATGCATTAAAATACATTTCAAGCACGGCAGCTTGGTTCATCTTGGCCATTGCCTCGGCCTTTTTCTCAAGACCCTCAGCCTCAGCGGTTAGCTTTGCTGCTGTTGCAGCAGCCTCGGCGTCACCCTTAGCGCGGATTCCCTCAGCTTCGGCAAGCATGGCCTCACGTGTTGCATTGGCCGCCTGCGTACGCTCGTACGCCTGAGCCTCAGCCTCTTTCTGACGACGGAACAAATCAGCCTGGGCGGCCTGCTCGGCTGCATAGCGTTCGGCGTCTGCCTTCGCGCGCACCTGGGAATCGAGGGTATTCTTGGTAACCTCAACTTCCTTCTGCTTAACGACGGCTTCTTGCTCCTGCTTCACAATGTTTGCAGCTGCAGTCTCGCGCTCAATATCCTTCTGCTGAATCTGCTTTTGAATCTCATACGCAGCGTCTGCTTTTGCGTTTTCCGTATCGGCTTCAACCTTCAACGCTGCCTTACGCATGGCAAGATCGGTCTGCTTTTGAGCAATGTCGAGATCGGCGTTCACACGAGCCTCATTGGATGCCTTGTCGGCAGCAGCCTGAGCCTCAGAAATTTCCTGGTTTGAACGGGCTTGAGCAATCTCGGCATCTTTGCGGATGGTTGCAACGTTCGCAACGCCAAGATTATCAATGGTGCCGTCCTTATCGGCAAATCCTTGAATGTTAAAGGCAACAATCTCAAGACCCATCTCCGCAAGGTCCTGATGAGCGTTGTCTTGGACACGCTGCGCAAACGTATCACGATCAGTAACAATATCCTTGAGTTTCATCTGGCCGATAATGGCGCGCAGGTGGCCCTCAAGCGTATCGCGAACCTCATCAGAGATTTCATCGATGTTCTTGTACAGGAAGTTGCGCGTAGCGGCCTGAAGAAGCTCCGGAGTCTCGGTTGCGATACGAACCTTAACGGCTGCATCCGCCTGCACGTTAATAAAGTCGTTTGTGGGTACATAATCCGATGTTTTTACGTCCACCGGAATCATGGCGGCTGTCATCGAGTCAACGCGCTCAATCAACGGCACTTTAAAGCCGGTCTTACCATGGATGATGCGCTGTCCCCACGGACCTGAAACGACTTTAATCTCTGCAGGAGATGCAGACACGAAGCCGTTTATCAGGAAGAGAAGAACGACGATCACCACAATCACAATGGGGATGACTGTTCCAAGTGAGCCAAACATAGCTGTCCTTTCTACCACTTTCCCAGACTTACTGTTCTGGAGTATATTCCCTAGCAAGTTCTACCATCAACTCGATTTCTTCCTGAGTAAAACCTGCGTCTTCCCATGCATCACGCATATATTGTTCACTGTTTATCACTATATGATAGTAATAATTAGCTCTATCACTTTCTGGCAGGGAACTCCCTTTGGTCTGCGCCTTATCCAATCTGCCTCTCAGGTACTTCAAATCGAATTTAGCAGCTTCTTGAGCCTTTTTTCTGTATTTCTTTTCGTTCTTTTTCCATTCTTCCTTCTCCCATTCCGTGGGATGCAAGGCCCTATTGACCGGTTGCGTTGACGTCTTTTTGGTAGATGTTGGAGAGGAAGAGCTGCTCGTAGAACCTGATTCTCCCGACATACTCTGAGTTGACACTCCCGAAATCTCTGTCGGTGAATACTTCTTTGAAGTGTTAGACCCAGAAGATCTTGACTTATTGACATATGAATTTGTATACGGCTGATCAAAAACTATCGACAGCGAAAAGAGCAACGCCAATATAATGCCGGCGAACATCGTCATCTTCTTGAACTGCCCTTTGTTACCCGAAGAAGTGCCGCTTTTGTCTTCATCTTTCAAAGGGAAATCAAAAAAGAAATCTCCTTTGGATTCTTCTTGCAATGGCCGAAACGTCGGCTCAAAGGAATCTTTTGGAGCAGGAAGTCCCAAGGGTTCGTACTCATCATCGCTCACCGTGGCGGTTTCATTTGACGTAAAACGCTCCAACTCACTCTCTGCTTGAGTCTTCGCTTCTGCAAGCTTGGCGGCTACCTTTACCGCTTCAGCCCGCGCCCGCGCTGTTCCGGTTTCCACGGCACTTCTCGCGATACTTTCGGCTTCTGCGATGTTTCTCGTTATATTTTTGGCCTTGAGTTTTTCAACGCGCTTATGTGCGGGATCAGTCGAACGCTGTTTTGCTTTCCTCGAAGACTGAGCAAGGTCTTTTATCTGCCGGTCAGTTTGAAAAAGGCTGAACTTAGGTAGCGACAACTGCGGTAAGCGGAATCCTTTAGACGACACAACGTCCTCATAACGACCAGTCTTAGGATTGAATCGCCTTGTTGCCATCTTGTGACACATCCTTCACTTAAGCTGTCCGCAGCTAAGAACATTTTAATTCAATTCGCAACAAAAGACACTTATCGTACGCTTTGCCAGCCAAACCCTTTAATTCTTCATTTTTCTTAGCTACCAATCTTTTGAATCTACGAAAAAAGCTGTGAAGTACCTTCTGAAAGAACTGCAGCAAAACCATATACTGTACCGGCTCATATACTCTTTTACTGATTTCTTCGATAAAAAATGCACCGCCCAAATATGGACGGTGCATACTTACGTACATCAATGACCGGCTATTTAGACTTAGCTCCTAGCGGTACGATACTTCTTTGCTCCAAGAGCGAGAAGAACAGCAGCACAACCTGCAACGGCAGTCATAAGAACCTGCGGCATTGAGTTGTCTCCCATGTATGGAACAGCCGACTTACGAGGCTTAGGAGGAACCGGGTTAGTTGTGGTGTTGGTGTCTGTATCAATCAAGCCATCACTGACGTGAGCGGTGTTGACAACATTGACATCTTTCACGCCCTTATCGACCTTGACCTTAAAGGTTACGGTAAGGGTCTCTCCGGAAGCCACGTTCTTCTTCCAAGTAACCTTATGCGTAGCCTCATCATACGTTCCATCGTTATCGGCCGAACCATCAACATAGGTGGTGTGCTCAGGAATAGCATCGGTAATGGTAACGTCGCGGGCGGTATTTGTAGTATTGGTATACGTCACAGAATACGTCAGCGTCTGTCCCGCCTTTACCTTATTGCCGTCAATGGTATTACCATCAGCATCAAGGACATCTTTTTTGGGTTGAGGCTCAATGACCCATACACCAATAAAGTGTGCATTCTTATGGTCGATGGTCTCAGAATCGTGATCATAGCCCATAAAGACCCATGTGCCTTCAGAAGTCTCTACGCGAGTCTTTCCTCCAATGGGAGGATCGGGAGTTACTGTCGTGCCATTCTTAATCCCTGTCTGCTTACCGGGGAGAAGGTCGAGAACTTCTTGAGGAAGCTCTTTGCCAGGGGTACCGCTTACAAATTCGTGATCCTTTGCATACAACAAATCCGTAACAACTTTGTTTGAATCAGTTTTAATGTTATCCACATTCTGCGTCACGATATTGGTGATACTCTCGGCACCCTGCTGAGCAGCCTTCTCGTTGGTAACTGTCTTATAAACGATGGTGTAGTACTTACCGCCATTGCCCTTAGTCAGATGCTTCTTGGCAATGTCAACGGTAACTTTCTGTCCTTCAACAGTAACGGTGTAATCATCGCCCTCTGTCAAAGTGTTACCGTCTTGAGTGACCGTAAGGCTCTTGAAGTCCAAACGCTCATCAAACGTATCTACCATGCTCATGCTCGTAATAGGACCAATGGTATCCACACCCGGTTTTGGCATACGGTATTTGGTTGTATAGGTAAGCTCTTGGCCGGCTTCTGCCTGTACCTCAGCCTTGTCAACCTCTTTGGTTGGAGGAGGTGCAACAACCTCGGTGTAAAGACCGAAAAGACCACCACATGACATAGTAGTGCCATATTCGAAATTAATCTTATTATCTACTGAACGAAGGCCCATGCCTGTAACATTATATTCGTCATCACCGGATGTACCACCACCGGGAATGGTTGGAGTCCACGTAGTCTTGTTGCCTGAAGTAGATTCATGCAGACTGTTGCGGTTGTTCATTACAATTTTGTCGAGCGCAGTATCTTTGTTGAAAACAGAGAATGATTCCTTACGATCATGTGTGCTGATAACATCCACATCAGAAGGGAACATGACTGCTCGCAAGTCACAAGGCGTACCGTCCTGGTTTTTCAGCTCAACCGTAACATTAGCGTGAACCCCGAAAGTATGGAACATGTCTTTTGTATATGTAGGATGATTGCCGTCTAAATAATTCTGAATATAGAAGGACTTTTTACCCCAGTTCTCATCAACCACCATAAAGGGAACAACGGTCTTGGACGGATTCTCAAAATCGCCAGTCCCTTCCTGTAAAAACTCCAGGTTAACGTTGTTAACGGTTACGTACACGTCAACGACCTTGCCATTGACAGTACCGGCATTGCTAAATTTCAACTTAAGCGGCTGACTAAACGACTGATCAGCTCGCTTGGTCTTATCGACCTTGAGAGCAAAGACCGTGCTCTGCTGACGACCGGTTTCAGGAGGAATAACATCCATATCGACGTCACCACTCTGGGAGATAACCGACATGTTTTCCTGAGTCATGGTGAACTGATACGCCTGAACATGAGCGAGATCAGTATCGTCCTTAATCTCAGTAACCGCTAAGACTTTCTGCGGCTGCACTATGACTGCAATGGCTGTCATTACAAGTGCCACAAAGAGCACACCCAGCCTTCTTACCAGAGATGTACGCATGTTTTCTCCTCAAACTATATGGGGCAATTCATTGTTTCCGCTCTACTGAACACATGCCGATCAGCTAAACGGGTTTCTTTCTTTGATGAGTCAGCATACTGACTCATCATCTTGTCGTACTCTTCAAACTATGCCTTACTTCTGTATCAAAATCAAGAACCAATCCCCTTTTTTCACTATCTCTTTATATTTTTTAAGTCTTAGATATTGGGGATATGCGACATTGCTTATACAGGGGAATTTCTCATAGATCCCCAACACTTTTGCCGTAAAACCTGCGCAATGTGCTATGGCAAACTACTTTATATAGTTTTTTCTACGTAGACTAAACTTACTGAAAAACACCGCCCTTCTTTTTAAGGGCGGTGTTGGAATGTATGGTGGAGGTGCGGAGAATCGAACTCCGGTCCAAAGCAAATCCGCGGCAGGTGTCTCCAAGCTCAGTTGCTCATTACATCTTAAACAACGCACGCCGAGCAACCTGCGTTTGTTGTTCCAGCCGGTTCAATCTTTTTGCAAGGCATACCGACTACGTCCTTACAAGCATCTCCCTAAAATGACGTCGCCCCGGAAGCGGGAGCATATCCCGGTTTGACGCGCTGAACTTTTAATTAAGCAGCGAGAGCCATCTGAGGCTCATAAGAAAGAGTGTTGTCAATTCAATTTGACATTTCCCCTGTTTAACGTGGCGAGGAGACCACGGCTTGCTGCCCACCTAAAACTCACCCTGTCGAATCCAGTCACCCCCGAATGTATGAGGTGCTGCTACCACCATGCAGCTTTCAAGTTACACTGGCAAGAAACCCCCATGCGAAGCTTCCCTGCCATTGCTGAACTTCCTTCAGCACCCACTGTCTCATGGGATAAGACAGTATACCCTTTTTCTAAAGCTCTAAGAGGATAGTAATGGAAAACATAGCATAGACACACGTTCTTCTCGCTATCAAACACTTGGCTCACAGCAATGTAGTGACTTCTCACTTCTCATTTCGGCCGCTGCTTGGCCTCTGTTTCTTATCGCAATTTCACCAGTAAACGAAATTACGACGAGGCAAATCCACCAGTAAACGAGGTTCTTCTCGCAATCGCTTCAAACTTGCGGTTTACGGGTGACTGCAGTCGATAAGAACGATGTTTACTTGTGATTTTTCTTTGATTTGAGCGTTTACGGGTGAATCGAATCACCCGTAAACAACGATTTTGACGGGGTTTTAAACTCCGTGTGTTTAGTGGTGATTTTAAGAGACGGACGTGACCGTAAAAACCACAAGTAAACGATTGCTGCGGGCATTCCCGGCGGGTACTCCAAGCGAGCGGGCAGACGAGCAGGTGGGAATTCCAAGCGAACGGGCCAACACGCAGACGGGCAACAGCCGCACACGGACTAGCGCAATTACATGTCCGCATGCTCCTGTAAGTTCGATGTATTCGCCTGTTCATACGCCCGTCCTGCCGCAAAGCCTTTGGCATACTCTGACCTGCGGCGATCCTTTGCCTCGCGAGCCTCTCTGTCATGCAGTAGTTGTCGCTCCCGGTCAATAAACATAACCAAGATCACGGCGATAAGGAACACGGAGCTAATAAGAATCATGTAATGTCCCATCACGGGAATCAAATGATTCCCGATAACGGCCCCTGCAACAAAGCAGAAAATCGTTCCAAAATAGAGCAGAGAGGATTCCACGTGCTCTTTATTATGCGTATGGATATATGCGGCAACTTCTTGCGTACCGCTCCGGAGATTTCCTATACACATGGTTGTGGCAAAGGCGTGCCCATGCAATTTCCTGAACGCCTGCACCTGAATGCCACACGCCAACGACGTAAGGCTATTTGCCACCAGGTTCATATCCTGCGGCATAAACGCCACGCAGGTCAGAAGACAGATTTCAACAAAAACGGCAAGTTGGCGCCAATGCAGGTGTCGTTCGCGAGCAACCATACGAATGACATACGCCACCGCAATACCTATGGCAAACGCTAAAACCGGCATTCCGTATTTGGCACATTTTTCAAATGAACCGCTGGTTACATGAATACCCAACAGCAACAGATTGCCCGTCTGCGCATTAGCAAAGACGTGATCGCGTACAAGATAGGAGTAAGCGTCCATCACGCCACCCGATAGTGCTAAAAGCGCTGCTACCTCAACGGAATCCGACATCTGTAGTGCGTGTTTCAAAGTAATCTCCTCACAGATTAACCGAACGATTGGCGAGAAGTACTGGGCCTCAAAACGCCATGAATCGCAGTTCTTCTCGCAAAAAAGCGGTGCAGGAAAAACCTACACCGCTAACTTAGCACTACTCTGTGAAAATGCCATAGCTTAGTTATCCAAGCTTAGCTTAGTTAGCCCAAGCTTTATGCTCATCAGTCGGAGTTAGTCCTCAACGAGCTCAAACTGATCGGGACCAACACCACATACGGGACAGGTGTAGTCCTCAGGAAGCTCGGGAGTATCCACCTCAACCTCATAGCCACAAACGGTGCATACGAACTTGTATGTCTTTTCTGCCATGTTATTTCCTCTCTCCATGACCAGCTTTGTACTGGCCGCTTACGTACCTCTGATTTTACAGACACGCAATCGCGCTGGGTGAATTACGACTGCGTTTGAAGCATTTTACCAAGACCGAGCTTTTTTACAAGCCCACAAAATCCCGCGTGAACATTGAGCGCAACATCTTGGCTGCAACATCTTGAGCCACAGCATCTTAGCCACAACATCTAGAAACGACTCCGCTCCTTAAGAGCTCGTTGAATCTCTCTGTCGGAATCGCGACGGGCAGCATCGGCACGCTTGTCGTACAGTTTCTTGCCGCGCGCAAGCCCAATAACCAGCTTGACGCGATTATGTGTATCAAACAGCAGGTCAAGCGGGATAAGTGCGAGTCCCTTTTGGCGCAACTTAGCGTCAAGATAGGTAATCTGACTTCTGTGCAGCAGAAGTTTGCGCTTACGGTCCGGATCCACGTTCCACACGCCGCCATTTGAGTACGGGTGAATATGCACTCCGTGAAGCCATACCTCGCGACCGCGAACCAGGCAAAACGCGTCCGTAATCTGTGCTCCACGGTCGCGAAGGCTTTTGACCTCCGTACCCGTCAGCACTACGCCGCATTCAAACGTCTCCAGTATTTCATATTCGTGACGAGCAGAACGATTGCGCGCAATGCTCTTACGCTCACGCTTGTCCATCGCCCGGCTCCTTTCGCGGCTCAGGGTTTAGTGCCGCATCGCGCACAAGCTCCAAAAGAGCCAAAGCAGCCGGCTCCCCCACAAGATCGCGAGCACGAATGGTCAACTGAGTGGCTTCATTGCGATTGCCCATTGCCGCCTCATCTTGAGCGCACATCAAAAGGCAGACCGCAATCTCCGCATTGGCTCCACCGGGCAAGCCTTCCGCCGCGAGAAGATCGTCTGCTTCAGAATCCGACAGCGTATCCGGATCGGTCTCAGTACCCGTAGCCCGACTCAAAGCAGCATTAAGGGCTCCGTCATGCGCGTCAAGCCTCCGAGCCGCACGCAAGGCTGCCGCCGCTTGTTGCGCGCGTCCCGTCTGCTCAAACCATGAGGCAAAATTCAAAAACGCACGGGCAAGATGCTTGACCTCGCTTGCGCGCTCAAAAACGCTGAACGTAAGCGCAAGGTATTGCTGAACATCGCCGGCAACCTTATACAAGTCAGCCAAGTCAAGACGGGCTGCACAATTCATAGGATTCCAGCGAATGGCCTGCTTGAGAGCATCTGCCGCTTCCTCATATCTGCCCGTCCGTACGCAAGAAAGCGCAAAGTCGGCATACAGGCGCTCAAACGGCTCTCCAACGTCGCGCAGCTCTCGGGGGTCCTTCTCCACCCTCCTATAGGCAAGACGGTCAAAGAGCGTGGGAAACGAAAACCATTGAACCTCATCGGTTGTTTGGTAATTGCGATCCACATACTCTTCCGCATCTTCCGCAAGACGGGTCAACAGGTCGTATGCCTGCTCGTCTTCATTTTGCAACAACAAGCCCTCGGCGTCGATAAGCTCATCGGAAAGTTCTGTCTGTGCCATATCTGCTCCCACTGTTATAGCATTAAATGCAATTAGAGACCTAGGTGCAAAAGCATAACTCCTGCACCCTTAAACAATTAAAGTAATTTTAACAACACATACTAAACCAAAGTAGAGCCTAGCTCTCTGTGCTTACAAAGAAACTCTTTTGTCTGCAAACATCTTACAGGATAATCGCACGGATTATACCTTTGGTTACGATAACATTTGTGCTATTAAATGAAGTTCTCCAAATAAATAGCTATCTGCAAAGAGGAATACTTCCCTCTCACTCATACAAGATTTGACTCTTATTACCTTGGTAAGGCAATAAGAGTCTGTATCAAATTCGTATTCCTATTTTATATGTGTTGGTACTCCAGCTTTTCTCTCTCTAGACAACTTATCGAATTAGACACAATGACTGTGCGCTAGCCTTATCCCCAAGCTCACAGCAGTCGGACTGCAATAAACCCTATTGCAGTCTATCTGTCTTTCTTCTTTTTATATTAGAAAGTCACCTTCCAACTTTACTGGAAGGTGACTCCAATTAATAGACTATCTTCTAAAGAAATCCTACACTAGGCACGCTTTTTAAGTCTTAACGCAAAAGAGATACCTATAAGAACAATGGCAGCACCACCAAGGATAAAGATTGTTTCCAGTGAGGCTGTATCTCCAGTATTAGGAACTCGAGAACTTTTACCACCTTTGGGTTTTGGATTTTGCTTTGAATCAGGGGTGGTTGGAGTCTCTTTTGGAGTGTGGGTATTAGTGATGGTGATATGGGTGGCATCAGTCGCAGTAGTCTTTGAAGTATAACCTTCAGGTACTGAAACCTCCTCTACGCTATAGGTAATCTTTTTACCTCCCTTATAGACATCAAGTCCACTCCAAGTTGTCGTCCAGTTGTTGGCAGCAGAAAGCTCTACCTCAGCTCCCTGTGCAACACCATCAGCGTAAAGTTGCACTTTTACATTTGTTGGACGAATCTTATCCTGATCATCTTTATCGCTCCAAACTTTGGTAGCAGAGATGTCAGTGGTTTCAGGAGTGTGGGTGTTAGTGATATTGGTGCCTGTGACGGTAGCAGTATACCCCTCTACGGCATTTTCGGTAACAGTATAGGTAATCTCGTGCCCGTCTTTATTTTTAGGCATACCAGTGAAGCTATAGGCCCATCCATCGGCTTCGGTAACTTGTTTTTCAGCTACCTTTTGCCCATTGGCCAACAGGTTTACCGTAATGGTTTGCGAACGCTTTCCATCTTGGTCGTTGGCATCGTCCCAGGTTTTGGTACCAGAGATATCGACGGTTTCAGGGGTATGAGTGTTGGTGATAGTAAATCCGCTTGTAGCGTCTCCTGTGATAGCTGAGGTATAGCCACTAGGGACATCCACTTCTTTTACCGTATAGGTAATAGCCGTACCTGATTCTTTCTCATTGAGGTTAGTCCAAGTGTGCATCCAGCTGTCATCCTTAGTTACGGTAACTGGTGCTCCGAGGGGAGTTCCGTTGGCATAGAGCTGGAACTGAACAGACGTTGGACGAATTCCGTCGGCATCAGAGTTATCATCCCAAGCTTTTGTAGCGGTAACTGAGGTTTTGCCAGGTGTGTGTGTATTGGTAATGTTGTAGCCATTAATAACTGTTGAGTAATCAGCAATGGCATTTTCCGTAATAGTATATTTGAACTGATGCCCATCTACCGTGTCGTACTGAGCAAGGTCTGAAAAGCTATAGGTCCATTTACCGGAAGCATCCGGAGTAACTTCTTTAGAGTCAACAGGCGCACCATCTCGAAGTAAATTCACAGTAATGGATGCAGGACGTACTCCATCAGCATTATTGTCGTCATTCCAAGTCTTTACTCCTGAAACGTCCACCTTGGCTTTCTGGTTGTACATAGTAATAACTTGTCCAGACCCCTGGCTTGTCACCATAACTGCTTTGGAATTAGCTGAAGTAGTATGGTCAGCATCGTTAGGATTGGCCTCGTCTATTGTGACGTCAGGATATCCATTGGCATGTGATACTTCTACGAAACGATACATGGTTCCACCGGTAAGACCTTTAACCTGAATGGCTCCGTTCGCATCAGGTGTAAGGGTTCCATCGGGATTTAAGGAACCAGCATCAAGCATAGAGGCTACAACCGTAACATCCGTCCAACTTGCGCCGCCGTCATTCGAGGACTGCAGCTTAAAGGCAAAGCCTGTGGAGAGTGCCGCACCACTGTCTTTATCGGTCTTAAGCATCTTGATAGTCAGAGGATCTGCTGGTGCGTCAATGACAGCGCTTGAGGGGGTTAAGGTAGCCGTCACAGACGATGTAAACGGGCCTTGGTCGGTGGTCAGGGTGGCAGTGTTTGTCTTATCGGTCGGTGTGTTTACAACCGGATGGACGACCCGAATACGTACAGAAATATTCTGCAGGGCCTTCCCTGCATATATCTGATTGATCTTTTCGATTGTTGCGGAAGACATATTTCCGAAAATTTCTGGATAGCTACTCTTAAGAAGATTTCCCACACCGCCCGCAGCTGCAACCTTATCGAGATCGTCGTACTTAGGTCCGGCAGGATCGTTCATATCCCACCATTTCAGCATAAAGGTATAGCTGCCATCGTGGTTATTATACATGCAGTACTGGCCATTCTGCAAAGCAGCTTTGACCTCGCTCTTGCTTTTTGTTCCCTGGTCAACCTTAGTAAGCAAAGCGCTTGTAGAGAAGGACTGTCCGTACCATCCGGATACCACTTTCCCCTGATCGTCAATTCCTGTAAATTCCGACCAACTCTTGATTATCTCTGGCTCGATTGTGCAATCGGTAAAGGTGCTTTCCTCATACACTCCGGTGAATGAATTAGGATTGTAGGCTCCATTGTGCTCTAGCATATAGGGCATATAAAAACCCTGGTTGTCTACAAAAGCCTTATCGTTGTGTATTTTTATATCCCAGGTCACACTATGATTAGTGGTTGAATCAACTAGGGAGGCGATTGATTGCTCTGTTGTCCCAATAGTCTTGGTAATAATGTAGTATTTCTCATAGGCGGCATAGAGAGTGTCTTTTCCGAGTACGCCTTCAGCAAGAGCACGTTCACCCAACGTCATCGAGCGTCCTAAGTCCTCGCGATACTGCCGCATCTCGCCTGTCTGAAGCGTCATCTCGAATTTTTTAATGCTGTGGTTCTTGAGGTAGTCTCCACTGAATCTGAGTACAAATTTACCGTCAGTGTACTCAAAAGTACCCAACTGATTATTGTCACTATCCAGTAAGGGACGGGGTGCGAAATTTAAGGAATGCCCAATCTTTGCTGGAATCGTCAGTGTGTCCCCGTCTTGTATAGCATTGCTACCATTATAAGCCACTTTCGCCTCAAGTTTGAGTGACGAGCCTTTCTGATCTTGACAGATTGCATTACTGAAAGCGGCTGGATCAGTCTTAGGCGAAGCATCTGAACTCAGCGAGTATTCGATTTCCGCATCGCCATGTATGGTATCAATAATCTTGAATGATTGGATGGTTACATCGTCCAAGCTAAGCTCTTGAGCAGAGACGCGCTGCGGAGCAAAGCAGACAACAATCAACCCTATAAAAAGCATCACCACCCATGCAGCTAATCGTTTTTTACCTATAGGTGTTAGCATTTCCATAATTGGCCTCCTTTATAACACCGTAAATCTACACATAAAATCTACATGTAGATAATATAATCTAAATAGCTCTACTACAAGCTCAAGACAATAATTTTTTGAGTCTTACAAGCGATATCTATAAGACTCTCCATTTTGAACGCTGCAATCTAAACAAATACCTCATTAGAGAAAACAAACTTATAGAATAAAAACTGCTCATCCATACCAACTAGGGAATATTATTGCAAAGCATCAGACTTGAAAGACCACAGAACTTAATCTCACATACCGACGTCATTCAATGACAACCACAATAATGACGTCGCCTGTGAGACTTCATTATAAAAAGGAGACGCACCATGAAGTCAAATGGAAACGTCTCCTAATTCTTTGAGGAATACTTCGTAGATAATCTCCTACTTTAATCATCTAAACATTGCATCCATTAAGACCCACCTAAACCTTACAGCGCTCCCCTGATAACGATATCGCCTTCCTTCATGATGACTTCCATGTTATCAGGCGTCAGATCATGGATGTTGGAGGCAACATCGCCCTTAACCACGAGAAGGTCAGCAAGCTTGCCCTTTTCAAGTGAGCCAAACTCATCCTCGTGGTGAACCATCTTTGCACCGTTAAGAGTGCCGGCTTTAATGGTATCAAGAATGGAGATGCCTGCCTTGTCTACAAAGTCATACATCTCATCAATGGTGACGTATCCGTATGGGGTTACAAAGCTGAAGGAATCGGAGCCAATGGTCAAGGTAACGCCACGCTCATACGCGCGACGAAGATTGGCATAGGTGCGCTCCAGGCCCTTCTCGATAACGCCGTCACCGGGGAATTTGTCGAGCTCCGGCGTCCACTCAGGTGGATATGTTGCGTACCAGGTTGGCAAAAAGCCGATGGTGGGAGTAAAGAACGTTCCCTGTTCAACCATCAAATCCATGGTCTTGTCGTCAAGCTCAAAGCCGTGGATAAGCTGCTCGCAGCCACAGCGGACTGAATCGTATGCGGCAGAAACACTGTTGTAGGAATGCGACCATACCGGAATGCCCACCATTGCAGCCTCGTCGCACACTGCCTTAATCTCCTCGTAGCAGTAGTGCTGATCCCTGCCGGAATCCCAATGCCAGATACCGCCACCGGTTGCCCAAATCTTGATGGCATCCGGGTTCTCACGAAGACGGCAGCGTACTGCCTTGCGCAAATCCCACGGCCCGTCTACCTGATCGCCCCATGGATGGCTGTCTTTTGAGATCTGCAGCGGAAGATGGTGCGAGTCACCATGTCCGGCAACGCGACAAAAACCAAGGCCGGTTGCATAAATGCGCGGACCTTTCATAATCCCCATGTTTACCAGGTCACGGATGGCAATACCGTTGCGGCCGATCTCGCACACCGTGGTGAGACCGTGTGTCAGAGCATCATACGACTGCTTGACGGCGCACGCCTGTTTCTGAGCCACGGATTCAATGACCCAATCGTTGTCATCGTCGGTAAGATTTCCCGAGAAATGCAAGTGAGAATCGATAAGACCGGGCATAATGGTACGACCCTGAATGTCGCGAACCTCATAGCCCTCGGGAACCTCGGTTCTCACACCCGCATAGGTAATCTTCTTATCATCAACGAGTACCAAAGAATCCTCGACCGGAGCAGAACCGGTGCCATCAACGAGCTTGCCGCCTACAAAAGCATACCTTCCCATAATCCTCTCCAATTCTTTGTTGATATCTGACTTGATATCCAACCAACCCAATAATCTTTCACGCTCATGCGTGCGAGAACCAAAACAACCACCAAACCGACGTTCACGTACGCCACCGTTAGGTTGTTGCGATAACGTGTGCTCCTTTACGACGCCGTGGTAGCGGTAGCACGTACTTCTCGGTTGTTAAAGACCAGAAGGATTGCCAAACCTATAAGAATCCACGCGCCGGTAATCATCCACTCAACAGGCTTCATTGCGGCCGGGCTGAAGGGAACGACCATAAGAGCAATGATGATGGTGCCTGCAAGAATGGCACATATAATTCCAAACATCCCGCCGTTCACCTTATATGGGCGAGGCAATTTGGGCTCTGTCTGACGCAACTGCAAACAGGCCAAACCCGCCATGGTGCAGGCAAAGATAAAGCCAAGCGAGGCAACGTTTGTCAAAGGAACAAGCATATTGCGACCTAAAAACGGTCCGATAAGAGTAAGTCCGGCCATAAAGAGGTTTGCCGTCTTTGGAGCGCCGGATTTTTGATCTATCTTTGCAAAACTCTCAGGCAGCATCCTCTTACGACCCAAAGCCAGCAAAAGACGGGTTGAAGCGCCGAAGAACGAGTTCATGGGACCAAGCGGTCCAAGCGTTGCGATAATGAGCATCGCAATGTAGAAGAAGATGTTGATCCGCTGAAGCACCGCCAACGCCGGCACGGAACTCTTCACAAATTCATGCCAGTCAATCATGGTGCCAAAGGCGTAAATGCAGATGAGGTAAAAAATGCCGGAAGCTATAAGCGCAAGGGCCGGGATAATACCGAATTTCTTCCAGTCCAAGCCCTCGGAAGCTTCTTCAGCCTGTTGGGGAATGGTGTCGAACCCTGCATAGAAGAAGGGTGTCATGACAAGAACCGCAATGATGCCGCCTAAAAATGACGTTGCCTTTGTTGGATCACCGCTGGCAACCTCAGTGGCCTGCGAGAAAAGAGGCATACCGTTTTGAGGGGAGCCCACGAAAAACGAAATTACCATTGCAAGAATCATACCGGCAAGAAGGGCTTTTGTAAGAAAGCTTGACAGCTTTGCCGCCGCACCAGCACCTTTAAAGTTAAGAAAGATCACGAGCACGGCGAAACCCAAAGCAATAATCGTTGGCCACAGATACACGTCTGCGCCCAAGATGGTATACAGCTTCACGGAGCGCAACCACGCAAGAGCGGGAAACGCGCCAAAGCGATCGGTAAGAAGTGTTGAAATTGCAATTGCTTCCCACGGGCACAAAGGGGCATTGCCGAGAAGAAGCATCCATCCCGTAAAGAAACCAAGAGGACGGCCAAAGGTTCTGTCCGTATATTCAATAATGCCCCCTGATATGGGGATTGCTGCGGTAAGTTCACCAAAAACCATACCAATTGGAACCAAGAACAGCGCGCCGATTGCAAACGCAATCATTGCCGGGTATGGGCCGCCGCCAAGAATCATCCAGTCGCCCACCAAAAGAACCCATCCGGTACCAATAATTGCGCCAAATCCGATGGTAAAGAAATTAAAAAGCGACAACGACTTTTTCATCTCGGGCGCAACATTGTTTGTGTCTGCCATGCCCAACTCCTCTCGACTCTACTCATAAAAGCATGCCGACTTCTTATGTCTATCCTCCCACCAGATGAGACAAAAATCGCAAGTTACCGGTAAACGGTTTAGAGAAGTCCCGCGAGCGGATATCGCGGCAACTGATACCCGAATTCTTGTATTGTTTTTTACCTTCGCGATATCAGCCCCCGTATAGCGGGTGGTTTCATGTTTCACGCGTCACTCGCACTCAACAGGTAAAGTCTTGAACATAAAAATGGCGAGAAGACTGGTCTTCTCGCCATTGGCTTTATACCGTGATAAATACGGCAGGATATGTCCTAGCAGACTATATATGTCAAAGCTTACACCTTTAAGTAGCGACCCATGGCAATGGCCGAGCCAAAGAGGCCAAGCAGAAGGCCAAGCAGCAAAAGCAGGCCGCTTGTTCCCCACACCACATACGTTGGAATAACAAACGTCAAGAACGACATGCTTTCGGTTAAGCGGGGAAGCACAAAATGCATACCGATGACAAGGGTTGCCACCGCAAGAATCGCACCTATCAAAGCTTCAAGCGCGCCCTCCATCAAAAACGGCCCGCGAATGAAACCATTGGAAGCACCCACAAGACGCATAATGGCAATCTCGCGACGACGTGCGTTGATGGCAAGACGAATGGTGTTGTTGATAAAGACAAAGGCTACAAAGACGAGAAGTGCAACAAGAACAATTGCACCTATGCGGATGTAGGAGGTTACGCTAAAAAGACGCTCAACCGTCTCGCGACCGTATTGGACATCGCCGGAAGGATTGTCCTTGTTATCCGCAATGGCCTTAAAATCATTGGAAGCGGCAATCTTTTGAGCGGTTTCTTCAACCTGCTTTGGATCCTTCATCTTAATAACAAGCGAGGCGGGAATAGGATTTTGCCCATCAAGCGCAGCCACCGCATCGGCAGCATTACGGTTTGACATGGTTGTCTTGTACTCCTTGAGGGCCTCTTCTTTGCTCTTATACGTAACGGATTCAACGTTGTCCCAGCCCTGCACCTGCTTGGTAAAGGAATCAACGGCCGTTTGATCTGCGTTGTCAGACAAAAACGCCTGAATGGTTACGCGATTTTCCACATTACCAACCATATTCTCAATCAGCGCGGAGGCCAAAACGAATAAGCCGATAATGAAGAGCGACAGGAATATGGTAACAACGGCACCAAAGGCAGTTGACCAATTTCTCCTGAAGTGATGACCTGCCTCACGCAGGGAATAGCCAAAATTAGAGAGCACCATAATAGCCATAGCCCCCCTTCTCCTGGTCGCGTACAATATGACCAGCTTCAAGTGCAATAACACGTTTACGCAAAGAATCGACCATCTCTCGGTCATGCGTTGCCATTACAACGGTAGTTCCGGCGCGATTAATACGATCAAGCAATTTCATAATGCCGAGCGAGATAGCCGGATCAAGGTTTCCTGTAGGCTCGTCGCAGACAAGAAGAGGCGGGCGATTAACCATTGCACGCGCAACGGACACGCGCTGCTGCTCTCCACCGGAAAGCTGATCGGGATAGGCGTCCATCTTCTGTCCCAAACCAACAAGGCGAAGTACTTCCGGAACCTGAACGTTAATGATGGAACGCGGTTTACCAATGCATTCAAGTGCAAAAGACACGTTTTGATACACGGTTTTATCGGGAAGAAGCTTAAAGTCCTGGTATACCGTGCCAATCTGACGACGCAGGTAGGGAACCTTGGAATTGCGCATACGCGTCAAATCGCGTCCCGCAATGATTACCTTGCCGCTCGTTGCTTTTTGCTCACGCGTAATGAGGCGAAGCAGAGAAGACTTGCCGGAACCGGAATGACCGACAACAAAGACAAACTCACCCGGATAGATATCAGCGCTGATGCCATCAAGAGCCGGCTTATCGGGCTGAGACGGATACACGAGCGTTGCATTCTGGAACGAAATGGCGGGAGTTCCCGTATGAGAAACTTCCGGCGACTCTTCAAGGGCAAGATCGGCAAACAAGCTCGCGCGATCGGACGACCCCGGTGCCGACTCCTTCTGCTCTTCCGCTGTTACGACATGAACACCGTCAGCAGTATCAAGCGGATCAAACGAGCCGGTACTTGATGCTGCCACGTTCTGCTCGCTATATGCACCTTCAGGGTTATCTACACCTGGCACTTGTGAGTCAAAACGCCCATCCACGCTGGCATTATGCTGTTCATCGGTACGAAAATGATTAGCCACAGATGCTCCTTTTCATATACCGTAGAAATAGATACGGAGCTATTTTACCAAACACGCAGGTATTTAACTAAACCACCACGTAGTTTTTTACATTATTGCCTGAAAAGACTTAAAACCTTCACCAAATGCCTCATGAACCTCTGAAACAAAGACCAGTGCTTCGGGGTCAATATCGGCTACGATTTCCCGCAATTGAATTGATTCGGCACGATTTAATACCACGAGAAGAACCGGTTTGTTGTTACCACTCCACACCCCGCGTGCCTGCAGCTCTGTACATCCACGATTGAGGGAATACAGGATCTCGTGAGCTATCGTGTCGTGCTCTTTTGAAATGATATATGCCGCCCGCTCTGATCTGGGGCCGTCCACTATGTAGTCAAGTACTTTTCCGGTAATGAACATGGCCAAGGTTGAGTAGAGGGCGTTCTCCAGGGAAAACACCGGCACAGCCACAATGATAATCACCATATCAACGATAATGACCGATGTCCCCATGGGCATAAGAAACTTCTTGGCAACCGCTTGGGCAATAATGTCCGTACCGCCGGTATTGGCTCCGGCGCGAAATACCAGGCCGAGACCGACACCACAAATAATTCCACCCCAAAGGGCCGAGAGTATCAGATCGTGCTTTCCGAGTACCGGAAGAAACGGCGCGAGAAGGTCGATAAACAGCGAAGAAATCATGAAGCCAACGATGCTGCGAATTAAATAGCTCCTGTTTCCTCCGCGCACCACAAAGAGAATCAGAATTATGTTCATGGCAATGGTTTGTGCACCAATGGGGAGCTCTATACCGGCAGTTGCCGCTACGGCATGAAAGACCGTTGCGAGACCGGTAATACCACCGGCGGCGATACCATAAGGAGCCTCAAAACAGTCAATGCCGACGGCAAAAAGGGCAGAACCGAGAACAATGAGAAAAGCGTCTCGGATAAGATTGCGTACATTCATCTTTTTCATGATGCGTCTTTCTGAGAGGTGCGCCAACGGTGATATGCAATGATAAAAGGATCCAGATCTCCATCATCAAGCACCGCATCAACATTCCCTGTTTCTTCTCCGGTACGAAGATCTTTTACCAGCTGATAGGGATACAGGACATAGCTGCGAATCTGATTTCCAAATGAAATTTCATGCTTGGGTCCGCGAAGCTCATCGAGCTCGGCTTCACGTTTTTCTCGCTCAATCTCGTATAGACGGGACCGCAAAATATTCATGGCAGCGGCTTTGTTCTGCAGCTGACTTCGTTCATTTTGGCAGGTAACAACTACTCCGGTAGGAATGTGGGTAATGCGAACTGCAGAGTCAGTAGTATTGACACCTTGGCCTCCGGGGCCGGAAGCATGGTACACATCGATGCGCAAATCACCCGGATCAATGTCTACTTCGATCTCAGCCGGAAGAACGGGGAGAACTTCAACTCCTGCAAAACTCGTTTGACGACGCTTTTTGTCGTCCGTAGGGGAAATGCGGACAAGACGATGGACGCCTTGTTCGGCACGGAGCATTCCGTATGCGTTTTTTCCCGACACTGTAAACGTTGCACGATCAATGCCGATGACCTCAGCAGGGGTTGCCTCAGCAATATCCACGCTCCAACCCCGGCGGGCCGCATAGCGCAAATACATATGAAAGAGCATGTCTGCCCAGTCTTGTGCCTCAAGACCCCCTTGCCCGGGCTTGACCGTCACAATGGCATCGCCGTGATCAAGCTCATCGGTAAACCAGCTTGAAAGCTCCAGCTCCGAAAGATCACGTGCAAGAGAATCCGCTAAGTGTTCCGACTCAGCAAGAAGTCCGGCATCTTCCGTCTCACTGCCAAGCTCCAGTGCGGCTTTCGCATCCTCAAGTTTTGTACGGGCGGCATCAATGCCTGCGACATCGTCCTTGAGGCTTGCAAGGCGAGCCATCGTCTGACGTGCAAAGTCAGCATCGTTCCAGAAGTCAGCTTTGGCGCTTACCTGAGTTAAACTTGCAATTTCCTCGCGCTTCTCATCAATGTGCAGATAGCTCTCTACTTCATCAAGGCGAGCGGTCAGAGCATCCAAGGAGACATGCTCAACTTCAGCCATAACTTACCTATTCTTGCCGTGGCAGTTCTTGAACTTCTTACCGCTCCCGCAAGGACAGGGGTCATTGCGTCCAACGTTAACGTATGGATTTGGATCATCGGATTTTCTGTATGTTGCAACTGATGAAGAGCCGGGGCCGGAACCTTGTGGATGCTTACCGACTGCAGCCGCGCGGTTCTTGACCATTGCGGACCCACGACCTTGCGCCTGCTGTTGATCTCCGTCCATCTCTTCTCCACCTGAATACGTTGCATCCTTAAGCGTTGCAGGCTCTTCTTCAACCTGAAGCTGTGCACGTGGACGATTGATGAGCTCAAGGCGAAGAATCGTACGGAGGAAATCCTCATACATGGTATTTACAAGCAGGGTAAAGGCAGCATAAGCCTCAGTCTTATACTCAACCAAAGGATCGCGCTGGCCAAAACCACGCAGCCCGATACCCGTCTTGAGATAGTCCATCTCCTGGAGGTATGTCATCCAGCGGGTGTCAATCACACGGAGCATAACCTGAGCTGAAAGCTCCTGGATAACCTCTTCCCCAAGTCGCTCGGACTTCTCCTTAAATGCTTCTTTAATAAAGTCTGTCACTTTTTCAGAAATGACATCAATCTTCTCGTCTTGAGAGAACTCAGGTACGTCTTTGCGCCCGGTAAGTTCTTTAAGCCACTTGGCAAGCCCGTCAAGATCCCACTCTTCACGCGGACCTGCACAGTACTCGTCAACGACGCGCTTTGCCGTTGCTGCCGTTACGTCTTCAATAAGCGCCATGAGGTCTTTACCATCGAGAATTTTGTTGCGCTCTCCGTAGATAACCTGACGCTGCTTGTTCATGACATCGTCGTAATCAAGGACGTTCTTACGCATGGCGAAGTTGACTTCCTCAACTTTATGCTGTGCGCCTTCGACGGCTCGGGTAACAATCTTTGCCTGGATTGGCCGATCATCCGGCATGTCGTAGCGCTTCATCATGGCGGAGATGCGATCCATGCGATCCCCACCAAAGCGACGCATCAAATCATCCTCAAGAGAGAGATAAAACTCGGTCTCGCCGGGATCACCCTGACGACCGGAACGGCCACGGAGCTGATTATCAATACGTCGGCTTTCGTGGCGCTCGGTGCCTATAACGCACAGACCCCCTGCGTCGAGTACGTGCTGACGCTCTTTCTGGCAAATCTCATCTGCGGAAGCCTTTGCGTCCGCACGCTGCTGAGCCGTTGCCTCTTCAGGATCGATACCCTGCTCACGAAGCAAATCTTCGGCCAAAACATCAGGATTTCCGCCAAGCAAAATATCCGTACCACGGCCGGCCATGTTCGTTGCAATGGTAACGGCACCTTCTCGACCCGCCTGTGCAACAATTTGTGCTTCTCGTTCATGGAACTTTGCATTCAAAACACTGTGCTCAATGCCCTTCTTTTCAAGAAGGCGAGAAATACGCTCTGAGTTGTCAATGGAAACCGTGCCGACAAGAACCGGCTGTCCCTTAGCATGGCGCTCTTCGACGTCATCAACGACTGCGTGGAACTTTGCGTCAATGGTGCGATACACCAAATCGTCATGATCAACGCGGATGACCGGGCGATTGGGAGGAATGACCTGTACGGGCACATGGTAGACCTCACGAAACTCCGCGTCCTCCGTCATTGCCGTACCCGTCATACCGGAGAGCTTCTTATACATCAAGAAGTAGTTCTGGAGCGTAATGGTTGCAAGAGTCTGATTTTCTTCCCGAACCTCAACGCCTTCTTTTGCCTCAATTGCCTGGTGAAGACCCTCAGAGTACCGTCTGCCTTCCATAATACGACCGGTAAACTCATCGACAATCTTAACTTCGCCGTCCATGACAACATACTGTTGATCACGATGGAACATAAACTCGGCTTTCAGCGCCTGCTGAAGATGATTGACGAGCTTTCCTGCATCATCACCATAAATTTCCATGCCAAGCGCGCGTTCAACTTTTGCAAGACCTGTATCCGTTGTGGCAATAGTGTGCTTTGCCTCATCCATCTCAAAGTCAACCTCAGGAATAAGTCCGCGAACGGCCCGGGCAAAATCCCTATAGGTACCTGCCGACTTAGTGCCCGCTCCGGAGATAATAAGCGGAGTACGAGCCTCATCGATAAGGATTGAGTCCACCTCGTCTACAATGGCAAAATTGTGACCACGCTGAACGCGCATATCAGGACGGGTAACCATATTGTCTCGGAGGTAGTCAAAGCCGAATTCAGAGTTTGTACCATAGGTAACATCTGCCTCATAGGCAGGCTTTTTCAAGCTCAGACGCATACCATTCTGAAGCAGGCCAACCGTCATGCCTAAGAACTTGTAAATTTTACCCATCCACTCGGAGTCACGTTTTGCAAGGTAGTCGTTGACCGTAACAATGTGAACGCCGTCTCCGGAAAGCGCATTAAGGTATCCTGCCAGTGTAGACACAAGGGTCTTGCCCTCGCCGGTCTTCATCTCTGCAATAGTGCCCTTATGCAGTGCAATACCACCAACGAGCTGCACGTCAAAGTGGCGCAGACCGGTTGTTCTTACCGATGCTTCTCGAACCGTGGCAAACGCCTCAGGAAGCAAGTCATCGAGACTTTCTCCTTTTGCATACCGCTCCTTGAATTTCTTGGTTTGCCCGCGAAGCTCTTCGTCAGACATTGCCTGCATCTGAGGCTCAAGGTTTGTAATTTGAGTTGCGATTTTCTCAAACGCTTTGATGTCTTTGTCTGCTCCAAACGAGAGAACTTTAGAGAGAAAATTTGCCATGTCCGTCCTTTAGGTATAAGTCATTCTTCTATAAGAGACAATTTTCATGAACCGCTTAATTCTATCTCATTTTTTTCTGTAATTGTGACAGGATACTTCTCTATTTCTCACACCATGTATATTACAGAATTGCCACCTCTTGCCATCCTCGAATTGTCGCCTTCCTACCCATAGCGTTTATCATGGCCTTTCCTATGGTATTTCTCATGGTATTTCGATTGTTGAATCTTCAATGTGCATCTTCTTCCTTTGCTGTTCAGGTTGATTAGCAAAATCCTCTGATGCCATCATACGAAGCTCCTTTGAGGGAAGCTCGTCTCTCTGCTTAAGAAAACGCCTGATATATACGGTATAGTACTGCTGAGCCTCAGATGTTCTGCCGCATGCTTTCATCGCCTTGATAAATGCAATAGCTGAGTCCTCTTTGTCTTCATCGACAAGCACCGCATTTTCGGCAAGTAATACCGCAAGCCGACTGTATCCTGCTCGCAGCGCAGCTTCTGATCCAGCCGTCATTATTTCAACGTACTTTTGGCTCAAATTTCTTCTCATAGATTCGACATAGGTAAAGGCATCGTCAGATGGTACATAGAGATCTCCGCGATAAACCATTCTTACTTCTTGGGACAGTCTCACAAGTTCATCATCATGAGAAGCAGACGTTACCATCCGGGCAAGTTCTTCAAAACGGTCAACATCTACCGAAAAGATATCATTGTTGAGTGAGATGGTCTTCTCGCCACGTATTGAAATAATCGGGTCAAGCGTTTTGTCAACAGACGCAATAACTTTTCTAATAACTCGAGTTGCTTGGTAGATTTTTTCCATCCCGGACTCATAGGGACAGTTTGGCCAGAGCGCATCGACAATAGCGTAGCGGCGCGCGGCATGCTTGCGAGAGAGTGCCAAATAAATGAGGAGCAGCTTGGCATAACGTTTTCCAAGAGCATTCTCCGGCACCACTACGCCATTAACCGAGAGAGAAAATCCACCCAGTATAGATAGATAAATACCTCGCTTCTCAACTCTTTCTGAAGCTGAAGATTGCTCCCTTTCATCGCTTTCATTTTCGACCGCTTGCTTATTGTACGGCAACACGTTCACCATATGTTTCCATGTCTCAGGAACAAAACGAGCAAGTTCTTCCGAAAAATGTCCGATTCCTTGCAAGAGGGCTCGAAGTAACCAAAGTGCGTCTTGGGGAATGGAGCTTGCCAGTGTTTCTGTCTCCATCGAGGGTCGAGATCCTGAAAATGAATCCATTGCATTAAGGATCACCTGGTAAACCGCATAAAGTGAAGAATTAACAATCCATCGAGTTCTTCCTTCTTTTGGCAGCTCTCCGAGCATAAAACTCGCAACTACTGCCAGTATCGATCCGGTCTCAAAAAGATAATCGCTGTGTACTTTTTCTGCGAGAAGAGCCGCATTATGTGCATGTATATGCGCACGCGCGTATGCTTTGTTTCTCATATCCAAAATACTTGCAGAGAGAAGCTCTGCCACCTGTGCAACAATATCTCCTCGCTCCTCTGACTGGGCACTGTACCGCTCTATTTCATAGATTGTGTTCGCGCCTGTCTCTTGCTGCTCAGCAAACTGGAGGCTGCGAATGATACCGACATAGCTTTTAATCCCCACGATACCCGAAGCCTCAAGGAATGAAACCGCCTCGTTAACCTGAGAAGGGCTCACTGTTTCCGGAAGTTTCAACAGTATCCGAAGAATCTCGTTATCGATAGTCAAAAGCGCAGAAGAAAGCATGTTCTTTTGGCCATAACAAGAGTTCAAGCTCAATAGTCGATGTGCATCCAACAACTTGCCCACCCTTATAAGCGAGAATACTTTCCTGTGTAATAACAAACAACGAGCTGTTTCACTATTTACATCGATACTTTCCGAAACAAACGGCAGCGGCTTAGCAACCAGCATCCGTGCAGAGGCGATAAGAGCGCTTCCGCTTATAAAAGCATCCGATGAGGCTATTGCTTTGTTTGAAATAAGCGAACCTAATTCTTTGTGTTTTGACGCACCCCGTACCATGCAAGAAAGCACTCCTTCTAGCGCATGGGTATTATCCGAGGAAAGAGCATCTCTGTTTCGAACCATGAGAAATGAATTATTAACAAGTTTACTCTCACCTGCATCAATTAACTCAACTGCATTGGGTAAAACAAGGCTCCATGCATTGTTTTCTCCTAATAGCCGACAGACAATTGACATGCGCTTGAAATCCCGACGCATCTTTAACAGAAGCGCTGCCTTCTGCAGCTCGATTTCCATGAAACACGCGTATCTCCTCAGTATCGGAACGCATGCCTCTAGAAGATCGGGGCGATCATTTAGTAGGCAATTAAAATGTTTTCTCGCGCTATCAATTCCAAAAAACGGAACGTTTATTTCAAAAAATGTCATGTATTCAAGGGATTTCTTACCCGCAACGGTTTCAATATCTTGAAACGATCCCCTCCCCAAGAGGAGCAAGATAACCCGAGCAATCAATTCTTCATGGCAAAGTGATTCCCGCACAGTGGCAAGAAGCAGTGTTGCCAATGCTTCTTGAAATCCTACTCCCAAAGAACTATCCGAAGTATCAAGCATCGACTCCTGCAAAGCTCCTACAAGTCCCGGAATCCTTCTTGTCAGCTTTACGGCACGCATCTTTTTAGCACTTGAAACTTTCGAGCCACTCTCGTCAAGCAATAGTTCCTGAGCACCAAAAACAAGGCAATTTGGAATTTCTTCGACAATCTGAGCGGCCTCTGGCAGACATGAAATGATAACAGAGCACCCTGCAGATCTTAGTCTCATAAAAGCACGCGCTTGCTTAATAACGAAAGCTTCATCGGACTCGGGCACATCGTCAAAGAACGCAATGCGAGGCTTTTTGGACGACTTGTACCGAGAAATATCATATGATTTTCTGCTGATATAGGCAGTCGCCTCTTTCGGGCTGTATCCAGAAAGCGAAAAATCGTAGCACTTCCATCCGCGATAGTCAGCGAACGCACGGAGCTCACGCATAAGTGTTGTCTTACCCATCCGGGGTTCTGCACAAAGAATGAGGATTTTCTCGCGAGCTTGTGAATCAAGAAACTTATTCACTATAAGTGACCGATCAAAAAGCTTCTCGCACACATTCTCACATACATCGCCGTGATTTTGTTTTAGTACATTATTTTTATGTACCTCAGAATTGCCCTGAAACATGTAATCCCCCCTATACATAAGTTCCACTATCGGACAGTCTTGCTATTACAAAACCGGTAATAATAGATTGCTACCAAACGCAATTATTTATTTTAAGAAGTCGGTAATCGGTATGCTTAAATTTGACAGATACCTGTCAGATACGTGTCAAATAACAAATAAAAATATGAAAGTATCAAAATGACTGTTGAAAACTTCATAAAACCTCACCGCATCGGCACACTTTATGCCACTGACAATTGTTTGTAAGCGCCAATCAACCAAAGCTAAAAGAGCTGCTCGACATCTTTAATAACTCATGCCAGTAACAATGTTGAAAATGTTGAAAACAATTAGTAAAAATTTGTTAATTTGGAGTCTTTTTCAAACATGAGAATAAACGGAGATTTTATGAAGACGGTGAACGGTATGGAAAAACAATACGTTCATAGGTTCATCAAATAATCTCGACAATTTCTACAAATTTGAGTTCATTTGGATCAAAGGAATTTTGAGTCTTGGAATCGAAAAAAGCTTCTAATCTCCGAGCCTTGAGGGCGTAAAACTTCGTGCTTCTACTTAATTTCTCCGGTCTTATCGTTAACATCGTAACGGCCTTGGGAGCGTAGAATTTTAGCTTCCAGTAATCTTTAAATCTGGCGGTATGCATCTGGCGCTTATTATTCTCTTTCCTCAGAAGCTCACTCTCAGCAGTGCGCATGCATTCTCTTCTTTTAGAGCCTCCTTCACCATCCCCCACCTCTAAAAGTCACCAGTAACGGATGTTTTGTCTAATTCCTTTGCAAACGGATTGTTTACGGGTGGTTTTTGGAAGCAAAACGTGTGTTTACTTGTAGTTTCATATCGATTTGGGCGTTTAGTGGTGATTTGAATCACCACTAAAGAACGTATCTGACGGGGTTTTTGAAATCTATGAGTTTAGTGGTGGTTTTAAGAGAGACTCTCCGGCACGCGCAAAGGCAAGCACCGCGAAGAAGCGAAACGTCGAGAAGAAGCAACGTCTCTTGACAGCAAATGCCCCTTGTTGGTCAGCGACGTCCTGCTCTCCCACGGACTTCCTCCGCAGTACCATCGGCGCTCGGGAGCTTAACTTCTGGGTTCGGAATGGGACCAGGTGTGCCTTCCCTGCCATAATCGCTGACCAACAAGGGGTATTCGACTGTCAAAGGGGTGTCCTTTGTACCCTGAGGGCCGCACAGTGTGATATGTATCGAGACCTTTTAGAAGCGTCGCACAAACACAAAAGAAAAAGAAGAGCTCGACCGATTAGTATTGCTCGACTAAATGCGTTGCCGCACGTACATCTGCAACCTATCAACCTCGTAGTCTACAAGGGGTCTTACCGAAAGGAAAACTCATCTTGGGATGGGCTTCCCGCTTAGATGCTTTCAGCGGTTATCCCGACCGGACTCAGCTACCGGGCAGTGCCATTGGTTGACAACCCGTACACCGGAGGTCCGTCCACCCCGGTCCTCTCGTACTAGGGGCAGCCTCCCTCAATTTTCCTACGCCCACAGAGGATAGGGACCGAACTGTCTCACGACGTTCTGAACCCAGCTCGCGTACC
>ERZ772956.394-NODE-394-length-34094-cov-4.000793_pt1 | contig 34094 bp, 26 predicted proteins | sample MGYA00580683_ERZ772956 | MGnify/ENA primary metagenome ERZ772956 (study PRJEB29015, sample SAMEA2738077) | human oral metagenome | biome: human oral; feature: human-associated habitat; material: saliva | place: China | collected 2212 ... | reverse complement strand
TTTTTCACATTTTCTGTGAATTATTTTTTTTCACTACTTCACTAAATTAGTAAATTTCACCTTGTAAATTATAAAGATTTTTTTCTTTTTGTCAAAAATTCTTTTCACAATTTTAGTGAACTTTTTCACATTTTCTGTGAATTATTTTTTTTCACTACTTCACTAAATTAGTAAATTTCACCTTGTAAATTATAAAGATTTTTTTCTTTTTGTCAAAAATTCTTTTCACAATTTTAGTGAACTTTTTCACATTTTCTGTGAATTATTTTTTTTCACTACTTCACTAAATTAGTAAATCTTTTAAAGAAATAAGATTTATTTAAAAAAATCTGATCATCTCTAATCAGACTTCATTTTTTTTAAAAGCCCACTCTTAAACCAATCGAGAAAAGCTGTAAATTACCATCGTACCTTTCTTTCTTTTTACCATATATTGTATCACCAAGAATAGGATATCCTATAGCAGAAAAATGACTCCTGATCTGATGACGAATTCATTTCTGAATACTTACAAGTACTATGGCTCTATTACTCTGTTTATCATAACTATAGTCCTCTATCTTTGTTTTCACCTCATGAAAAGATCATTTTATTTTACTTTTAAGATCATTCGTTAATAATACCACCATACGATCATCCTGAAATTTATGATGTGCTATAGGAAAATCGATACTATTCCCATATTTTTTTATCCAATATCCTATATCTCACCATACTTCTAACAAGTAATATTTATGAACTCTTCCCTGCTTCTGCAAATCTTTATATACTTGTTTTATCTGAGGAGTTTTTGCAAAATAGAGTAATCCTGTTGTTGGCGTATCTAATCTATTAAGCAGTCAATATTCTTCCATTTCTGTAAAATTCTTCCTCAAATTATCCATCATCTTAACAATATAAGAATCATCTTTCTGGTCTCTCAACTCTTCTAAAAATGAATACGATGCTCAGAACGTGGATGGCTTATTAGCAGGTTTCCGAATATAATAACAGTATTTATCTTCATAATGAGTATATTCCATTACCTTTTTCTTAAGTAAACAGAAGTAACTATAGGAGAATAAAGAGGAAAATCAAGAAAAAACCTGGATCAAGTTCAGGTTTTTCGTATTTTTTAAACTCTTATTTCTTAGACTTCTTAAGAAGGAGATAAGCGGTTGGAACCGCAATAAAGATACTACAAAGAGCTGATGCAATAACTCAAACTCACACTGTAAATGCAAAGTTTGCAACTACTCCTGTAGCAAAAACAAACATTCAAATTAACACAAGGATGGTTGAAAGTGAGGTTCCAACTGATCTTTTCATAGTTTGCCAAATACTTTCCTCAAAAATCATCAACATATTTGTATCTTTTCTTTCTCATTCTTTAATAATATTTTCTCTTACCCTATCAAAGATAATAATCACATCATTAATTCCATACCCAATAATCGTTAAAATTGCAATAATAAATACTGTATCAATCTGAATTGTTGAGTTTGTTGCCATTCGGATTCCATATGCTCCTGCAGGAATACTAATACTCAAAATAGTACTTAACACTACTACTACTGCAAGAATAGATGGATTAATATATTTTCTTACAGAACCAAATGAGAAGATCATATAGATTGCCATTGCAATGATACCAAAGATCAAAGCCTGAGATGCTCTTGTTTGCATGTAATTTCCGACACTTGGCCCAATAATTGCTGACTCAACTATTTCGTTTTGAGAAGAAATATAATTTTCTGTCTGAAGATAGTCTGAAATAGCTTTTGAAAGCTGAACTACTTTAGCATCATCTTCCAATTTTGCATTGATTTTTACTTTTACTTCTCCATTTCCATCTTCAAGATTTACTTTCAAATTAGTAAATCATTCTTGACCAAGAGTAGTCGTTAATCCATCAATAAATTCAGTCTTTTGAACATTCCCCTTAAATGTCACGTTTACACCTCCAGTAAATTCCTCAGAGAATTGTGCATTACTAATAAAGAGAATCCAAGAAAGAACCGTTGCAACAACTCCCACAAAGAGCCAAATATAAGCTCTTTTAACAATATTAAATGGTCTTTTCATTATCATATAAAAAATAAAATCTTGATCGCATTTTATGTTTTTACTCTCATTTTTCAAGGAAAAGTCAAGAGCTATATATTTTTATCTGGATTTGTAGCCTCATAATAATTTTTAGCTGCATCTTCTTGAGCCTTTTTCTTATTTGTCCCTGTTCACGTTGCGAGAAGCTTATCTTCTACCATAATTTTAGCTGAATAAAGGAGAACATTTCACTTTTCATCAGTTTTTTCTTCTATATTCTCATAAGTCGGAAGCACTTTATAAAGTTTTTGGACTTGCTCCTGAGCCATCGTTTTATAAGATTTTACAGGCGCTTTTGAAAGAACTTTGATTTCTGGATAAATGTATTTAAGCACAAAATTTTCAGCAACTTCATATCAAAAATCTAGGAAAACATATCAAATCAATGCTTCTAAAGCGTCAGAAATAATTGAAGCTTTTAAACGCCCATGATTTTTTTCCTCCCCCTTACTGATAAATATATAAGTATTTAATTTAATATTTTGAGCAACCTTAGCAAGTGTTTCTTCTCTAACAAGTCCTATCTTATAAAGCGTCATATTTGATTCTTGCATTGTTGGGAAATTGAGAAAAAGTGCTTTGGCTATCACTGAGCCAAGCACTGCATCCCCTACAAATTCTAGTCTTTCATTATGATTATACTCCTCCTTAAAATCAGAGGCATAAGATTTATGAACAAAAGCGCACAAAAGCATATCAGTATCCTTTATTTTTTCTACTGGAATTTCAAGAGACTCAAGAAAACTGACCAGATTTTTTTGTTCTTCTTTTACTCATGGAGGTAGTATAATCATTTCCCTTTTTCTATTTTAATAAAACTAATCACGATATTTTATATCCAAAGTTTCTGGTAAAGGATATTTAAATCCTGAAAGATAATTATTCCCAAGCTTAATCTCTACATCACTTCAAGTGAAAACAACTACTTCATTACCATAATCATCAATAATACTCTTTATCACTCATGTATTATATACTACTTGGTCAATAGGAAGAAAATTTTTAATAGCATTCACTGTTCCCTCGAACCCTTGAGCTTCTTCACCTGGAACATTAATAACAATCTGAGTCAACTCTTGTGGATCAGTGTTTGATACTTCCTTTACCTCTAATCCATATCTTTTCATTTTTGCCGCTAAAATACTTGCAATTTTAGTATTTTGAAGTTTTTTTGTACGAAGTTGCTCTTTATCAATTCCATTTACAATTTCTATTGTTGGTTTCTCAACTAGAAATTTTTGAAGATGAGAAACGAAGTCTACATATTCATGAATCATTGAGTATTGATCTAGATTAACTACGCTTCCTCAATACGGAACAAGCACTGATGCTCCTCCAACAAGATCTCTTGGTGGATTATAGACAAACGCTCATTTCTGCATTGTCTGAAAATTTGTAGGAGTATAAGAGTTATTGATTCCAAATGAGAAGGTTTTTAATCCATCAAGGAATTGGACAGTTCGTAGCATTTCATCTAACTTTACATTTGTTGTTACCATCTCTGTTAAATTATTATAGAGCTGGGTTGCTCTATCTAGAGATACTCATGAAGCGACAAGTTTATTTTTAAGAGCATCAATAACTAATTGTTGTCTTAAAGAACGATCAAAATCTGATGCATGTCCAGCTGCATGTCTTGATCTTGCATATTTGAGAGCTAAAGCTCAGTCCATTGTCTGCCATCAAGCTTCTACATGTAGAGGGTCATATCCTCTCAGATGCTCATCAGGATATTGGTAATCATGAAGTGCAGATGGTACATTAACTTCGATACCTCAAAGCGTATCAATAACTTTTTTAAATCCAGAGAAATCAATAGTTGCATAATAATTAATCTCGAGACCTGTAACTTTTTCTAACATCTTTAAAAAATCTTGCGCTGCTAGATGAAGATCTCTCTTGTGATGAGAATAAAGCTGAGTAAATACAGCATTAATCCTCGAAGCTCCTCAGAGTGGATTTTTTACATATAAGTCTCTAGGAATAGAAATCATTGAAACAGCTCATTTTTCAGGATTTCGAGAAGCCACGATCATAGTATCCGAAAGGTATCCTCCACCGTGAGTACTTCCTCCATATCAAATCAATGCAACATTTACATTTCAGTATGAATCTTTTTTCATTTCTGTCCCTACAGTTTTACTTACAACTTTTACTACATTTTTCCCAGCAGAACTAAAAAAGCTTTTAATATGATCAGCATAGGGATGAATTAAAGCAAAAACTCAGATAATACACAAAATAGCAATACCCCATTTTCGCACTAGTAGTCAGCTCTTTTTTCTAGGTTTAAACGATTCTCAAACTTTCCTTGTTTGCATATAAGAATTATTATCAATAAATAAAGCAATTGAAAAATGAGTATATGAATCTTATGTAGAAATTCAAAGGGAACATTCAGTATTTTTTCTGTTTATTAAGTGCTAGTTACAAGCTCTATTTTCTTTTTATTGAGCCATGTTTATTCGGTTTTGGTAGGATTTTTGATACACATCAACTAGTTTTGGACTTATCATTTGTAGGATTATTTCTTTCCCAGTATCAAGGATCGTCCTCTCCTGAAGAACTTGGTAAATTTTAGAAAAATCTTTTCGCTCATAATTTTGAAATCAAATATGGGTCCGTGTTTTTCAGTCTTTTAAGTCAGTTTTTGCCTTTTTCAATAGATCAAAAATCTGATATATCTCCGTTTGGTAATATAATGCCGTATAGTCTTTTTTCAGCATTTCCTCAAAAACCTTTAATGCTCCTTCAACGGTTTGCTGTTTAGCCTTAAGAAGTGGATCAATTCTTGTTTTTGGTGCATTGAGACACTTTACCTCTTCTCACTCATACATCATACAGTAACGATTATTTTTTCTCTTGAGCTGAAGAGATTTTAATAGTTCTGGAGATTTCTCATTTAATCACTTGAGAATTTGATTATTTTGAGCAATAATGCTTCATTCTTTATGTTGGGAATAGCAGAATGTATCTAAAGTCTCTGATCAATGAAGTAGTGAGACGCAAGCCTGAGTATTTGGTAGAGAGAAAGATCAAAATATTTTAGTAGGCTCAAATGGAGCAATAGATCACGTCAGTTTTTTCTTTGTTTTTCAGTTGATAAGGAGAGAAAAATTCTGAGATAAATCAATATTAGCATCTCCTGAATAGAGAAGCTCTATAAATTCATGAGTAGCATCTTTTCCTCTTGGATTTGGAAGGAGAGATAAAATCTTTATTTCTCAAGAAAAAACACTTTGATCAGATTTTTCTTTTTGGTTTTCTTTTGAATCATTAGCTCAAACTTTATAGCAGCTGATATCAAAAACATGATCTCTCTGAACAAGAGCTATACATGTTGATTTTTTATTTGGTAGTCAAAAATCTCATTTTAGTCTTAGCTTTTTTTGTAGTGGTTGTATCCCTAAAAATCAAATATCTTTAAATTTTCCTGTTCAAAATGAGAAATCATCGAAAGAAATCTGATTTTCTCATGTTGTATCTTCGAAAAGATATATTCAAAATTGGTTTGAGAAATCAATGTTTTGTATTTCTCAGCTTTTATCATAGATTGAAAGTTCTATTTCTTCATTTCACTTATCAGTCCCCTTAGGATCAAAGAGAATATTTGTTATCTTTATTACTAAATTTTGTGTAGTTTGCTGAAGCTTTTCGTATTCTTCATGTGTATTCTCACAGATAGATGGGTTTCGCATTCAGAGTTTTTGTTGTTTTGCTTGAGTAGCTGCTTGTCTAAACTCTGTCTGCTTTGAATAATCTGATTTATAGGTATATTCTCTAGCATATCCTTTTTCTAGGAGATCTTGGTTGACTAATACTCCGTCTAGATAGACATAAGCAACTTGCCTTCCATATCTATCCGTTATTTGCTGGGTCGGATCAAATACTATTTCCACTTGCTTTCCTTTAATAAGTTGAGAGAGATAATCTTTAGCCTCTTTTCAATAGCATTCGGTTTTTTTATATCTTGTCGTATTACTCTCTGGTGCATCTACTCCTAGCAAACGAACTGACTGGAGTTTTCAAGATTCATCTCTATATCTAAAAGTATCTCAATCTAACACTGAAAATACCTTATATCATTCAGCCTTTTTAGACTTTTCTTGTGTTTGCTGGAGAGACTCTTCAAAACTGTAATAGTAGGTATCAAAAATATGATCTCAAAATTTTAACTGAACTGGAATAGTTTTTTGGTCCTTACTTGAATTGGGAAATCAGAAATTTCCTATAAAAGTTTGAGGAACTCATTCTACAAGATGTCCACTCATTTTTTTATTTTTTCATCCAATATTTAGAATAATATTCTCTAAATCCAATTCTCATCAATTTGTGAGGAGAAGTGTTATAGATGCTTTATTTTTGTCTGCTCATGGAGGATCATAGACGATATCTTCAATTTTAATCTCGTATTTTAAAGGATCAAAATCAGAATTTTTAATCTTCTTATCTGAACTTTTAGTGTTTTCTTTATTTTTTGATTGAGTTTTTACTTCATTAGACTTTCCTAAAGAAGTGTCTTTTATTTCTCAACACAGATCAGCCTTTGTTGGACAACTGTAAGAACCTCAACCTCAGCTTGTATAAATATACTGAATTTGTGGAGTTGTTGTATTGAAAAGAAATGAGAATCTCCTTTCTAACGCTGGAGTTGTAGGTTCTGTTTCATCAAAATTTCTAATACAATTCTGATTTCTTCCGGAATAATAGTGAGCTTTTTTATTGTCTAGACTTGTCAAGGAAATCGTGTCTAAAACTTGTCGACTAGTTCAATCAAATCACTCTAAAATCAGTTTTCAACTACTATTTTTTATCTCTAAATTTGGAGCAATTATTGTGTCTATTCCATTGTCTCAAAAAAATAATGTCTTAGTAATCAGAAATAATGTATTTTTTTCAAAATCAGAAAATTCATCTCATTCAAAGGTTAGAGCTTCATTTAAAAGGTCCCCTGTAAATCTAATCTTCTGATGTGTTATATCAAAGTCATACTTTAACTCAATATAGGCTGGGAGAGAAGAATTTCCAGCAAAAACTTCCTGAATTTCCAAACCTGCTGAATTTTCTGAGAAACAAGTCTGATTATTTCATGACTGTTGAGGATTTTGTGGTTGCTGTGGTTGAGAGGGATTTAATGGTTGCTTTTTTGGTTTTGTCGCATCTTTTGCATTTTCTGCTGAAGTAGAATATACTCCAGGATTTGCAGAGAAATTTCCAGAAATATTCTGCTTTCTATCAGGTCTAGTCATTGTTGTTAGTCGAGATCCGTTAATCAATACCTTTTCAAAAGAGGCTTCTGCATCTTTGATATCGGCAACTCGATCTTTGTGAAGCTCAAAAGTATCTAATATTCAACTTTGATCAGAAAGAGAAATCTGGAGTCAGGTTTTCTGGTCGATAGTATAATTATCCCTTGTAATAATCTTTTGAACAGTATCAGATAATAATTCTTTACTCTTTGCGAAAACGACAGACTTCTGAGCCGGAATCCTCACATCATATTTTAGCTCTTTTTTTGCAATTGCTCAAGCAAATCCAGTCAAAGAAATACTTCAACTGTATTCCTGATCTCAGAGATTTGTAATTTCAATAAAACTATTCTTTGAGTGATAGAAATATTCTGTAATAAAGAGTTTGGCTTGCTGTTGTCAGGTTTGGGTAGTTCCTGTATTTGTATCTAAAGTATTTTGGGCTAACTGGAGAATTCCAGAGCCAAATGCTCATGATAATCAGTGACTCTCCTCATATCCGGTTCAAAAAAAGAGATTATCTAGAAGAGCTCAGGTTGTTGATTCGGTATCCGAACTCCTAAGAGAAGTTTCTTGGGACATATTAGGTTCAGATTCTTCTGTCTGAGCAGTTCAAGAAGTGTTGAGTGATATCTGAGAATCATCCTCTTGTTCTGATTGATTTTCATTATCATGAGTAGTCTCCTCTATAGTTGCCTCCTGGAGATTTTCTTTGGTATCAGGAGTAGTTGAGACGGATCAGTTTTCTAGTCCTGCTATCATCACATCATCTCAATAAACAACTAGTGTATTTTGTATTAAGATAAAAAAAATAAGAAGGGTGGCAAAAAATCTCTTCATATCTTTTCCTTAATAAGAAAATAAAAGGGGTTGGTAACTAGATAATAGGAAATTGTCGAGATGTGTCAAGTGAATTTTAATTAATAAAAAAAGTCTCCATTTCTGGAAATCCTTATTAATCATTTGATATTAAAGACTACCTAGAGCGGGACTTGAACCCGCACGGCCGTGAAGCCACCAGATTTTGAGTCTAGCATGTCTACCAATTCCATCACCTAGGCTTAAATGACTTTCACAGTATATGAAAGTCCTGAAGAAAATCAATGATTTTTTTTACAATTTATACCTCAATAATCTCCAAATCTTTTTCTTCCTTCTGTTTTTTAATATTTTTGGTGAAAAGTAATCCAGTTGGTCAGAGAATAAGCGTTACTACTCAAAATACACAAGCAATATCTCAAAAATAAACTCCTTCTAGACCATTATTTGCAAGCATAGTTTTTCCTAGAATAATAGCTGCAAGTCCTATTACAAAGAGAATCGCTCTACTGAATTTAATATGTTTTGGGTAAATACCATAATACACTGCAATGTAGAGAGTGAACAGAATGAAAATTCCGTAAAAAAGATAGTTAAGGTTTGCATATTCTGTTGTAACTATTGGTTTTCAAAGAATGAGTGTATACAGAAGATATCCCGTAAAAAGTCAAAAAAAACTAATAATTAATAATCTTTTTATAGTATCTTTCATTTTATTTGATCAAAAGTTAAAAGATAGAATACTTTGGAGTGTAGGAAAATGGTTATCAATTTCAAGAGAAAGAATTTTAACACTCTGTTTTCAAAAAAGTTTTTCACATAATTTTTTGATTTTTTTTGTTTATAAATAATGTTTTAAATAAATAAAAAATTTAGTAATAGTGATAAAGAATAAAACTTATATTTTTGTTAAATGTCAAAATTTACATTTAATGGACTGATATTTTTTTATTTTTTTGCTGTGTTGAAAGAATGTTGAAAAATGAGTTAATTGTTAACAATCAGATTTTTTGATTTTTATTAAATGTTAAAAACCTGTTAGAAAAAAAGTTATTTTTTTTATGTTTTGCTTGAGTTTTTAATTTGATATTTTGTCTCTGATTTATTCCATCATTTTAGGAGGTTATTTTTGAGACTTGATCGGTCTGAATCTCATAAATCTGGTCAGTTTTTTTGTTCTTTTGCTAAATCTAGATAGGGAAGGTAGCTCTTTGCATATTCATAGTTGTTCTGGTAGGTTCAAAATAATCTTGCTAACCATTTTGTATATTGGTAGCTTATATGTTGTAATCTTGAATTATTTTGAAAGGCTGTAGGTAGTGATTTTATGATGTAGGATTTGAGATCTTGATGATAATTTTCTTGTAATTTCCTGATCTCTGGTATATCGTTTTGATTTTTCTCAGAGAAATATGCTCAGGAATTGATTTGAAAATCAAAGTTAATAGCATTCTTTTCTGTTGATAGAGTAAGGAAAGATTGCGGTGGAATCTGAAGTATTTCTCCGAGGGGAGATACTATTAGAACGAGTTCTTCTCCAGTTATGGATTGGCTTCTATATGTTATAGTATAGTTTTCTCATTTTTTGAGCGATAATGTTTTTGAAGAATCTAAGAGTATTGATTGAGTTCAACTTTTTTGGGATTTGAGTTCGAGTTTGCTTGGGAAGAGTTCAGTGCTGTAAGTTGAGAAAATGAGCTGATAGTCCTGATTATCTATAAATTCATTTATTGGAGCTTCTTGTCTATAAATCATTAAAAAATTAATGCTTCGCATTAAGAGATTGAGTCAGATTCAAACTACTACTCAAAGTATTTTGAGTGTTTTTTGTTTTGAGGTAGCTCAGAAAAAAAGTAATAGTAAACTACTGTATCGAATAATAAACTCATTAATTGTGAAATTAGTATAGGGTTTGATCATAAGATAAAGGATAATATAGATTTCAGCAATGATAAGTCAGATTTTTAGATAGTTTGTATTTTGATCTTTGGTATTTCGTAAAAGTGAGAGGATAAACCAGAAAAATGAGAAAAATAGAAAAAAAAGCAGATTATTTTGTCCCATATCTAAAAGTGGAAATCCTGTACTAGAGCTAATATAGATCACGAGGAGCAGAATTCCATAACTTATGAGTCAGATTAGTGTGGATTTTCAGTAAGATGATCGCATAGGACTCCAGAGAATAAAATCTGTTTGTACTAAGTATAAAAAAAAAACGAAATTTTGCAATTTTTTGCTCTTTTCACTATAATGAGGTATCTTTAATTTATTATTTACTGTAGTATGCAACAACTTATTCATGTAGAACAAATTGTTCAGGATATTAAGGACATTAAGATTCAGGGGGCAACAAATATTGCAAAGGCTGCCTTTGAAATTATTATTTCAGAATCAAAGAGTCAGAATTTTATTTCTTTTGAAGAATATTCTGAATTTGTAAATAGGGCTATGCAACTTTTGATTGATGCAAGACCAACTGAGCCAATGCTTTTTAATGGTATGGACTATATTAAGGCTCAGATTGCTAAAGTTCAGACTTCTGATTTGGAAACTTTAAAAAAGACTGTTATTGAGGCAGCTGAATATTATCTCAATCTTATCAATGAAACAGCTGAAAGAGCAGTTTTAAATGGGCTTTGAATTATTCATGATGGAGATAATGTTTTGACACATTGTCATAGTTCTTCAGCAGTAAAAACACTTAAACTTCATAAGACTAAAGGTTTAAAATTTAAGGTGTATAATACTGAAACTCGTCCTCTTTTTCAGGGAAGAAGAACTGCTCAAGATTTGATTCAAAATGGAATTGATACAACAATGGTTGTTGATGGAGTAGCTCCGTTTTTGATGGATGAGGAAAGCTGAACAGATTTAATGATGGATTGTGTGGTGATCGGATGTGATGCGATCAAACTTGATGGAGGAGTAATCAATAAGGTTTGAAGTTATAGTGTTTGACTTTCTGCTTTATATGCTAATGTACCCGTGTATATTGCTGGAAATCTCCTTAAGGTTGATGTGCATGATAATATTCATATTGAGAAGAGATTGGCTTCAGAGGTATGGGAGGATGCTCCAGGTGGTTTGAATGTATTGAACTTTGCATTTGATAAGATGCCTCCAAAGTTTATTAGAGGAATTATCACTGAATTTGGAATTATTAAGCCTAGAGATATTAAAAAGGCAATACAGGAACACTATCCTTGGATGGTAGTTTCAGAAGATGAAGAAAAGTCTGAATAATTCAGACTTTTTTCTTTTCTTCTCCCTAATATTTAATTTTGAGGACTTCATATTTGACTGGAAAATTTGCTAGATAGGATCTGATTTGTTGTTCGTTTTTATTCAGTTGTGAACTATTGGTTTTGATTTCTAGAAAAACGATTTCTCTAAGTCTTCAACTTGAAAGTCAATCAAATACAATATAGTCAATTCCTTTTCCTACGAAGACAAGATCTTTCGTATGATATGGAAAATTTGGCAGCAGAGGACTAAGTTTTTCACTAACTTCTCAGAGAATACTGCTACGAGATTGGCGAACTGTTGTTTGTTGGATTCTTTTGATTTTACGGTAAAAACGGATTGTTAAGAAAGTATAGGTTATAAGTCATCAAATCAGTAGTCAATAGATGAGTAGTGTTCGATCAGATTTCATTTTCTCTTTAAAATTAAAAAATCTGATAGAATATAAGTATTTTTTTTCTTTTGTCAAAAGTTTTTATGACAAGAGAGATTGACTTGTATTTTTGCTGAATATTTGTAAAAAGAAGAGTGATTTTGTTTTGTTTAAGATAGAAAATGCAAATACTTGTAAAGAATAAGAGAGCGTTTTTTGACTATCAGATAGAAAAGGAATATTTGGCTGGGATTGTACTCAAGGGATTTGAAGTTAAAGCATTGAAAACTTCTCATAGTAATATTCAGGATGCTGTTGTGTGAATAGATAAACAGGAATTGTGGCTTTATAATATGGATATTCCACTTTATGAAAAAACTTCTCCAGTTTTAGCTCCAAACTATCAGTCTAAATGAAGGAGAAAGCTGTTACTTAATGCTAGAGAAATTTCAAAGATTGCTGCGAGTTTAGATAAGCCTTGAAATGTTTTATTGGCACTTGAGGTTTTGGTAAATAAGTGAGGATTTATAAAGGTGAAACTTGGAATAGGGAAACTCAAAAGAAAAATAGAAAAAAAACAAGTTCTTAAAGAAAGAGCTATTAAACAACAAATGGATAGAGAAATTAAAAATTATTAAAAAAATCTGATTTTAGTCAGATTTTTTCTTTTTTTCTTCTTCGATTAGTTTGTCAATAAAAAGAACTCCGTTGAGGTGATCGATCTCATGTTGGATGATGCAGGCATTGAAACCTGAGTATTTTTGCTGATGGATTTTTCCTTTTATATCCATGTATTTAACTTCTACTCGTTTTGCTCTCTGGACAAATCATTTTTCTCAAGGAAGGGAGAGGCAAGCTTCTTCTGATCTTTGTACTTCTTCTGAAGTAGCAATGATCTCTGGGTTGATGAGAAGTGTTTCTCATAGGAAGTCTTTGTCAGCACTTTTTCCTGTTGGCATTTTTTTTCGTTGGGTGGTTGCAATCATACGGATAGTTTCTCAAATTTGTGGAGCTGCTAGTCCTACTCCATCGTATGCCCGCATAAGTTCTAGTAGGATTTCTCAGAGTTCTTTGATTTCTGGTGTGATTTTTGTGATTGGCTCACAGGGAGTTCTTAGTATAGAATTATCTTTCCCCAATATGAGAGGGTAAAATATTTTTAGTTTATCAATATTTTTCATAATTTTTTAGCTCAGCAAAAAAATAAATTCAGAATTTTTCTTTTATTTTTATTTAAAAAGCCACTATTGACCTAATAAAACTAATATACTATTTTTTTCTTGAAAATCAAGTGTAATTAACTATACTCTTTCTTGCAATTTCATTCAACCCACAAATAGTTGTTGTGTTAAAGTGTTGTTTGTGGAGGGATGGCAGAGCGGTTGAATGCGGCAGTCTTGAAAACTGTTAACCGAGCAATCGGTTCGTGGGTTCAAATCCCACTCCCTCCGCCATTTATGATATCATTGTATATGACCAGAAAAAACAAAGCGAATAAAACTAAGGTTTTATTTACTATCTTGCAAATCTTTGTATTTGTTGGAGTAATGCTTTATGCTGATGTATTTGGAAATTCTTCAGAGGAGCCTATTAGTGTTAATGAGGCTTTTTTAGGAGAGGAAGATTATAGAGTTTGAATTAATCCTGATAATGTGAGTATTGATAGTAGTGACAATCAGGATTCAATAATTTATTATATTGTTCAGAATTGAGATAATTTGGAAAAAATTTCAAAAGAATTCTGAATCCCAGTTGCTGAACTTGAAAAGATTAATAGGCTTGGAGATACTCCTATTAAGGAAGGTCAGAGATTGATTGTAAGTGATCAGGAAGAGGGAATTCCTTATGTTGTTAAAACAGCGAGAACACTTAAGCTTTTTGCTGAATATTATAGACTCAATCTTGATGATTTGATTACTCTCAACCATTTCTCTGATGAGAGTGAAATGCTCTATCCAGGACAGGAAATCTTTATTAATGTGACAGAGCAGAGGGCCTATGATATTGGTCTTTTGGAGAAACCTCAGCCTATTTTACCTAAGGATGAAGTGATTCAACCTAAAAAGAAGAAAGTAGTTACACCTACACAGTCAGTTAAGGTTAGTGGAGGACAGCAAAAAGATCCTGTCGTTGTAGTGGCTACAAATAGTAAGACAAAGAGTCAATGGGTATTTAATAAGAAGGTGTCAAATGGTTTTGCTGCTGGATACTGTACATGGTATGCTGCGCATATTTCTCCATGGATGTTTGATGAGAATGGACAAAGACTTTTTGGTGGAAATGCAAAGGATTGGTATGCAAATGCTCAAAGTGAAAGAGCCAAGGCAGCTGGTATTAAGGTAAGTCGTACTATGCCAAAGGTTGGGGCGATTGTAGTATATCAGCAGTTGAGAAGTTATGCTGGTCACGTTGCTGTTGTAAAGTCATACGATCCAAGTACTGGGGAGATGGTTGTTGAAGATATGAACTATGTAGGAAAGTATATTGTTACACAAAGATCAGATTCAACTTCTAATCCAAAGATTGTTTGATATGTATATCACTAATTAGTAGTTTTTGAAAGGATGTGATAAATATCATAAAAAGATCTCTTAGGAGGTCTTTTTTTCTTGTTTTAGTGTTGTAAATAGTTATACTCTATTTGTTTTATACTCATTTATTTATTGTAGTAGTATGCAGAGAAATCCATTATCAGCGTATAGTCCAAAATCTTTTTTGAAAAAGAGAGAGGAAACTTATAGACCTCAAAAGAATTATAGTCTTTCTAGTCATAATTTTTGATGGAAAAAAATATTGATAATCAGTCTTTGTTCTCTTTTTATTCTTGTGATGGGAGGAGGATTTTTGTATCTTCAGATCAGAATCTTGAAGCATTTGCCTGATGTTAGTCAGATCAAGGATATTCAATTGACACAAGCTACTGTTATTACAGATAGGAATGGAGTTGAACTTTATAAAATCTTTGATGAAAATAGAGAATATGTGACTTTTGAGAATATCAGTAAGCATATGGTTGATGCGATTGTGGCTGTTGAGGATCAGAGGTATTGGGAGCATGAAGGACTTGATCCGATGGGGATTTTCAGAGCCGGTTTTATGACGATGATCGGAAGAAACTGAGGGGGAGGTTCTACACTTACTCAGCAGTTGATTACTAATTTGATGAAGCTCGAGAGGCCTTTTCATGGAAGTTTTCTTGATAAAGTGGATTATAAGTTAACACAGATTATTCTTGCAAAGAGGCTTAATAATGTACTTCAACAACAAATTAAGGCTGAAAATAGTAATCTTTCAAGTACAGAAGTGAAACATAAGATGAAGGAGAAGATTATTGAACTTTATCTGAATTATGTTTTCCTTGGTAATAATGCTTATGGGGTAGAAGCAGCAAGTAAGACTTACTTCAATAAATCAGCTAAGGATTTGACAGTGATGGAAGCTTCTATCTTGGCCTCTATTCCAAAGGCTCCAAGTAGGTATGATCCCTACAAATCTTCGGCTTTGATGTGATCTTTTACTATCAAGGATGCTGCAGGGAAGGAATATCCGTATGAATGAAATATTAAGGCTAGTATTTTATCTAAGTTTAGAGAAAATATTACATCAGCAAGTTTTTCAAATAAGAAAACTGCAGAATCTTTTGTTAGGTTTGTGAATAGTTTGTCTCCAAGTTCTTTAACTCTTGATGGAAAGGTATATACTATCCAATACTCTAATGGTAGAGCAGAATTTGCACTTGGAAGAATGTATGAGGATTGAAAGGTAACAGAAGAAGAACTTAAGTCAGCTTTCATCGAATCTTTAACGAAGACTTTTGAGAAGAGTGCCTTTGATATTAAGGCTCCACATTTTGTTTTTTGGATCAAGGATTTGTTAGAAAAGGAATATGGGTCTGGAAGCACAAAAAAATGAGGACTTGTGGTAAAAACAACCTTGGACTATAATATTCAGCAATTGGCTGAGGCTGCAGTTAAGGCACATAGTGCTTCACTCTTTGAGTATGGGGCAAGTAATTCCTCTTTGATCTATACTGATTCTACAAATGGAGATGTGCTTGCATATTTAGGGTCTTTGGATTATTTTAATAAGGATATTCAGGGACAAAATGATATGGCAAGAAATCCAAGGCAATCATGATCTTCTATTAAACCTTTGATTTATGCATTAGGATTTGAGAAATTGCCATTGACTATTGACACTCCAATTTATGATATTCCGTTTAAGGCTGGGAAGGATTCTCCAAATAATGCAGATGGAAAGTTTAATGGTTCCTTGCCTCTCAAAAAGGCGCTTGGATTTAGTAGAAATATTCCTGCTGTGAAGATGTTTTTTGCTCTTGGAGGAGAGAGTGTTGCAAAGCCATTTTTGCAAAAACTTGGGCTTTCTGGTGTAAAAAATGAAATAGAATATTGATATCCACTTGCGCTTGGTGCTGCTGAAGTAAGTATGATTGAACTTGCAGGTGCTTATCAACATCTTTCTACTGCTACTCCAGCTCAGATCAATCCAATCTTGGAGATTAAAGCAAATGATGGTTCGATTATTTACAAGAAAACTCCAGTAGTTCAGGAGAATGTTATTAAGCCTGGAATTATTACTCTCATGTGGCATATTCTCTCTGAGCCTTCAAATAGAATTGGAGCTTGGGCGACAAAGTTTAATGTAAAATGACTTACTTATGCTTTAAAAACTTGAACTTCAAATGTAAAAACAGATAAAGGTTCTAGGCCAAGAGATGGTTGGTTTGCAGCATATACACCAAGTAAGGTACTCCTTATGTGGGCTGGAAATGCTGATGCAAGACCTATGAACTCAAAGGCATACTGAGGAAGTATTCATGCTGATAGTGTAAAAAAATTCCTCTCAGATATGTTGGCTAAAGGATATATTACTAATGAAGAAATGCCAAATAAGGATACTTCAAGTATTAGTATTTCAAGTGTATCGTGAAAGTTGCCGTCTGAGGCTACCCCAGTAAGCTTGATTACAAAAACATTAGGATGGAATTGATTATTGCCAAGGGAAACAGAATGACCAATTTCTGAGATAGAAATAGATACTTCATGTTTCGGAAAGGTGAGTCCTTTTACTCCTGCTGATCAGATTAAAAAATGATATCTTATTACGCCAACTTCATTTATGCCAAATAATATGGATTTGGAGGATATTAAAAAGTATTTGGCTGAACAGGTACAACAAACCTGAGCTACTTCAGCTTTAAACTTCTTTATGTCTGAACCTCAAAATTATTGTCCAGATAGACAGCCTGTGACAAATGATGAGATTAAGATTAATATTGTGAGGCCTAGTAAACAATCAGCTTTTGCAAAGAAAAATACTGTGACTTATTCTATTTCCTCACCAACAAATATCAAAAAGGTAATTGTGACATTGGATGGAAATACGATAGCCTCTTATATTGATAATAGTTCAGAGGTTTTTGGTAGCAGAAGTATTGATTTGTCTGCATATGCAGATGGGAATCATCAGCTTGGAGTGACAGCTGTTGATGTGAATAATTTAAGTCAGTCAGTACAGGTGGTTGTTAATCTTGTGAGTGAAGATACGACTCCTCCAACTTTCAATAAATCTCAGAGTAAAGTTGTTAAAAATGCTGACGGTAGTTATGATGCTAATTTGCTTTTTGATGATGCGGTGTCTGCGGTTAAGGAAGGAAAGGTATTTGAAAAATGACAGACCAAAGCTTTGTCTACATTTTCAATGCAGGTTGCTCAGTTTAGTACTAAAGCCTCTGAGGTGAGCGTTGAGGTGAAAGATATGTATGGTAACACTCTCAAACAAGATATTAACTTAGAAACCTTTAATCAAACTCAAGAATAATAAAAAAAAGAAGTCTGACTTTGTGGTCAGGCTTTTTTCTTGTTTTTGATTGACGGATAGAGTTTTTTATCTTTATTATTTATAACTTAATTCCTTTATTGAGGAGTAAAGTTTTTGTTATCATAGGATACTGTCTCCTGTGATTTATTATGGTTTGATTAACATTAGTATTTCAAAAAGATAGGTTTGTGTATATTGCTTTGTTTTAAACTCTTAAGGATGAAATTTTCTCTTTGTGAATTGATATTTTCTGATTATAAAGTTTCTTGCAAGTGCTTAGTAAATCGTTATACTTTAATATTCGTTTATTTTTATAGAGATCTCATGAGTTTGTCTGGATATAATAAAAAACTGACTTCAGGTTTTTTTGCCTTTTGGTTAACGCAGTGGAGAACTACTTTTTTGGTGTTGATTTTGATCGTGTTGGTTGGGACTTTTGCGGCAATTCGTATTCCAAAAGAATCGAATCCTGATGTGAATTTTGGTATGGTAGTCATCACAACGGTGTATCCGTGAGCGAGTTCTCAGGATATTGATTCTCTTATTACTGAAAAGGTAGAAAATCAGATCAAAAATATTGATGGAATTGACAAGATTACCTCGACTTCGGTAGATAGCGTATCAAGTACAACAGTCATGCTTAAAAATGATGCTGATGCTGATACAGTGACTTCTGAGATTCAGGATAGTGTTAGGCAGCTTTCTCTGCCAAAAGATGCGAATGATCCGGTTGTAAAAAAGATTACTTCTAAGAATAATAGTCTATTTAACTTAGTCCTCTATAGTAAAAATCAGAATTTTAATGTTGATTATCTTAAAGAGAGAGCTTGAATGCTTGAGAATGCTCTAGAGGGGAAAGGAGCGATAGATCAGATCACGGTTACTGATGGGGATAAGTATGATATTGAAATATTGGTGGACCAGACAAAGTTGGAGTCTCTAGGAATTCCTCTTTCTCAGGTAGCGAGTAGTATTCAGGCTTTTAATAGCAATCAGCCACTTGGGACACACAAGATCGGTGATAGAGAATATGCCTTTAGAATTGATGGAGAGGTTAGGTCAATTGTTGAACTCAAGCAATTACCTATTAGTGTCGCTGCTGGAAAGGTCACAACGCTAGAGAATATTGCAAGTATCAAGAAGGTGTATGCTGATACTACAGATTTGACTGTTTGAAATAAAGCACAATGAGATATTGGGAAAGTAGCTGTGGGTGTTGCATTTGAAAAGAAGTCAAGTTCGAGTATTTTGTCTGCTGCTGTGGAGGCGAAGAAGCGCATTGAAGAAGAGATGAAAAAGCAGATTTATCATGATATTTGATATTTTTATACTAACGATCTCTGAGAGTATATTAGTGAGGATTATAGTCACTTGGCGGTGAATATGGTTTCTACCTTGGCTATTGTATTTGTGATTGTGTCAATGTTTGTTGGAGGAATGGAGTCTTTTATTGCAACGGTTTCGATTCCACTTGCGTTCTTTATTACCTTTTTTGTGCTGAATTTCTTTGGGTATACGATGAACTTTTTGACAAATTTTTCATTGATTATTTGTCTTGGAATTGCGGTAGATACGGCGACGGTAGTCGTTCAGGGAGCGAGCGAGTTTATCAAGCTTGGGTATAAACCACTTAATGCTGCCCTTCTTTCAGTAAAAACCTATAAGAATTCATTGATTTCTGGGACTGCGACAACTGTTGTTGTATTCTTTCCATTGATGAGTTTGCCGTGAGTGATGGGAAAATTTTTAGCATATATTCCTATTACGATTTTTGTGACACTTTTGGCTTCGCTTTTTATTTCTTTGACAATTACTCCAGCGCTCTTTTTTAAGTCGAGTAGGGAAAAGAAACTCTTTACTCCGAACCCTGATGCTGAGCTTACCTTAACTGAGGATGAAAAGTTTATTTTGGCTCAAGATAGGGGAGATAAAGTAGAAAAAACTGAATCCAGTCAGCGTTCTTGGAGAGATAAGATTTTTGATCCTCTAAATGCACGGTATGATAAGCATCTTGGGACGATTTTGCAGAGTGCTGGGAAGAGAGTTATTGTAGTAATTATCCCGCTAGTGGTTACTATTTTTACAATGTGGCTCGTTTCTCCTCAGCTTGGGTTTATTATGATGCCAGCATCTGACAATGAATATCTTACGATTTCTTTAACTGCTAAAGTTGGACTGACAAAAGAGGCGATCAAAGAAAAGAGTCAGGAAATTCATCAGATTTTTGGATCTATTCCTGAGCTTGTGAATTATACGAGCACGATTAAGGGAAATAAGATTGATGTGCTACTCCGTATCTCAAAAAAGGGAGAGAGGAAGAGATCAAGTTTTGAGATAGAAAAGGATTTGGTTGCTAAACTGGATCATCTCGTGATGCAAGGATTTCAGGTGGCTGTCGCTACGAGAGGGAATGGGCCAGCAACAGGAAAGGAAATCTGAATCAAGATCATTGCAGATGGGAATGTGAGCTTTGATAAGCTTTCTAAGGTAAGTAGAGATTTTAAGCATTTCCTCGCGAGTATTCCTGGAACCAAGAATGTAAGCTCTTCTAGTGAAGAAAGTGCTGGACAGTTTCTCTTTGAGCTTGATGATCAGAAGTTAGCATTGCTTGGCTTGACTCCGCAGAGTATTGGTCCTTCACTTTATCTCGCGCTTAATGGGCTAGAGGCAGGAACTATCAAGTGAGAATATGATACTCATAAGATCAGGGTGAAGTATGATGATTTTTCTGATGGAATATCACCTGAACAGTTGATGAATACGAGTATCATTACTCCAGCAGGAAAAGTCTTGCTAGGAAATATTGGAAGTTATGTTTTTAAGCCTTCAACAGATGCTATCACAAGGGAGAAAAATCAGATTACGATCAGTATTTGAGCTAATCTAGAAAATGGCTATAAGGCTGAACCAATCAATGCAAAACTCACAGAATATGCTGGAAAGTATCAATTCCCTGCAGGGATTAGTTCCAGTGCATGAGGGGAAACTGAGGAAAACAGTGACCTTTTGCTCTCACTTTTGAGTGCCTTGATCTTTTCACTTATTGCTATTTTTGCCATATTAGTCTTGCAGTTTAATAGTTATACTCAGCCAACGATCATCAGTTATAGTATTTTGATGGGATTTGTGGGAGGAAGCTTTTGAATGCTTTTGACAGGGAATCCGTATTCATTGATGTTTATGATTGGATTTATTGCCTTAGTTGGAATTGTGGTAAATAATGCGATTATTCTGATTGATAGTGCAAACGAAAATATGAAGCTTTGACATACTAGAGCTGATGCGATTAGAGAGAGTGCGAGATCTAGGCTTAGACCTATTCTCTCTACGACATTGACTACGGTGATAGGACTAGCAACCTTGACTTCTGATGGATTTTTTGCACCATTGGCGTATACTATTATGTTTGGACTTTCAATTGCAACGATTATGACACTGTTTGCAATTCCTGCGCTCTATCAGGACGAATATAAACTTAGACTTTTGATCAAGAGGTGTTTGCTCAAGCCACTTTTGATGATTGGGGTGCCATGAGGATTGCTCGGAATGGTATATCTGATTTGTTTACTCTTTGGTATTCCGTTTATTGGAACTGTATATTGAAATGCCGCTGCGATAGCACTCTTTGCTAGTTGAATGCTCTTTTTGATAGGAGCTGAATTGGTGAAAAATTGTAGAGGTGAACAGTGATGGAGACAGCATATCCTATGAATGATTCCTTATAGTTTAAGAGGTGAGATTCGTCCTAGACAAATTATTAAAAGAATTCTGATTAAATTTGGAGTATTCCTATTGCCTTTGATTTTGTGACTTTTGACAGGAGGGCTTGCTAGTTTGGTGAGTGGAAATGCTTTTGTTGCTCAGACTGCAAGTACGGTAATGACTATTGTTGCGTATCTCTTCTATTTAGTTGGGAATCTGTATAGTTTTTGGACAAGTCCTGAGCATCAGTTTTTGCATGATAGATTTACACAGATAGGATTTAGGTTAAAAAAACATGAAGATCAGGATTCTAAACCTGTTTATAATCAGTAGTGATGATGTAAAGTTTGCTTAGTTCAGAGGGCTTTTTGATTGGTTTGTTCTCGTGAAAGGTCAGGAAGCTCTCATTTGCTCAGGTAGGTTTGTGCTTTGGGCTAGTTTTTTTATGCTTAATTTTAGATTTTATTTTTGAGAGATATGGATAATAAAAATGTTGAGCTTTCGCTCAAATGATCAATTGTGAAATGAATATTTTGGCTCGCAATTCCTATTTTGATTGGGAATTTTTTGCAGAGTGCATATCAGTTTGTAGATGCTTATTGGATTGGAAAACTCTCAAAAGAAGCTGTGGCTGCGGTTGCCTCTAGTGGATCAATTGTGTTTTTGATTTTGTCTTTAGGAATGGGGTTTTCTATGGCTGGGACGATTTTGATAGCTCAATATGTTGGGGCTAAAAATAAGGAAATGGTTAATAAAGGAGCGGCACAGACGCTTTTAAGTGTTGTAATTATTTCTGCATTTTTGAGTGTCCTAGGATATTTTAGTGCTGAGCATATTTTGCTCTTGATGTGAGCAGCAGAGGAGATTATTGAGCCAGCGACACAGTTTATGCAAATTACTTTTATGGGGCTCATGTTTAACTTTATTTTTTCAATGTTTCAATCTGTGATGAGAGGAGTTTGAGAGGTAAAGTTGCCACTTTATGTAATTGGAGGGACAATTTTGCTTAATTTTGTGATGGATCCGATTTTGATTTTTGGATGGGGTGTGATTCCTGCAATGGGTGTAAGAGGTGCTGCTTTAGCAACTTTGATTACGCAGGCGATATCTTCTCTTATTGGGTTGATTATTCTCTTTAGAGGGAAGCATGGGATTAAGATTCAACGAAAAGATTTTAAGCCAGATTTTTGATTTATTAAAAGGGCCTTTGTGCTTGGTATTCCTTCGAGTATTGAGATGGCAATCCGTTCGCTAGGATATGTATTTCTAATGAAACTTGTGATGAGTTTTTGAGTGATTGCTAATGCGGCATATGGAGCAGGAGGAAATGTTTTTCAGCTGCTTTTTATCCCAACGCTTGGGCTTTCAATGGCGACTTCTACAATGGTGGCACAAAATATCGGTGCTAGGCAGCTCGATAGGGCTCAGAAAATCGCTTATAAGAGTTCAGTTATTGCTTTTCTAATATTGGAATCTGCTGGAGTTCTTGTCTTTATCTTTGCTCCGGAGCTGATTGGTATCTTTATCGATGCACAAAAAGAGCCAGAAGTTATAAAAATCTGAACTGACCTTTTGAGATTTAGCGCATTTACTATGTGATTTATGGGGATTCAGTTCACTTTGACGGGAATTTTTAGAGCGGCTGGGAAGACTACGCTTGCAATGATCCTTTGAATTATATCAATGTTTGTTGTGGAGATTCCATTGGCTTATTTATTGGCATATTATACCTCTCTCAAGGTTGATGGAGTTTGGTTAGCTTTTGCATTGGTAAATCTTATTATGGCATTGATTTGTTATTTGATTTATAGGAAGTGAGACTGGAAAAATACGAAGCTTACACAGCAAGATATTGAGCAGGAGGAAGCTATGGAAGCGACACTTATCTGAGAAAATAAAAATTAAAAAAATAAAAACCTGATTTATTTCAGGTTTTTTTAGTATATTAGTATATTAGTTTTTAGTAATATTTATATACCTCTTTAATTGCTGTTTTTCTCAAGATAAGTACTGAACTCTATCAGGATTTTCTCTACAACTTCTTCGGGAGTGAGATTTGAAGTATCAATGGTTAGGTTATATTGACTAGAATCCCAAAGATCGATATTATAGAGTGAGAGATATCTATTTTGATCATCTTGATTTCTTTTTTTTGTTACTTGAAGAGCCTCTTCAGGACTGAAAAATTGGTCGGTTGTCCTTTTATCGTTGAGGATTCTTTGACTTGCAACTTCATCACTCACATTGAGAAAGACCTTGAAGGCATTTGGCTGACAGAGGAATCAAAGTCTGCTTTCTAAGATAACTTGAGAATTAAGATCAAGATTTTTTTGATATTCTTCGTATTTTAGATCAAATTCATGCTGATTTTCAGGTTTTTCACCTAGAAGATTGAATTCTGAGATACTGATCCCCATTTCTTCTGCTAGTTTTCTCTTTAGATTTCAGATGGAGATGATTTCATATCCGAGTTTTTCAGATAGTAATTTTGCGACAGTTCATTTTCAACTTCCAGCTTTTCCACCAAGTGTGATAATCATTAATTTCTTTTCAAGAACTAAAATTTAAGGTTAATTTAAGGTTACTATAGTAAAAAAACTTTAGTTTTCAAGAGCTTTTTCTTTGGTTATCTTCTAAAATAGGCTTAATTCTTCTAATTTTTGCTTGCATTAGTATATATATTTAGATATATTGGAAAGTAGAGTTTTATTTCAGGATTTTATTTGTTTTTTTACAGAAGGATGCAATTGATAAAAAGATTTTTTTCATGGATCTGGGAAAAAAAATGGCGAGTTTTAGCTATTTTGGTGATATGAGGATTGGGTGGATATCGAGCTATTAAAAAGTTTTTTCCAGAGAAGCCAGTAATTTCTTATACAAGTAGTGATCATGTTGTTGGAACATGAGATGTTGAAAAAACTTTGAATCTTGCTGGTACTACGCAGTTTGCACATGCTCAAAAATTGACTTTTATTTCTGAGGGAAGAGTAACAAGCGTAAAGGTTAAAGTTTGAGATACTGTGAAGAAGGGGCAAGTTTTAGCAACAATTTCTACAGATAATCTTGATAAAGATATTGAGGATCTTAAGAGAAATCTTAAAAATGCACAGCAGGATTTGAAAAAGGCGATTGAAAAGTCAAATAAGGATCTAGATGTTCTTAAGGCACAGGCTGAATATGATCTTCTTTTGGTACAAAAACAAACTTTGCCAGGAACATTACAGTTGGAAACTCAAACTAAAGCTTCAGCTGTTTCAGAGGCAGAATCAACTATTAAATTGGCAGAATCAACTATTAAGACTAAAGAGAGGGAACTCAAAGATAAGCAAAAGGAGTTAGAAGATATTCAGGCTGATTATCAGAAACTTCAGTCTTGAGATAAAGGAGCTTTATTGAGTACTCCAGAGACTACAAGAAATTGGAATAATAAAATGTTGGAATATATTAGAGAATTCCGTAATGAAGCAAATAAACTTCAGAAGACACTTGATGCTTATGATGCTGTAGTAAAACTTAGTAGTACTTATACTGCTGATGATAGAAACATCTATCTTGGAGCGAAGAATGATGCAGCAATGAATCGTTCAAAGAATAAGTACTGGGATGTGAGTGCTTATGTAGGTAAACTCCATAAGCTCTATGATGAGTATTCAAAGTTGCCACTTGAAAAAATTACAAAAAATCAGATTTTGTCTGGATATTCAATTTTTACTCAACTTGGAGAAGAATTTAAAGAGTGGTGAAAAATAAATATTGATGCTTTTGGTGACTCTATTGAGACAGCTGATATGCCTAAGTCTAAGATATTAGAGTATGTTGATACCTTTGGAAGGGCTTATGAAATTCTTTGAGAGAGCTATTTGGATAAAAATGTTAATATTGTTGATACTTTGGCAAAATTGAAAACTGCTGAGACTCCATTAGAGGAAATTAAGGATAAATTGGATAAAGCAAAGGTTGAAGTTGAACAAGCTCAAGTTGCTTTACTAAAGGCAAAGACAGATTTAGAAACAGCAAAAAATAAAACTACTCAGGAAAGTTTGAAATATCAGTTGTCTAACCAGGAAAATACTGTAAAGGCAGCAGAACTTGAACAAAAGCTTAAAGAAGCTAAGGAGAAACTTGATGATGCAAAAAGTTGAGAAACACAGAGAGAAACACTTCAAAAATCTAGAGATGCAGTAGATTCTGCACAGTTGGCACTTACAACAAAGATGAAGGAGTATGATAATTATAAGATTACAGCTAATTTTGATGGAGTGGTTACTAAAGTGAATATGCAGATTTGAGATTCTATTGGTAGTTCAAGAAATAGTTCGGATACCGATACCAAGTACATTTATGTCGAAACTCCGGATTTGCTTGAGGTAAAACTTGAAGTAGATCAGATTGATATTGTGAAGATTGGTATTGGGATGAATGTTGAAGTGTATATCGATGCATTCCAAGGATCAGTATATACAGGTGTTTTCTCTGAAATAGATACGATGCCAGAAGGAAGTTCTTATAAGGCAAAAGTTGTCTTTAAAAAAGCTAGTGCTGAGGATAAGATTTTTGGAGGTATGAGTGCGAATGTAAAGGTAATTCTTGAATCTGAAAAAGGAAAGGTTGTTGTACCAACTCCTGCTATTGCAGATAATGAGCAAGGTGAAAAGATTGTAAGCCTTAAAAAATGAGATAAGTGGATTGATCAAGTTGTAGAGACTGGAATCTCAGATGATATGAACACTGTAATCCTCTCTGGAGTTAAGGTTTGAGATACAATTAAAGGATTCTATATGAATGAAACTTCTGCAACGAATTTAGGGCTTAATCAAAAGTGAGGACCATCAGGAGAACATGATGTAACTACAGCAGCTGATGGAAGTATGAGTTATCAGTATGACGGATAGTTTTGAAATATAATTATGGATATTTTATTACCATGAAATAATAAGAATGGTGGAAGCAACTTCAGATTTTATCTCACTTAAGGGAATTACAAAAACTTATGGTGAGAAATTAGCAGAGCCAGTATATGCTTTGAGAGGTATTGATCTAGATATTAATGATGGGGATTTTATCTCTATTATGGGACCATCTGGATGTGGTAAATCTACACTGATGAATATTGTAGGACTTCTTGATGTTCAGTCTTCTGGCTCTTATTTCCTCCGTAGAAAGGAGGTAAAAAATCTGACTCCAGATCAACAATCTATGATCCGTAGAACTACGATCTGATTTATCTTTCAGTGATATAATCTCCTCAAAAGAATGGCGGCTCGAGAGCAGGTTGTATTGCCGCTTTCTTATATGTGAGTCTCTTCTGGTGAGGCTAGAGAAAGAGCTTATGAAGCTCTTAAACTTGTTGGATTAGAGGGAAGAGAAAAAGCGCTTCCAAATCAACTCTCTGGAGGACAACAACAAAGGGTTTGTATTGCTAGAGCATTAGTGACAGACTCCGCCCTTTTATTGGCTGATGAGCCAACAGGAGCTCTAGATTCTAAAACTGGAATTGAGATTATGCAGCTTTTAAAAAACCTTAATACTGAAAAGGGAAAAACGATTCTCCTTATTACTCATGATGCGAATGTCTCAAGCTATGCGAATCAGACAATTCGTATCAAGGATGGAGTTTTCATTTAGGATCAGATTTTTTCTTACTTTTATTTAGGTATTGACAAAAAATATGAGGTTTTTTTCTTACTTTGTAGATGCTCGAAAGACCATTATGGCCAATAAGATGAGATCCGGACTTAGTACGCTTGGAATTATTATTGGAATGACCTCTGTTGTCGTGATGATGGCGATAGGGCAAGGGACTGAAAATTCTATTACGAAGACGATGGGAGATATGGCGAAAAATAAGATCTCTATCTCTTCAAATGGAGGATATAGTTCTTGGGATGAAAAAAATGATAAGCCTGGGGGTTATGTTCAGGAGGTTAAGTTTGATAAGACACTTGTTCCTTATATTGAAAACTATTTTCCAGAGTTGAGTTGAAAAATTACCTATCAGGTTAGAGCTCCTTATGCTCAGGTAAAAATTAAGCAGAAAACTGATGGAGTTGAAGGAGTTGGGGTGCCTGAAAATTGGTTTACTCTCAATGAAAAAAAACTAGCGGAATGAACCTTCTTTACGAAGGAAAACTATGAAAAGAAGAATTTTGTTGCGATAGTAAATGATGGTTTTAAGAATAGCTTTTTTAAGAAAGGAAGTCCTATTGGTAAAAAGTTTATCTATAATAAAAAGGAATTTACTATTGTTTGAGTACTTGCTAAAGAAGAATTTTCTCGATGAATTCAGGCTTATATGCCTGATACGACCGTTACTGATAGAGTGACTCATAAAAATGCTGTGAATTCCTTTGATGTTCTCCTTTCTCCAGACGATGATAATAAACTATGGCAGAATAGATTGAGTTATCTTCTTCTCAAAAGATATAATAAAACTTCAATGAGCAATGCTTGATTCAGAATAGAAAGTTTTGCTGATATGGTTGAGCAGATGAAAAAATCACTTCAAGGAATGAAAATGTTTCTATTGGCTATGGGTGCAATCTCCCTTTTGGTTTGAGGAATTGGAGTGATGAATATTATGATTGTATCAGTGACGGAAAGAACGAGGGAAATCTGAATTAGAAAAGCGATCGGTGCTCTGAATAGTGATATTACACTTCAATTCTTGGTTGAGTCAGTTGTGATTACTCTGATTTGATGATTTATAGCTTTCTTACTCAGTTATGGAATTGTATATCTCGTAAATACGACGCTTAGTGGTGGAGATATGGGACTTTCAGCTGAAATTGATCAGAATATTGTCCTTACAACCTTTGTTATTACTACTTGTACAGGAATTATCTTTGGTATTCTTCCAGCGAGAAAGGCCGCTAAACTTAAGCCGATTGATGCTCTTAGATTTGAATAATTAAACAAGAAATCTGATTTCAGCTATTGGGATCAGATTTTTCCTTTTTGAAAAAAACTCCCTAGATATAGGGAGTTTTGAATTTTACTTATCTGAAGGGCGCAAAGAGAATAGCCTTTCATAGTCTTCAGAGAGTACCATCCAGAGACACTTGTTCTCTAGGATGATCTTTGAAAAACTAGTAAACCAATCGCAATTTATCTTATCAATAGTATATGTTTTCTTTTTGAAGAGGTAAATTTTGTTGCCTGATGTGTAAATGAATTGATCATCTTCAAGCTCTTTAGGTTTTTCAGCGATTTGTTCATAGCTGTAGGTTTGAATTTCAGTATCCTGAATATCAAGTTTACAGCCTCTTTTGAAGATTTCTACTTCTTCATCGTACTCCTTTTGGAGTGTTTGTTGCTTGTCTTTTTCTTGTCTAATTGCCATGAGAAGTGGAACGGTATTACTGCTTACTTTGAAGCCTCCGTTATTCTTTTCAGATTCTCCTAATTGTTCATTGAGATCTGCAATTTTCTCATTAAGGTTCTCAAGTCTCTTATTGAGAATCTTTTTTTGATTGACAAAGTACAGAGACTTTTCAATTTCATCAAGGTGAAAATCTGATTTTAACCTTTCAATAAATGTTTTGATTTCTTCTAACATAAAAACTGATTTTTTTGTTTACCTGCGTACTATATCCTTTTCCTTTTAAAAGTCAAGTTATCTATTTTAGTATTCTTGAATCCCCTTTTCAAGATAGACAAGTTCTATCCCTGCGTTTTTAAGTATCTCTTCGCTAAGTGCGGCATCATGATATCTTTTTTCGCAGACTACCCTCTTTATTCCACAACTAACAATTAGGTGTACGCATCTTCTGACATAGCAAGGTGTCATCTTGGTATAGAGCGTAGCTCCTTTGAGATTGTCCTCCTGGTGGGTGGCATTTGCTATGGCATTGAGCTCAGCACAACAGTTTCTCATACAGTGTTGGCTTGTTTCTCAGTTTTCTTTTGTAATTGTCCATATTTGATGTCAGACTTCATCACATTTTGGGCTTCAAAGTGGAGCGTCTACATAACCAGTTGAGATGATTTGTCCATCTTTGACGATGACGCATCCGCTTCTTCCACGATCGCAAGTACCTTTTTCTCAGACTACGCGACAGATATCCATAAAGTAGACATCTTCTGGAATTTCATGTGGTTTAAGGTGTCCATGGTCTTTGAGCGTTCAGGTTTCGTGATTTTCTAATATCATATTGTATTTTGTTTTATATAAATAGTCTAAGTATAGTTATTTTATTTTTTTTAGCAAAAAAGAGGCAAAAATCAGATTTTTTCTTTTCTTGACTTTTTCTATGAAAATGTTATAATATTTTTAGCTCTATTATAAGCTAACCATTCTTTAATAGAGAGCTATTATGAAAACGCGTCAAGAAAAGAATGAAGAGAGTGCTATGATTGCTGGGTATTCATTTATTATTGTTTTATTGCTTCTGGGTTATATAAATCTTTTAAATACTGCTTAAAGTAGTCGCTCTTTTCTTACGGTGATGCTAGTCTGATATTTGCAGGCTAGCTTTTTTAAATTATACTTTCGGCATTTCGATTGATTTTGAATCCTTTTTTATTGAGCTGGAGCTTTGAGTAAACGATGTCCATAAAGTTTCTTACTCCCTTGCCTTTTATTACTATATTGTATCTATATTTTCCAAATATTTTATAAACAAGCGGAGGAGTCGTATAGATTTCTAGCTCTTTGAGCTGGTATTTTTCTTGCAGATAGAGAAGTTCTTTATAGAGTTGATCTACTTTATTGAAGAGTTTTTGTTCAATCTCATCTTTGTAGAGAATAAGGCAGAGCTCTCAAAAAGGTGGATAATTATATTGTTTACGAAATTCATATTCTTTAGCAAAAAAATCTGATTTATTGAGTTTGCAGGCATTACGAATGCTATGATGGTCTGGGTTCATTGTTTGTACAAGGAAACTTTTGCATTGGTGTTTTAGAAAAGCTTCGTAGAGAAAATAAAAATTTTTCTCGCTTGCATTGAAATCTGGTAAATTAAGCCCAATATCTGCATTTATAAAAATTAGAAGGTCAAATTTTCGGTCTTTGATTGGGGTGGTTAAAAGTGAAGTTCAGATAATAATTGGTTTTTTTTCAGTATTTTGATATTTTTGGAGTTCAAGAGAAAGTTTTTCAATTTTTTTTGGCGAACGAACGGATTCTGATTCAACGATAAGACTTTCAGTTCAAAAGGTTTCTTTGATGAGTTCAGCAAGTTTTTGCGTTCCCATACCGTATTCCTGGATTTGCGAGCTATTGCACTGTTCGCAGGATTTTGGAAATTGGTGTTGTTTTTTACAGATGTGGCACATTCAGACTTTTTCTCAGTTTGGAAGCAGGTAATAGTGGATCGCTACTGAGCAGCGATCGCATTGTGGGATATGTCCGCAGGTTTTGCAGATTGTTCCTCATGTATGTCATTTTTTGTTGATAAGGATTCAGATTTTTTTGCTTGCTTGGAGATAATTTCTGACTCCTTTTTCAAATAATTCAGAAAAAATCTGATGGTCTTCTTTGAGCATATTGATCAGATAGATTTTTTTTTCTCAATGGTCGAAAAGTTCGTAATTCATTGGTTATGAGAGTAGTGTTTTCTGTTTTGAAAGCAAGGGAAGTTGTTTTTGTTTATTTAAAAGACATTACATCTTAATCATATAGAGGTTTATATTTTAAAATTTTTAACTGATAAATCATCACGTAGCTGTGGATTAGGATCGAACTGGCTATACCTTACTGTTTAATGCTGTTAATGATGAATGACCAGATTTCACAGATGCATGACTAGGAGCTGGTATCTGAGGAGCATTCCCTGTAGTCTGAAAAATTCTCTGATGGTTAGGAGGTAAAGCTAAAAATCTGATCTGAAAGACGACAAGTAGGCTTGAACTCAGTGGGAATCTCAATCCAGCAAAACTCGAAGCAGTACAAAAACAGCTCATCGAAGAAGGTGCAACGCTACCAGGTAAAGCTACACCTGAGGATGTAGGGAAATGGATGCTTGAAAGAGGGTTTAAGGGAAGCAAGGGAGATTTGATTACTCAACTCAATGCTCACGCTCAGAAATCAAAGGCTATGGTGGATGAACTGCTCTGACTCTCAACCTCAACACATAAAGTAGAAGAAGTCAATCAGGCATTAGAAATGCTAGCTAAAGACTATTCAACTACACCAGGACTCACAAAAAAAGCTGACGAAATTCTAGGATTGATGAAAAATGAATATACCCTCTCTGAAATGAATCAGGTTAAGAGGTATATGGATGAAGCCTATAATATGTTTAAGCAAAATGGATGAGAAGTTGCAGGACTTAAAGCTGAGGAACTAAGGAATATTAGAAAAGAAATCAAAACTACAATAGAAAATGTTGCTGAACAAGAAGGACTCTGAAATATTAGAATGCTTAATAATGAGACACAAGTTGCGAGAGGACTTGCTGAGGGTATTGCTAAAAAAGAAGATGCAGCAACAGTAAGAGAAATTCTATCTCCATTCTCTAGTGTTAGAAATGGAGCGATTCTAGGAGGAATCGGCGGTGCTTCTGATCCTCGTGACAGCTTCCCTGAAAGGTTACTAAAAATAGCATGAGGTGCGGTTGTTGGAGGTCTTATTGGCTCTACTCAAGTAAAAACAACAGTTGCAAATATGCTTAAAAAACTTTGAGGAGTTGAGAGAAAAGAATTAGAACAATGGGTAGCAACAGAAGGGAAATCTCAATTATCACAATGAACTTCAGATTTCTTATGAAAAATAGTAAATACTACGAGGAAAATCTGAAAAGATGCACAAAAAAGTATTATACCTCATGAAGTAGATGAAAACTGAGTAAAATATATAGTAAACAGTAAAGGACAAAAGGTTTTTAATAAAAAGCCTGATAATTTGGCAAACAGAAAGTGGAATAAACAGCAATTCACAAATACCTATGAATATCCTCTACAAGAAAATTCAAAGAAATACCTTTCAAATCTAGATGATTTAATCGAGCAAAAAGTAGATTCAGCTGAGTTAGCAAGAATTACCTGAAAAGTTTATAAAGACGGAAAGGAAAGACCTTTAATTCTAACTGAGGGTATCCTATGACACACTTTTGAAAGTCACTGAGCATTTTCAAAAACAAATCTCCTAGAAACGGCAAATAATCCGAATTACATTATCGTAAACTACTGAAATGTGGAAGGGCAAATAAATCTGATAAAAAAACTTCCAAATACTTCAGATTTCTTAATCATTTGAGCAAAAAGACAAAATGGCTCATTCATGACTACTCACTTTCAAAAAATTACAGGGAATAAAAATGCTCTAGAAAATTACTTAAAAAAATGAGAAAGTGTAATAACTCTTGAAAAATAGGAAAATATAACTATAATTACAGCAACATAGAAGCAATACTGAGGTATATGCGAGCTGTCGCCGCTCTTATGGCGAACAGTGATGACCATAGACCTGGGGAGATGAGCCTTCCAAATTTAACAAGCAGTACTGCTACTATTGAAATACTACCTGCTCATAGGTAGTGTTTTTTTAATCCCAAAAATCAAGAGGAAGTAAATATACTTCCTTTTTTGAGAAAGAAAAAAGAAATCTGATTTTTTTGGTATGATTGATTTAGATACAAAAAACCTATTGCAAAAAAGATAAAAAACACTATAAGCGTAATTAAGGATTTACTCTTTGACTAGAGCAGATGACATACACAAAAGAAACCATTGAAAGTAAAACAAGGGAGTTAGTCTATAGTTTTAATGAAGATGACTATCCTATCTCTTTTCAGAAGATAATTGAGAAAGTTCCAGAAAGGATTGTTATTTTTAATGCATCATTTAATGCAGAAGGTATCTCCTGATTAACAAGAAAAGATGGAGACGATTTTCTAATTTATATAAATCATACAGAACCTTTGGTAAGAAGAAGGTTTAGTATTGCACACGAATTAGGGCATGTAATTCTAGGGCATCTCTCTAATGAAAGTAAAAAGGTTGATTACAAATATAGAAAGAATTATAATTACACAAAAGAAGAGATATTGGAGGAAAAAGAAGCTAATTGGTTTGCTTCAGCTTTACTTATGCCAGCAGAAATGTTAGATAAACAAATAAAAAAGAATAAAGGTGTAGACCTTGATACTCTTGCAGATTTTTTTTGAGTATCTACCAGTGCATTAAAAATAAGATTATTTAATCTGTGATATATGAGTTATGAGTAGTGAGGATGTTAAAGTAAATCCAATATCTTCAGAAGCAGATAATAGAGGGGAACCTGGAAAAAAATCTTGAGCTGAAGAAATAAAAATAGTCATTGATGCTATTAGCAATCTTCTAGAAAAAAATAAGTTACTCTTCTTTTTGATATTCTTGCTATTTACAAAAGTTCTAACTGAAGCAAATATTGTGAACTTCTTCTCGGCATTAAAATGATTCAAGATAACATTATGATTTTGAGGGTAATAAAATATCGTTTTATAGAAACTCCTGCCCACTAGCAGGATTTTTTCATAATCAAAAAAAGTGGTTATTGCATGTTGTGTAAATACCACTTAGAGAATAGAAATTGAATTTTTGCTCCAAAATTTGCTTTTGGACTAGGGTTTGAGAGAAAAGATAGATTTATTCTAAGTAAAACTCCTTCACAACCTTAAATCTTCTCTCAGAAAGAATCATCAGCTTATTAAACACTTCTTCCATGATATAAGCAGGAATCTCTTCTGTAAACTCACAGTTAATCACTACATACTGATGGGCAACAAAGTGGGTTAACTCGTGAACAAGAGTATTTAGACTCCAGCTCCTAAGCCAAATAATATTCGTTCCTTTGACTTGATGGG
>ERZ772956.392-NODE-392-length-34154-cov-4.701575_pt1 | contig 34154 bp, 30 predicted proteins | sample MGYA00580683_ERZ772956 | MGnify/ENA primary metagenome ERZ772956 (study PRJEB29015, sample SAMEA2738077) | human oral metagenome | biome: human oral; feature: human-associated habitat; material: saliva | place: China | collected 2212 ... | reverse complement strand
GTAATACGAGTTGATTTTTCTTCAATGGCATCTTTAATTTCTTTCTTCAGTTCTTTATTATTAGCTCGATAAAGGGACAAAAAAGAACGTGTCTCTGGAATAAGCATGAGATCAGACAACCAAAATCGATCTAGATCTTCTGAAGGATATTCGTAAAAATGGAGTACTGTGTGATGACCATCACCACTCATCCAAGAGCGGTCATCCTTTTTAAAATCAATATTTCCTTGGGGTTGAATGCGACTGAGAAAAGCAAGGTCATAGCCTTGTGCTTTCAGTTGTCGTTGTCTACGTTTTGATAGTTCTGGCATCTTATCCTCCTATACTTTTTCGTTCATATTGTTAAATTGCTTGATAATTTGTTCCTTCTTAACCCTAGTTATTTCTTGAGGAACAAAATCATTATTTCCATAAGACTTAGCCTTATGAACCAGATCATCTAGTTCAGTTGTCGTTGGGGCAAAGAGCCATAGAATGAACTCAGTGTTATAGATCTCCTGCTGAATACTCTCTTCAACTTGAATCTCATTGATCAGTAAGGCCTCACGATCAAGAAACTGTAAGTACCGACGTGAATTAGGTAGTAATTTTGCCTTTTCTTGCCGAACGAGGCTCAAATGATGACGAAGATCCATAATCTGAGTATCTGTATTAGTTGGCAAGGTTGTTGTTTCAATCTGAATATCAGTGTTAAAGTCAGTCAACCATTTCTCAAAATTATCAATCGTTCGTCGAATTTCATTATAGGAAAGTGATCCTAAGTCCTTTCCTGGTATTTCCATCAACTGAAGATAACCGTAATCAACCAATTGAATGTAAGCTTGACGATTATCAATAATTGACTTTACATCAAGCAATTCTACACATGAATGAAGGTCAAAATATTCTTGACTGTACTTTTTTTCCTGCTTACGCCCTAATTGTCGTTTAACTTCAGGCTGGGGTTGATTTTGTTTAATAGCCATTAACGTTTCTCTCCTCTCTGATAATTCAAACTAATGTAACGTTTCCGTCGTCTCCTGAAAAAGAGAAGCATACTATGCCAATTTTTCTTTCCGCCATTGGCTGGTAAAACTAGATAGAGACACATAAGCGGTGTCAAAATAATAAAGGCAAGTAACTGTGGCCATTGACTCGTTGGGAATATCTTAGTTCCAATAGAAACTGCAGCAACCGCTGACCCTCCTACAAAAACAATATCAGCCATGAATAGTCCTATGATTTTTACTTTGGCATAGATGTCTCGTGGCACGCCGTATTTTTCATCCATTTATCTAACTCCTTTCTTGCATAGTTCCATCATAAGAGATAATGAAAATTCTTGCGTTAAGCGGACAAATCATTTCCTATCAACATTTAATTAATTTTCTTATGTAAAAAGTTATATATCTTTATGCACAAGAAAAAGAAGCCTCAACATTGAGACTTCTTAACAAGTTTGAAGAATTCTTCCTCTGAAAAAATGGTAATGACTTGCCCTTCAGCTATTCGTGATAGTACTGCTTCATTCTTCTTAGACCTCTTATCAGGTTCAAAGAGATCTAATTGTTTATGCCCAACAAGAAGAATATCCGTTTGACTAGAAACATAGTTTTGAACAATCGCTCCTCTTCCTTCTAAAAAAACTATAGCCTCCTGTCTTGTCATTGGACGTAAGCTCCCTGTAATCACAACAACCTTTCCTTTTAAATCAAGCATAAACCTTATTCGTCACTCTCATCAATTTCAGCACCTTTAATATGCGATTGTCCTTGCATTCGCTGACCTGCCTGCTGCATCTGTTGGTTCATATAGCTCATTTGGTGCATTGATTTTTGGAAGTTTTGCTTGTGTGAAGGGGCTGCTTCAGGCTTTTTTGGTGTATCTCCTGTAGCATTTGGAAGTGTCAGATTATCTACTGAGTGAGGAGCTAAGGAAGTTGGTTCGTTAATCCCACTAAATGCTTCACCAGATGGTTTCGAAGAAGGTAACGTAGGATCTGTAATACCACCACCAGATGGCCCAGTATCATCACTAATAGGACCATCCCCACCAAATGAAGCCGTAGGACTTGTAGGACTAGCTCCTGCATCGGGGTCAAACGGAGAGGCTGGACGTGGTTCTGTCGGTTGACTATGGTCTTTTAGCCCACGGTAGACGGCATCATGACCTGCTTGTTCTTTTTTGCCTAAGTTCTCACCAATGCCACTTGCAAAGTCTTTAACTTTACCGACAGCTTCTTTACCAGCAAGATCAGCAGCACTATACATATTACTTAAACCGCCTTTTGCTGAATTCACAACGCCTTGATCTCTAACAGCATTGAAAGCACCTCGAATTCCACCACCAGTTGTTGCCAGACTATTTCCAAGAACTTTACTTCCTGCTGCCATTGCTCCAGGAGCTTTCTTAGCCATATCAAGTCCAAAGCCTCCCACAGCCATAGCTCCGTTACCGATAGCTCCAGCACCTGTCGCAAAGGCATTACCCATCATCATCGCTCCAAGCAGTTGTTGGGCTGTATCACTATGACCAGTAGAAACACCAAGCCAACGTTCAATCATTGATACCCCTTGCATAGCAGCAAAGAAAATACCGATGTAAACAAGAGAAGCTGCGAGACATTGTTCCCACATATTCAGCCCATCAAAGAAGCCACCTGATAACTTCGTAACCGCTGATACAGATAAGGTTGGTAAATCACGACAAATTTCAAGAGTAACACGCATGATCACGACTTCAAATAAAATACCTGCAAGCGCTCCTCCCATTGTTCGTAGAAGCTCTTTATATTTCTTAGAAGAAGACAAGGAAGAGTAACCTTGAATTGGTGAAATCATAGCCTCAATGACAATATCAAAAACTGATTTAACAAGTTTGATTGACATTGAAATTAACAAAACAATCAGGATAATATATTGCATAAACATCCCTATCCAGTTGACTCTATAGCGCATGTAAACAGGAGAAAAGGCATTTAATTGTTCGATAACTTTATGGTTCTTAATCGTCTCTACACCTGTCTGATTGGCATTTAGGCGATGAAGAAAGAGGCCTTTCATCCCTGAATGTTTCTTCTCTATCTCCTCCAATAAATCCTCGTTTGAAGCACCATAAGTCGCTCCAAAATCAATACGGGACGCAAAGTCAGTCGTATCCCTCTTGTCTTTACTATCCGTGATGTTATTGACTGGGGTTGAACCCTCCTTAGGTGGTTTGATATAACCATAGTCATCCATCGGAAAAAGCTCCGTTGAAAAATCATTGTCAATCAACACTTTGAGATCTACCACATTGTTTTTCATCGGTTGAATGGCCAAAGACGAATACTGCTTACTTCCTTTAGGAGCATCACTTGATACCGTTTGAATAGACATGGCATCTTGGGCTATTGTAGAGGAAATGGTAGTTAACGCCAACGGTAGGGCTGCGGTTACCATGGTCACCAAAAGGAAGTTCGTAATCACTCCTTTGTACTTAACAGGTTTAGTAAAGACACCTGTTATAGCTGAAACAACCAAAATTAAACTAAACAGGGTTGTTCCAAGCACCTGAAACCAGTAAAAAAACTGGCCAATCACTGTGTTGGAATCCCCTAAGTAACCAAAGAGACCAAAGAGTTTGAACATGTTGTTAAATACATGCTCAAGACTAGCCGTAATCTGATAAAGAGCTTTAGCAATAGCCCCTGGAATATAGGCTAAAAAGGAGAGAAAGGCAGGAGTCGTATCTAAATAATTACTCCAATACTTATAAAAGGAGGCCATCTTCTCCGCATTCTCCCCAGTAATATTCCCATTGGTTTTTCCATTAACATCAAAAAAACCTTTTTCTAAAGCGTTAACCAGATCGGAATACGTGTTGTAGTTCAATAAAGGTACCTACTTTCTATATGAGATACCTTCATCATAAGAGATAATGAAAAATCCTGCGTTAAGCGGACAAATCACTGGAAGACACCAAAAAAGCCTCGACCATGCGAGACTTCTTCTTATTCAGCTTTCCCTGAGAAATCATAGTAACCATCATCAGTATATTCAGTTTCAAACTCAAAAATTCTAATTTGCTTACCACTTTCAGTAAGTACGACGCAGTATAATTGATCACCTAGTTTACCCCAAATATCATCTTTGTCATAACCAACGTTAATAATGAAGTAATCTTTTCCTTTTAATTCGGATTCATGAGAGGTCAATATTCCCTTCATAGGTTTTGGTAACTTCTTTTCTGGAACAACTTCATAATAAACCTCTTCATTGCCTGATTTTAATTTATGATGAGCTTTATCAAAAGTTATAGTCTGTCCTCCAGAAGAGAATATCAAGCTATCATAACCTGAATTTTCTGAATAACCCAAATAACTATCTTTCAATTCTGATTTTATAATGTCTTTAGGCGATTTTTGACCACAAGCGACCAACAAAATAAGCGCTAATCCAAGGGTTATTAATCCCAATCCTTTTTTAAGTGTCATAATGCTTTTCTCCTTGTTTTTAGTGGATTTATTATAGCATAAACCTGTTGTGTTCTACAATAGTTGTTTATCTTTTTATCTATTTTGTTATATAACTATTTATCTGCTTTCGTTACATCACATCATCCACAAATAAAATATCGTCATCGTCGTCCTCATTGAATACTTTAGCAATCACAGCCTGAGTTAAATCAACTGGAGAAATAAATTGAGATTGACTTAAAGGTTTAGCTACTTGTCTTCTTGTAGCCAACTTAGGCCATTCTCCATTTGTTCTCATACGGTCTGTTAAAGCCACTCGCCAATCAATAATTTTATTAAAAGTGCTTTGTGCTCCCACTGCTATATCTTGAAGATCAAGTTCTCTATGCTCACTATTTACTGGAATATCAGCCAAAGTCATAGAGTGATCAAACTCATCTTGAAGGAACATATAACGGTAAGGAAGACTGGTCTTCTCGTGCAAGAAAATTGGATCTGTCGTTACCTTACGACCAACGTTATCTCGACCTTTAACCCCGCGTAGAATAACTGCTTCTCCTTCCTGGAGTTTGGCTAATTGTGTAGGTGTTAGCAATTCTTGCTTAGGATTTTCAATAGACACGTTAGGGTTAGCTTCATCTAAGATATTGCTAGAACGTCTGCGACGTGTGATTGTCCGTGTTCCTAAATCCTTACTGAAGCGTTCATTAGTTTTATTAGAGGTAGATTTAACGTAGATTTTAAGCGAACAGTTATCTTGAATAGTTGCTGCGATATTTTCACCATATTTATCGGTCAATTGCTCCAGATTTTGAATCCAGAGATAGTATAGAATGTTTTGACCAAGCCCAATAGAAATCTTAGTATCCATATGAGGAACTGCTGGAATGTTTGTGAACTCATCCAGGATATGAAGAATCCTGTTAACGCACTTACGGCCATTTGACAGAGCTAACTCATAATTGGCATTAAACAGCTGATCCAAGAACAGCGACACAATACTATTATATTCAGTACGGTTTGGTGGTGTTACCAGGTAAATCACTTTAGGATTGTCTGAATAAATCAAATCAATATCTTCTTCTTGGAGAAGGTTATCATCTTGTTTATTAAGAACAGTAACTTTGATATGTTCCAAAATAGGTTTCTTAGAGTATTCATCCAATGCAATGACTTTACCACGCTTCTTATAGACTTTCTCAGCTGAGAATTGGAAGGTCTTGTTACGGATAGCTGAATCACCATTATTTTCATGGTTGAAATCTATCGTTACTACGAAGCAATCAGGAAGTTTTGGTTCAATCACATAGGTAAGATAACCTTCACCATCTATCAAAGCCGTTGCATCATCTACGTGAATAACTTGTCTAGTTGTTTTACCCCAAGCCGATTGACTGGTAATTGTCACCTTAGCAGTCCTATGAGCGTATTCGTTACGCATAGCTACATTAGAACTTGAGCGAAACTTAACCGATAAGTGACGTGGGAAACCAACTGATTCTAGGTCAATAGAATTTTTAGACGTGAGTTTAGCAATGTTATCTTGCAAGAACAGATTAATACCAGACATCATACTAGAGAATACGTTTCCTTTTGTTTCTTCTGAAGCAAAGTCAGACGACCTAAAGTTAAGGTCTGCCATATCCCTAAACTTAGAAAACTGTTCCTGATTGATTTTACGCAAGTTATCAAAGTAAACTGTAATTTTAGATTTCTTCTTAACTTGTTGCTCTCGATCTGGATTCTCAATGATTTCTCCAAAGTCATTAACAAAGACTTCTTCAGAACCCAAATCGGTTAAGAATTTGGCAATGTTTCGAACTGTAACCGTGTCCCAGGCATCCGTTTCTCCATTCTTGAATGTTTCATTAGCTCGGTCAATGAGAGCCATAGCAATCGCATTAAAGAGCGAAATAGAGGTATCTTCCCAATATTTGGCATTTCCATTACCCGTACCAGGTTTAGTTTTACGATAAATGGCTTCCGCAACCGCATTAACCCTTGTCTGAGTTATTTCATAATAGCCTTTCTTAGCTGCTGCTATCGCAAGAGCTAGAGGGTTATAGGACATTGACCAGTCCATATTTTGGAAGGAAAGGACATTAACGTCATAGCCACGTCGGCGCATGGTCTTATATGATGATTGATAGTGTTCACCCTTTGGATCGGCTAGAATCATCGACGGCTGTATTTCAGCACGGCTATTAATATCAATCGTTGTCGTGATATGGCCTTCACCTTTACCAGAACGTGTCATACCAATACCAAGCATATTAGTGGTGCTGTCATCGATGTAATAATCACCTGAAGCTTTCGCATAAATCCCTAAGACTCTTTCAGCATTCGTCAGATATCGGCTAAAAGTGCGGTTTTGCCAAAGCATTTGAGAGCCTAATGTTAAACCTGTGAGATTCGTTCTCGTCTCATGTAGGACTGGTACACCACCTTCACCTGGATAATTTTCTGTTTTATTGGGAACTTTCTTATATTGCTGGTGAATTTCTTTGACAGTTGCAAAACGGTCATCACCTTCCTCATTATGGTTATAGTCACGATATTGTTCAAAATTAACCCAAGCTGAACGCCAGGCAATGATTAAACCAATAATAAAAATTGGTACTGCTAGAATCGGTGCTATCACAAATACTCTAGCATTAAATAAATTCTGAATGAGTAAGCTATCAACATTAAAGTCGACAACTTGACTGCTATCCCTCAATGTTATGAGTGAGAAATAAAGGAAGCGGATAGCTGCCCTTAAAACAGTTACTAAATAGTTAGTCACAATTAAAGCAATAAAACTGAAGCCCAAACCCATGAATACAAAACTACGGTAGTTTTTGAAGTAGAGCAGAGGCTTCATTTCCTTGTCAAATCGCTTTCTGTCCTGCTTCACAAAGGGCAATTTATAGATAAGACGGAAGAGAAGGTTACCAATCAGCAAGAATAAAAATGAAGGAACAACTGTCATAAGTCGCTTCATAAGATTCCAGAACTGTTTACTCTTAACTTTACCAGCTGACTTCCAGTCAATTTCATGACGATTCTTCAAGATATGAGCTAATTCTGCACTCCTATTTATGAAACGTTCTCTATCATCTATCAAGCCTCTTATCAACCGGAAAAGATTTCTAAGTGGTTCTCTCACAACTTTTATTCCCTGGTAACCCAGATAGCCTACAAAACTAACTAGGAGGAGAGCATTGAACTTATTGACTTTGGCTAATTGAATAAGCGTGTAATAAATGGCCTCTATCCAACTATACATACCGTTCACCTCTGATTTCTTCTAAGAAACGCTTGATTTTCTCACCGTAGAAACTTGAAAAGAGGAATATTTTAAATTGTAATTGAGGTGATACAAGCTGGTATCTTTCCAGATAGGAATTTATCCCCTGCTCAATTCCTAATTGAACGGTATAGCGATGACAACTTCTCCCCTGTTTCAGATAGTTTTCCACCTGAAGAGACTCAGCTATCAATTCATCTGATTGTTCATCTGTTTGTTTTCTTGCCATAGCAATTATCCTTTCTGATGTGATTTTGAATACACTATTAGTTTAAGGGATAATTGCTTTTTCTGCGTTAAGCGGACAAGTTAGGGAGTGGTGCAAAAGTTATATAACTTTTTGTACATAATAAAAACCCCCGACTAAAAGCCGAGGACAGTTCGAGAATTTTTCATCGGAATACTTTGGCGTCTTTCGATGACTATAGTAGCACTTATCGTAGAGGATAGCAAATATAAAAAAGAGCTATGAGATAGCCTCGTAGCTCTTTGCCTATGATGGATACACAAAGATATAGTAATAATCGTACATTCTATACTATTTTTAACAATTCTTTCTAAATTTATCTTCATTAACCAAAAACAATACGTAAAACATACTCAGTTAATTCGTCATAACGCCCTTTAATAATATCCATAGCTTCCTTGTCCGTCAGTCGTCACGTTCTTCTCTTTTTTATTGCTCGACAAAAAATATCTCATAAAATACCAAAACCAATATATTCCAAATACACCAGACATAAAAATTCTGACAAATGAAAATAGTGAGTCTTGCATATTTGGAAACATAAATAGTTTTAAAACAACGTAAAGCCAAGCTACACCATACCAAATCAATACGGTTGTAAATAATAAAGATGACATTCCAGATATAAATACAGCAAGAACCACCTTTTGCCACATACTCTTAAGCATATATTATCTCCTTACTCCTCATAATTTCCTAGTTCATGCCAACTGCGGTAGGTTCTAAACGATAGGATGGGCTTGAGCTCTTTGTCAAACCGCTTACGGCCTCGACGTAAAAACGGCAGTCGAAATCCAAGCCGTATCACTAGGTTTGAGACAAAAAGGAGAATGGCCACAGGGAACCAGCTGAAGAAATGCTGGACTTCCCTTAATATGGTCTTTGCGATACCTGCCTTTTTAAGGGCTTTAAGCGACGTTTTTCCTTGTGTACATTTGGTCTGTAGGAACTCTTTCCACTCACCGCTCTTGATTTGCCTCAGAATGGTCAGGAGATCCTTCGTTTTATCCTTGCTGGTGGAATAGACTAAGTAGGCGATTAAAGCGACGAGAGCGAGACCTGTAAGCCAATTACTAAAGATAAAACGAACAAGGGCGGCCAGAAATTGGCTAAGGACATCAATCATAGGCCATCACCTCATTTCTGCCTTCCAAAAAGCGCTTGAGCTTACGCCCACAAAGGCTAGAATAGACGAATACGGCAAATTGTTCTTTGGTACTTGTCGCCTGATAACGCTCCAGATAGCTTCTAGCTTCCTGATGCGTGTCTTGTTGTAAGAGAGAGGATGGATCCTTACGACTCTGTTTCAGCGCACAATCAAGCGTTCGTGAGTCTGCTAAGAGATCATCCATATAAGCAGATAACTGCAACATAATAACCTCCTTTTTCTAGTAATAATTCTAGTGTAAGGGATAATCAAAAATCGTGCCCAAACATGACAAAAGCAAAAAAGAGCCCTAAATGGACTCTTTGAAATTTATCGAAAACTTCTTAAGCGAAAGGATCACCAGCATCTAAAGGCTCATAATTCCCAGCTGGAAAGGTCTCAGGTTGGCTTGTTGCTTGACCAGTTGTTTCAGCGTAGGTCACTTCTTGCGCAATCGGGTCTTGAGGGACAGCGCCAGTGTTTGCCATTTGAGGAGTGCTTTGAGACTGACGTCTGCGATCACTAGCAGCCTTATCCTCTAAGAAAGTGATGCCATCATAAGGACTTGGGGCGATATAGGTATAGGTGCGACGTTGCCCGTTTTTATCGGTATAGGGACGTTGGATAATCTCCCCCTTAACAAGGATCGGTGAACCGATAGAGAGACTCCTAGACATAAAGTCAGCTTGAGATCCGTATAGCTGGATAGGGAAAAAGGTTGGGAGTGGACGGCCATCGTCACCCTGCTGGGAAGAATCACAGACAAAATTAAATTTAAAGGTTGTCGTCCCCTTGTTCGTACGTCCTAGGGCATCATCTGCGATGGCAGCTACCCGACCGTTAGCGATAAATGTTTGCATAAGATAAACTCCTTTTATTTTACTGTATTGTAATTTCCTATCAAAATAACTATTTTACTTCTGTTTGTCGCTTAATTTGAAATAACCCAGATTCTTGCCATTTTGTCCTCCCTGTTTTGCCTAACCTTATTGTCCTAACTAATTTGCTATCCTTGTCTATATAGACACCACATCAATTATAGAGCTTTCATTTATTCCCTTTATGTTTTTTAGTTCATCAATAGTCATAGAAGATATATCTCCTAAAGTATTCTTGCCTGCTCTCTTCAAACAATTATACGTTCTAACAGATAGCTCTATATCTTCAATCGGTGTTTCTAGGTATGTTTCTGATAAAGCACCACAATCATCATCAAGACATGGCGTAATCCAATTACATCCACATCGTCTACAAATTCCTGTTTCCATGTTTTTTCTCCTCATCTGCTAAGGCTTGTTCATATGCTTTCCAGAAATCATTTAGCTTGCCACTTATTGGCAATTCTCCGTAATTGATGTAACATTGAATCGCTTCATCCAAATTAGTAGAATTAGTTCCTGCAAATGGTACTGTTTCTAGATCGACTGCTGTATTGTTAAGTATAGATGATTTTAGTCGATCCAATAGGATAACTCTGCTTCTCGCATTTTTTAAAGTTTGTAAGAATACTTTTCTTTCTGTAATAGGCATATCAGTCTGTCTCCTCTCTTTCTTTTTAAACAACTTCAGATAGATATACTTATCCTAATCATGGCTACTTCTTTAACAGTGTTTTTCCGTCAATAATATCTTTAAGGTTTTCTTTCACCAACAACGTATCACGATACATTTTCTCATACTTACTTTTGTTCATTATAGCTCCTATTCTTCTCTCTTAACTACTGCTCTATCAGCAAGTTTAAGAGGGATGAGCTTGAAGAACGATTTCGTTAGGTCTAGGAATATCCTGGGTATTTAAAAATTGTTTTCTTTACGCTTAGCAAAACCAAGCATACCTAGTGCAGTAGTTAGAATAACTGCACCTGCTGTAGCAATAGCTGATGTTGATTTTTCACCAGTGTGTGGAAGAATCCCTACTTCTTTTATACGCTGTTTTTTGAAAGGAGATGATATCGCCTTTACTGTCATATCAACTGATAATTTATTTTGATTCTCTGTGGCATTTGAACTACTGCTAGATTTGTCCAGAACATTTGATAAACCATCCCTATCAATCTGATTTTTGTGCTCAGTCGGATTATCAACTACCACATATCCATCTGGTAGTTCATCTTGACTAGGAGCTACTAGAGGGATTGCTGTGCTTGTTTCTGACAACTCTCCAGTAGCTGGATTGACACTATAGGTTGTTGTCATGCGCAGTCCATCTGTTTCACTAACTTGCGGACGAGTTCCAATATGAATGATACGTGGTGCTCCTTCTGTCAACACTCTGCCAGTCACGTCCTCTACATGTGCTTCACCACTTTGAATGACTTGAATAGCCCCCTTTGCAAGACTATCATCACCAACATAATTTGTAACAATAGGTAATACGACATTTTCACCAGTCCCTACTTCAATAATATGTGGTTCCATTTCCTCACGTGCTTCGGTGATACTTGAGGATAGATTGCCATCTGGCAAAAGTTTATAAGATGTGGTTGTCGTTACGTTACCTTCTTTACCCTCTTGTAGAGTTGTTCGTTGACCTCTTGGAACTTTGGCATTTTCACGAACTTTTTCAACAATAGGGATAATGGTTGACGATACAACAGCCTTGGTACCAACTGAAACAACTTTATCTACTGGCTGTTTAGAGATGGCTTCACTTGTGGTATATTTTCCAGTATGTACGCCATTGTGACGTTTGTAGGTGGTGATGATATTTTTGGTTCCATTTTCACCTTGAGTAATGATCGTATGCACACCCGCTTCTACAGTTTCGTCTGATACGTAGCGAGTGTTGTATGGGATATTCTGAGAACTTTCTACCACTTCATCTGTATTAGTGTTTTTATAGGCTGTTCCTGGAATAGTTTCAATATTGTTATCAACTGCATTTTTCCATTGTTGGTAGGTAATTGATTGGCTTTCGTTTTTAGTAACTTTATCTTTATTGGTCTCGTTCAAAGTTTCCTCTTTAGGAGACTCTTTAGTGAGGTAAAGGTAAGTAGCTACTCGACGATTATCAACAAAGGAACCAACAATACTCTGCTCGCCATCATCTGCTTTAGTATAGCCACGTGTTGACCCACCACCATCTAGTAGGAATGCTAATTTGATGTTATCTAGTCCAATTTGCTGTACATAATCAACAATGTCATTGTGAGAATAACCTGTCTTATGTGACGTATGACCATTGATGATAACAATTTCTTGTTTCCCATCGTTATACTCAATAAAAAGTGTTCGTCCATTTTTCTCATTAGGGTCACCCTGCCACCTACTATCTTTACCGAAGGATGGTTCAAGTTTCCCATCAATAACGAAGGCACCAAATGCCCCAGTATTCCAACCGTTTTCACCTTGCAACTCAAACACCTGGTTAATGCTAGTGTTGTTTAGAGTAGTTGCTGCTACATGACCGTTGCCATCTGAGTACAAGATACCTGTTTTACCCGCATTAATCTCTTTTTGACTCCAAGCATTATCCGTATTCTCCAGCTGCCAGAAACCACCTGAAACAATGACAGGAATTTGGCGGTTGGTTGCCTCTTCTGAAATAGCCTCCTTATTCCAAATCGGGAATTGACTATCTTTAATTTGGTTGACAGCCTTTTCTAGGTGGTAAGGACCATTGCCGTCCCAAGTAATAGTTCTAATGGTTAGCCCATCTTGTTGCTTGTCCGTTACTTTAATAGCATGGTCAATCGTGAAGGCATCATCCGATTCTACTTCGTGAACCACACCACTTAGATGTTTATCTTGGTCTATGTTTTGAACAGCTGATGACGTATGCTCATTTTCAGTGTATGTCTCATTAGCCTCACTTGATACTGGCTGTATGTCATTACTTACTTGTGCTGTATTAGTTGTTTGTGTATTATCTTGCGTATGGTCTGTCACGACGGCTAAGCCATTTGAGCCGTCTGTGGCTGTTACCTCATCCGCCGAAACATTTCCAGCTGAGAAGGCGAGTGCTCCTGCCAGTGCAATACCGCAGACAAGACCGTAAGCCTTTGATTTCCTAAAGTACCTAATTTGAATTAAGACAGAATAGTATTTTTGCCCTCCTTGTTTAATATCCATTTTTTCTCCTTTATGTGATATAAGTGGCTTTTTCAGCCTACAACAAGCCAAGGGCTCGAACCCTGTTAAGCACCGACTGCACTTGTTACTAACTTACTAACTGATATATTTAGCAACCGCTCTAATTGTCTTTAACATATCAATCAAGTGAGTAAATTTAACAGGGAAGGAATGTCTATTTTTTACATTTTCAAATATTCCTTCCCAAAGCCATACCAGGGAGCGAATCCTGATATGGCAAACCCAGTAGTTCAATACCAAGTTTTTGTTTTGCCTAATCAAGTCTTACGTCTTATCAAATTTAACTTGATTAGGCAAGATGAGACTTTAGTCTATGTCTTCTGTTTTCTTACGACGTACTGAACCAAGTACACCGCCAAGACCTAGCAACATTGCACCAAGACCTGCAAGTCCCACAGAAGCGATTTCACCTGTATGTGGGAGTTGTGCTTTCTGTGGTTGTTGTGACTGAGTTGGTGTTTCAGGTGTTGGATTTTCAGGTGTGTGAGTGGTCACTTTTGCGACCATTTCTTTACCATTGACCGTGTTGATAAAGGTATTTTCAACTTCTCCAGCTGCAATACGCTCAACTTCGATATAAAAGTCAGCGTCAAATGTCCCTTCAACACCTAGTGAGTTAAGGAACTCTTTATCAATGGTGTAAGCCCACTCACCTTTTTCAGCGTCCCAAGTGACTTTAATAATCTTATTGATAAAGTCACTGTTAGTGCCTTGGTCGAAGTTAAAGACAAATTGATACTCTGTCCCTTTGGCAATTTTATCGCCTGCTTTAATCACTTGACCGTCTTTAGTGGTCACATCATATGGCAAGGTCATGTCTTCTTTAGCGGTATACTCTGTCCCTGTGATGACACCTTTCCAGTTGCCTGTATAACGATCATGAGCGGTATCGAGTTTATCAAGACCATCATATTGCCATAAAGTCTCATGGTGTTTACCAACGGTCACCCCATCAAGAAGATAATGGATATAGTCACCAATTTTCACTTCTTGACCATCAAGGACTTTAGTTTCATCTTTGGCGTCCAAGGCGTGCTTTTCAGGTTGCACAGTTGGAATATCGTTCACAACCAAGTTTGAGACGTAAGGATTGCCGAAGTCCACTTGTTGAAAATCATTTTCAACCTTTTCACCGTCTGCCACATTAAGTGTCGCTGGGAGATTGATTGTGATGTTTCTATTCTTCGACACATAGTCCGAATAGAACTTCACTGGGTCTTTAGCAACCCACAAGTAAAACTCACCTTTTGGCTCAAGTCCTGCTTGTTTGAGGAAGTTTGAAACGGCTTCTGTACGTCCTTTGTCAGACAAAACATGGTACATATCAAAGAGTGCTTTCACGTCCTTATTTTGTCTATCTTTGATAGTAATATTGTCAACATCAACCGTAAACGCACCATCTTGCACGTCATCCAAAATACCAAATCCTTTAGCAATCGCCTCTTTAGACGCTGTGAGATTGCTGTATGGGCTGTAATCAGTAGTTAAGCCGTAGTTGACATGCTTATCAAAGATAGTAGCCCCGTCAATGCCAGCACCTGAGTTGTCAGTGACAGTTTTGGTTGGTGTTGGTTTATCAGGGGTCTTATAGGTTACTGTGTTTGAGTAGACGCTATAATCACCTGCCTTGACGTTGTAGGTGTTCTTATAGAGACCTTTGTCATACTCAGGTTTCACATAAAGGACAGGTGCTTCAATAAACTTCCCTTGATAGACATAGCTAAACATGTAAGTGTTTGAGGCTTCATCAAAGTTAGCTGTCGTCCAGCCTTTGGCTTTAGCTTCTTCAAGCGCACGTCCGCTATCAGACCCAACGCCACCATCAAGCGGATCGGTGATTGTCACTGTATCACCTACTTTAATGTTGGCTAGGACATTTTCATAAGACAGCTTGTGTTCTTGCAAGTCACCCTTGGCAACTGTCAAGCTATTTGTATTTGCCCCGTCACTATTAGTTTGTGTTTTGAGTACAGTTGGTTTGTACTGCAACTTATAATCATGATAGCTTGCTTTGATAATCTGATTTTGTGTTTCAGATACCGTTGTTAAGCTCAAGGTTGGCTTTTCAGGATTAGTAGCTTTAACCAGCTCAGCCGATACAGGGTCAACTGTAACAGGGTCAACATTTGTTTTAGTCAAATTAGCGGAAATACCAGGCTGTGACACAGGTGAAACGACACGGGTGTTGGTCGCAAACCAATAGGTCTGTCCTCTCGAATCTTCGGGCCCGTCCCACTGGATAAACTCTGTATTAAAAGCAGACCCTGATGTGAAGTATCCAATAGTAGCTCCCTTATATTGACTAGGTGAGCTTGATGTATCCCAATCAGCACCTACATCTTGAGGACGGTTATAGTTGGAAGCATAAGCGTAGCCATCGTCATGCACAGTGACCGTAGAACCATTGATTTCTACCATACGACCGTTCACAGCTTTAGCTCCCTCACGTCCGATAGGGTTATTATTAAGTGATGAGTAAGTGATGGCGATAGGTGCTTTTTCTGACGCTGTAAACGCAACTTCTTGTCCGTTGACATTGTAGTAGTACGTATCAGTTACAGAAAAGTTCATGTAGTCTTTATTATCATCAAGTCCGTTATTACGAGAAACTACAAATCCTTCTGTCGGGTCGTTCAAAACATAGACATTAACAAGACCCGTCGCCCCGTTTTGGATAATTCGAAACTCACGGTGAATACGAGTGATGTTACGCACTTGTCCGTCAGCTGTGGTAGCGGTAATACCCTGCAAGTCACGGTAATCAAGCGAAGTAGACCAACCAGCCCCAACGTCGGAGTATTTCAAGACACCTGTTGAATCCAAGATACGAGCATATCCTGATGTCCCACTTGTTGTCCCAATATAGGCCGTTGAGGTAACTTGTGCCCCAGCAGCACTAGAAGCAACACGGGCTTGTGGATTAGGACGATCAAAATCAAGAGCTTGGAGGACAACTTCTTTGGTATAGCCTTCAGTGCCTGTCTTACTTTGTAAGTCTTGATACTGAGCCTGCCACTGTGCCTGTTTGTCTTTTGCTTGGCTATATGCTGCTTGGTTTTGCTGGGCGATAACTTGAGCTTCTTGAGTTGTTTTTACAGTCTGCGTACTGTAATTAACAGTTGCACCGATACCTGACAACTCATTGCCTTTACTATCTGCGTCTTGGTTGACTTGGTTGCTTGTGTTTTGTAATTCTTCATAAGCACGTAAGACAGCACGATTGACCTCGACCTTATCGTTAGCAGCTTGAATGGCTGCTTGGTTACGAGCGTTGAGGGCTTCAACTTCTTCAACTGTATTGACGACTTGGTCTTTGACCGTCACGTTCACAGATTTGTTTTTAAGGTCAGTGATAGCCCCATCTAGGGCTTGATTGACCTCATTAGCACGAGCTACCGTATTTTGGTAGCGCTTGAAGGCTGCCACATAGCTGTCTGTATTGCGTTTGTTTTCAGACAACTGTTCTTGAGCGATTTTTGTCGCTTGTTGGTTGGCTTGCGCTGTGCCATCCGTAGCTGTTGAGTTATTGTTAGACACAGTAACGGTCGTTTCAGATCCGTGGTCTTGGACCTGTTGAGACACGTAATCATTGTTGGATTTGATAGCCGTTTGAGCGTCGTTGTAAGCTGTGTTATTAGCTTTCTGTGTCGCTTGTGCTTGTTTGATAGCGTCTACCTGTTGAGCTTGGTCTTGTGCAATCTCAGCCTTGGCTTGATTGAGGCCTGCCGTATTGGTTGGTGTGCCTTTATCTTGTTTAGCATCTTGAGCGACTGCGACCCCTGCTTGCTTGGCGTCATCTACCGCTGTTTTGACAGATGAGTTATCAACCGCTACTTCTTGAGCAGCTGTTGATGTGTTTGCTTGGTCTGCATAGCTATTATTAGCTTTGCTTGACGCAGGCTGCACGTTAGCCTGTTCCGTGCTTGGTTGGCTATCTGTTGGTGTTGTCACCTCATCCGCCGAAACATTTCCAGCTGAGAAGACGAGTGCTCCTGCCAGTGCAATACCGCAGACAAGTCCATACGCTTTAGATTTTCTAAAATATCCTTTACCTTGTTCTTTTAACGTCATTCTTTAAATACCCTTTCTATTGATTGATTATGCTTTCTTTTTATTTTTAAACGCCAAAGTTAGACCAGCTACTGCAGTCATAGCGCCCAAAATACCAAAAGCTACTGTGTTTTTGTCTCCAGTGTGAGGAAGTGTCACAGTTGAGCCATCTTCTTTAGTGACCGTGATTGTCTTGTCAGCGTTCGTTTTAGCTCCGATAGCTTCAGGTGATGTAACTGTGCCATCTGATAAGATAACTTGACCGTCACGTGTTGAAACAATTTGAGCGCCTGTATTAGTACGTACTGGATTTTGTTCCGTCACATCTTGCACAGTTTGACCTGTTGAAGTTGAAGTAGTTCCAATTTGAGACTTCCCTTGTTCGTTTGCCTCGTCTGTTGTTTTTGGCTTTTCAGCTGGGACACCGTCAAGGCTTTCAGCGTTATCCTTACCTTGTGGTTTGTCTGTAGTTGATGATGTATCTGGTGTTACTGGTTTATCAGTTGGTACGCCATCTAAGCTCCCAGCATTGTCTTTACCTTGCGGTTTATCTGTAGTTGATGATGTATCTGGTGTTGTTGGATCAACTGGAGCAACTGAAGGCTCTGTTGGCGTACTTGGCTCAGTCACTGTGGTAGATGGTGTTGTGGCTGGATTAGTCGTTACTTCCGTAATAGGTGTTGAGCTATCAATCGCTGTCACTTCATCCGCTGAAGCAGTCGCAGCACCAAGTAGCATCGTTGAAGCCAAGAGGCTTGATAAAATCATTTTTTTAGTCATTTTCGTTTCTCCTATTTTCTATATTGTTATTTACTGTTTGAAATCACTGGCTCTTCTGTAAGAAGATAGCCATACTGAGCCTTTTTATCGGCTTTTAGGGTCATCTCGATCCGCTTACTTTGCGCCTCACCATCCCCTTTAACGACTAAAACATAAGTCGCATGGTAAAGATTGTTATCCTTGGTGATGGACTCCTGAATCACAGACTGCAAGGTTCCTGTCTCTGCCTTGGTGTATTTGGCATTCCCTGCATCCACAAAAGCCTTGTGGTTGTCTTTATTGCCCGAATAAAGACTTGGCAAAAAGTAGCGGACAAAGACATCAATCTTTGGCTGATTTGCTTGCAAATCTTCCAGCCGTGTCACTTTTTCATGAAGATAATTGATCTGAGCTGTCTTGTTCTGAAGAGATAATGTCAATACCCCAAGTCCCAAAGCAAGCACAGCAATACCACCAGCCATGAACGGCGCTACTTTTTGCCACTTACTTGGCGGTGGTGCATAGGCAAGAGCTGGATGAGCTGGAGCGGTCGCTTGTGGCTCTTGAGGAGCCGTTTGAGGTGTTGTTTCTCTTTGCGTCTCTCCTTGTTCAGGAAAGACAGGAAGGCTTGAGGTCGCAATACCAAGGCTTGCTTGATAGACAGGGAAAATGTCATCTGTGAAATAATCCCTTTTTTCCGCATAGCTATACGAACTAAAAGCCTCATCTGTCAAGATAGAATGCATGAGGGGGTCAAGCAAATTTTGATAGCCGCTATCAATCATAAAAGGGCTGGCAAAGACTTCACCTTGACTCACAACCTCACCATTTTCTTTACGGCAGACCGCCAGCTTTTCCAGCTGCAAAGCCCCAAAGGTGTCTCTTATCTGGCTAAAGAGCACTTCAGCCTGGATAAAGGTCAGATAAGGTAGCGTATCAGCTAACATGGTAGGTTGTTCCACCAAAATCTCTTGATCAATCCCCTCGATAAGCTGTAGAAGAGCAGGCAAGTCTTTAGGGCTTTGTTTTGGTTCCCAAGTGATCCCTAAAAAGCAGTTATCCGAGATAGCGACATCTTTAGTCTTGTTAAAAAATGCCATAAAGTCTCACTCCTACTGTGCAAATTGATAGAGCCAAGCAAGGGCTGCTGGAGCAGCCGCAACCCCAATAACTGCAACGGCAATCGCTACAGCGTGCTCTTTCATCTTAGATTTTAGTTTTTCGCTTCCTACCCCATAGACAATAGCAACAACAATAGCTGCCACCGTAAAGAGAGCTAAGGAAATCCCTTGTAAATTACTGGTCAACTCTTGTGCTGCGTTTTGCGTCTTGGTAAAAGGATTATCCGCAAAAGCTGTCTCACCACTCATGAGAAAGAGCGCTAAGGTAGACAAGAAGGTGGTGCTTTGTGCCTTCACAAGGGACAATCGTTTTTTCAAATGTGACATATAGTCCTCCTTTAATGTTTGATAATTCTAGTGTAAGGGATAATCAAAAATCGCGCTCAAACATGACAAAAACTTTTTTAAAATTTTTCAAAGCCATTTTTTAGCTAAATAATGACCGTCTTAAAAGGGTGAATTGTAACACTCGACCATCATCACGGTGGTAGCTATCTGCTGCCTCACCCGTCACCGAAACATGGATCTGAGTCCCTGGCTTTTCTGCTTCAGATAAGTGCAAGAGCTCATCCGAGATAGGCGCTTTCAGGCTCCTTTCCATCAAACGAGCTAGAGGCCGAGCCCCATTTTCAGGTTCTGTCCCAAAGTCCGCCAGATAATCAAGCACTGGGGACTCAACCGCTAAGCTGATGCCTTGGTTAGCTAACTTTTTCTCAAGCAGTAAGAGATTTTTTTCAACAATTTCTTCAATCACTGACCGCTTGAGGAGGTCAAAGACAATCTTATAGCCAATCCGATTGAGAAACTCAGGACGAAACTCAGTTTTAAGTTCAATCTCCATCGACTTATCAAATTTTCGTCTATCACGCAGCGAAAGCTGGCTGATATCCCCTTTCATCTCAACGGTTTCAATGACCTTGTGTGAGCCAATGTTAGTCGTCATAATGACAATGACATTTTTAAAAGAGATGGTGCGGCCTGTACTGTCCGTTAACCGACCATCATCTAGCACCTGGAGGAGAAGGTCATGGACATCACGATGCCCCTTTTCAATCTCATCGACCAGAAGGACAGAATAGGGCTTACGTTTAACAGCTTCAGTGAGCAATCCTTTTTGTTTGGCTGCCTTATCACCTATCAAACGGATGGCATCCCCCTTTTGTTGGTACTCGGACATATCAAGACGGATCATGGCATTTTCATCATCAAAGAGCCCTTCTGCCAGTGCCTTGGCTAGTTCTGTCTTACCACAGCCTGACGCTCCTAAGAAGAGAAAACTCGCTTGGGGTTTTGACTCATCCTGTAAGCCTGCCTGAGCGATTTTAACGGCATCCACAACCGCTTTAATCGCCTCTTCTTGGCCTTTCACACGACTTCTGATATGGTCTTCCAGCTGGAAGATACGTTCATTCTCACCCTTTAGGATGGTAGTGAGGGGAATCCCTGTTTTATCCCGTAGGACTTTTGCGACAGCTACCCCATCAACGACTTTGTCACCTTGATAACTAGCAATCGTTGCCGCTTCATCCAGTAAATCAAAAGCCTTATCTGGGAGGAAACGATCGGTAATATAGCGAACAGATAAAGAAACAGCTTGCTCAACAGCTTCAGTCAGAATGGTGACGCCATGATAAGACTCATAAACCTTTTTAGCGGACTCAATAATGGTGATCCCTTCAGCAACCGTTGGCTCATTCACCATCACAGGCTGCATCCGTCGCTCAAGCGCCCTATCAGTCTCAACAAACTCATGAAACTCATCCAAAGTGGTCGCCCCAATTAGTTGGATTTCCCCACGGGCAAGGGCAGGCTTGACGACATTTCCAGCATCAAGAGCACTGTCACCGCTACCGCCTGCTCCTACAATAGTGTGGAACTCATCGATAAAGAGCATATTCTCACCGTAGGTGGCTTTCAATTCATCGATAATGCCTTTTAATTTAGCGACAAAGTCCCCACCATCGTCTCCCATGAGACTTGAGAGCTCGAGAGAGCGGACAGTCAAACCTTTAAGGCGATCTGGCACCTGGTTACGGTCAATCATGAGCGCTAAGTTTTCAACAATAGCTGTTTTCCCCACACCTGCTTCACCCACTAAAATCGGATTATTTTTGGTTCGCCTGAGAAGTGATGTGACAACGTGTTGCGTCTCGGCATCTCGGCCAAAGACCTGAAAATCATCAGGCTTTTTAGCTACCTTCTCAGAGAGGTTTTCTGTATAGGTATCAAGTAATGGTGTTTGACTTTCTTGTGTACTCAAAAGTGTCCCTCCTCTTTGACTGTTTCTACTTGCGTCTTGACCTTATCTTTAATGGCCTCTACAAAGTCACGAGGGTTGAGCTGACCTTGACCAATCTGCTTAAGAAAGTCTTCCCAGTCGCCCGTCGTCTCAGGATTTGAGAACTCATTATCATACATGAAGTCAATCAAGAGATAAGCCTTACGTTCAGGAAATAGTTGACCTGTCTTTTTATCCTGTTTGACATAGCCACGTTTAAGGATTTTTTGGAAAATATCAGTCCTAGTCGCTGGTGTCCCTAAACCGTAATAATCAAAGACTTGACCAAAGAGCTGGGCTTCTGTGAGACGCTTAGGAGGCTTGGTAAATTGTTCCTTGACTCCGAACTGCCCTTCAAGAACTTGCCCCACCGCAAAGGGTGGCAAGAACACGTCTTTTCTTGGTGGTCTATCAGCAAGTTCTGTCCATCCAAGCGAAAGGTTCCGTCTGCCTTTGACATTAAAGGCAGAATCTTGACTAGCTAGGGTTACCGTTTGTGTTTGATAGAGGTAATCCCCTGCAAACATCAAGAGAGTACGCTTGACAATAGCTTCATAAATCAAGCGTTCTTGTCTGTCCAACTGGAAGAGGTTGGGAAGATTTTCCGTTGGAATAATGGCGTAGTGCCCCTCACTATCAAGCTGTTCTGCATCGACATAGAGGTCTCTAGGTTGATCATTTTCCACTTCAAAAACTCGACTCACTAAGCCTTGGTAGTCAGATACTAAGTATTTAAGATAGCTAAACTCCCCTTCTGTGATATAGGCTGAGCCTGTTCTAGGATAGGAGATAAAACCTTTAAGATAAAGTGACTCAAGGATCTCCTCACTGGTTTTCGTGTCAATCTTGAGTTGACTGGCACAATACCATTGCAGACTCGATGTTTTAAAGAGTTGAGGGGCCAATTTTTGGTGATCGGCATCCGCAATCTCCACTACCTCCAGTCTATTTCCCAGCTGCCTAGCGGTCATCAAAGCCTCTTCACTACTGTCAAAGGTTTCAGTTCCCACAAAGCCCAATTGGTAACCCTTATCTTCAAAGAAGAGGCGCCAATAGCTCTGCGGTTGAAAGTTTTTAATCCTGGTGTCATTTTCTACCACGACACGGACAAGCGCTGTCTGGACACGTCCCACAGATAAACTAGTGCCTTTTCCCCGTGCCAGACGCTGCTGTTCCTGGAGTGTTAAAGTGACTAGGGGTGATAAGTTCATCCCCACTAACCAGTCACTTTGGGCACGTGCTTCAGCTTCCAAGTAATAGTTATAGGTTTCTCTGGGATCTCTAAGTGCTTGAAAGTTGGCTTGAATCCCTTCAGCTGAAAGAGACTGGCCCCAGAGACGGCTTCTAATCTTATCTTTTCCTCCTGGAATACGAGACAAAATAGAATAAGCAATACGCTCACCCTCACGGTCAGCGTCTGTGGCGATGATGACTTCATCTGCCCACTGGACTTCCTTGTAGATGGTCTCAAAACGCTTCTTTTTGCCTTTGGCTAGAGTCATCTGAAAAGGCACATCCACCAAGGGAAGCTGCGCTAAATCCCAGTTATCTTCAGGTTCCATGTACTCAAAGAGATGGCCTTCAGGGGCATAGATATGGAGTTCACCAGGGAGATAAGGTGATGTCAGATGATAGACGCCTTTTCGCTCCTGGTAACTTCCTAAAGCCTTGGCATAGGCCTCAGCTTGCTTATCTTTTTCTGCTAAGATAAAGCGTTTCATGGATTTCTTTTTCTCCTTTCTTTGGTGATATTTTTAGTCTAAGGGATAATCAAAAATCGTGCCCAAACATGACAAAAACTTTTTTACACACAAATTACACACAAAAATGGCTCACAAACGGAGCCATTTTCATTTACATTTTTGGTGGTAGTGGATTAAGATTTTGATGCTGCGATAACCCTTGTTCAGGCGAGAGACGCTGCGCCAAAGGCTTGGTATGTTTTTCAACCGCCTTGAGCATCTTCTTAGTTGTCTCATGCACTCGTTTCATAGACTGATCAAGCTCATCATCAGACAACTTAGACAGCTTATCTGTCCAATTAGCCATATAGGGGATGGCTTTCTCAGATGTATCCAAGCCAAAATGCTTAGCCGTCACATAGCTTGTCATCTCGGCCTCAAGCTCTTTAACTTCCTTTGGTACCTCTTCCTTGTAACAATCTTTAAACTTAGGATTGTGTAGGGTCGCATGAGCCAGCTCATGGATCAGCGTTCCCACCATCTCCCCTTTGGTGTTTTGATCGTTCAGCTGAATAGATTGATCTTCCTTGTTAAACTGACCCTTAACGTTACTCTTCATATCCACTTTCTCAATCGATACTCCAAGACAATCCGCATAGTCTTTGAGTCCTAGGAGGACTTCTTGTGTTTTCACCTTATCTGTATCAAAGTCATAATGCCGGTTAGGCATGATATTAGGATACTTTTCAGGCTTTAGGTTGGTTTGGGATAGTTCAAAAACCGTAAAGGTCTTATAGAGCGCCTTCCCTGTCTTGAGGTCACGCTTAGGGAAAGACTTGACTTCAAGACGCCCCTGTTTGATGGCCTCTTCTTCAGCAGCCGTCGCCTTCTTTTTAGGCTTATACTTGGGATAACCCTTATCATTTTTGAGCTGCTGGCCTGTCTCATCAAGGACTGGAATCATCTCATCCATCATTGGTTTAAAGAGTTTGATGTGACCTTTTTGGCCCGCACGAACGGATAAGCCTTCATTTTTGATAATTCTGGTCTTACCTGTTCGTTCGTTGGTGTACTCAAAGCTGGCACCTCCTAAGACATCATCAGGACCAATCCCCATGCGTTTACCCAATGCTTCCCAATGCTTATAGGTGGCTACCGCATTGGCTCCTCGCCATTGTTCGTGAATTAGGGCTGTATTACGTGGCGAATACTTCGTAAAATGGGACATAAAGTCCAGATATTCTTTGAGGTCTTCAGGGTTAGCCGCATAGCTCCTAATCGCTTTGATAGCTTGAGCGCTCAATTCTTCTGCCTTTGCTGTTTGATAAGAAAAGCCATCAAGCTCTTGTTCCACTGGAAAGGTCTGAGGCGCATTTTCTTGCCTCGTATCAAGCTCCTGAGGCTCTTCTAAGCGAGTTTCAACGGTCACTGAATGATTTACCCTCTGATCTTCTTTGGATGCCTCAGGGGTCTTTCTAGCGCTTCCTTCCGCAATGATTTCTCGTACCCGATCAGAAATTCCTTGTTTGACTGCCATTTTTTCAGATGTGTAAGGCTCTTCTGTTTGAGGAGCGCTATTGCTTTTACCTTGCGCTAGCTCTTCTTGTGGGCTTTGTTTTTCCAGCTGGGAAAGGACTTCCTGATCAATCCGATCCAAGTCTTCCCAACCATCCAGCACACGAGCCCCAAGACCCATAAGTCGAGTGACAGGCTGTGTTTCATCCCCCACATCATAGCGGACATTATCTTTAATCAAGCGACCGCCTGGAGCATAAACATCAAACTTAGTTTTCGTATAGGGGATATAGCCTTCACCTGTTTCAAGCGCAACCTTAGCGCTGTCTTGTATCTTGTCGTAAAGGGCTTGGTTCTCCTGGTAAAGAGCGGTCACAAACTCACGATAGTCAATTATCTGCCCTTCCTGGAATGGCAACTGTGCGCCCTTTTCATGATCTTCAGCCAGCTGGAGACGGACATGGTAGTTGTTGAGATAAGTTTTATCACTAGACCAGTCTTTATAAAAGTCTGTGTCTTTCTTGAGAAGACCTATTTCATCAGCTTTAGCCACTACACGATCTAGGCTACCATCGACCTCATCTGATAGCTCATAGAAGCGTTCCCAGGCTGCCCTGTACTCTTCAGGCACTTGGTCAAGCGGTACACGACCAACGTTATAGGCAGCATCTAAAACGCCTGTGAAAGCTTCAGGGGTGATTTCCTTTTGCTTTTCTACAGATAAACTATTTCTTACAACATCAATCATCTTTTGAGCATCATTTTGTGAAAGTTCCTCGTTGATTGATAATTGTTCAAGCTTACCATCACGTTCTCTATATACTCCCAAAACAGTTTGACGTTCAACCTCTTGTAGTGACTGACTAAACTCACCCTGTACTCGCATTAGAGAAGACGGCACTAGGCCATCTTGTGCGGTATCTTTAAATAATACGAGTAAATCATTATCTTCAGGCGCTATTGCCTTTGATAAATCGAGATTATCTAGCTTTTCAATGTTAGTTAAATCATTGAAAACAAATGAGTTAGCATCAACAATATCAGGTAACAAAGGTAAAACCTTCATTTTACTGCGTAGAGCCTTAGAGACCTGGATGTTAGGATAGTCTCCCCTACCTTCAGCAAAGTCATATAGAGTTTCTTTCATCGTCCTATTAACTGGTGATATCCCAGCTAGATGTGCAAAATTCTTTTCTTGGAAATTTACCTCTAGCTTATCAAATTGACCATCAGCATCTTTAAAGACATAGTGAATTTTACTGTCTGCTAGTTCTTGCAAATACCATTGAGCTGTACTTTGCAAGGTTGGCGCAAATAAGTTCAAGTCTTTCATATCCTTAGCTCTAGCCACCCTATAGCCTGGTTTTATATTTGACACACGGGCCCTATCCGTTGTAAAATATAGTTGAGCAGTGACAGGAAAATCAGGTTGTGGTTCATCCACAACAGGCTGCGATGCTGTCCTTGGAGATTCTTCTCCTAAATAATCGGAAGTGCGATGAAATTCGCCCGCATTGCTAGGCTCTTGAGTAATTTCAGGAGTCTTTTTTTCTTGCTCTGCATTATCCATACTCATAGACTGTTCTTCGCCTACTGGCTCCTGGTTCTGATCAGGGGCTTTTTCTGTGTCTCCTACTCGTCCAGTCACCCTACTATCTGCTTCTTCTGCAAGCCTTAGATAGTCTTGTGTTAAAACGCTAGATACTTGCTCTGATATGGTAGCAGTCTCACTGCCTACATCATATCTAAATCTAGTCAACTCTTGACCTTGTTCATCAATCAGAGAAAAGAACGTCTTATCATAGCCACCACCAAAAACAGGTAAGTCATTTTCACGATACAGATTTTCGACAAATTCTTGATAAGGGATTACTTGACCATTTTTATAAAGAGCAGCAATCTCACGACTTTCTGAAAAGTCAAAGAGCACTTGTAAAGCTGGCTCTTGTGTAATTTCTGGAGAAGTCACTTTGTTTTGAGCAACTTCTTGACTTTCTTCTTGTTCATCATCTCTAAGCGTGATGTTAGCTCCCCTATCCATAAGAGATTGATAGGTTTCTGGGGTGATGGTATAGTTCCCCTCTTGATCATTTAAGAGGTCATAGAGCCCCTTTCTAAGATAAAGGGCGTTACGATAAGCATCGTTTGACACCTCGTTAAAGGGATATTCTAGGACATCTGAAATGTTAGTCGCTAGCGTCCCCACAGGGTCCGTCGTGCGCTGTGCCCAGGTATCAGGTGACAGGCTTGCCATATCACCATTGACTGCATAAGCTGAAATAGCCATCTCAGCGGTAAACTCCGTTGAAATAGACGGAAAATTAGCCTTTTTTCTGACTTCTTTTAGAACTTCATACAAACGATCTTGTTCTGGTGTCCCTTTGGTCTTATAGGCATCGATGGTGTCAGCTTTGATAGACTCAAACAACTCTCGATAAGGTTTTAAAGCCTCAATCCCTTTGTCCGATAGCTGCTGCATGGGATGACTCCAGCCTGTTTTTCTAACTAACTGATAGAAATAAGTCGCATCATCCAGCTGGACATGAAGCTCTCCTGCTTGTAACTTATCTGTCAGGGACTGTTTGGACTGCTCTAGCGCTTCTGTGAAGGCTTGATAGGTCATTGGCTCCTCTAGGGGTTCTTCAGGCTCAATCACATTAGCCTGCTCTTGAGGCAATTCTTTGACATCATAGACCACAGACTTGATGGGCTCAACGGTAAAAGTGAGTTTATCCCAGTTATCAACCAGCCACCCTTCATCTTCAGGAGACAAGGTTTCTCCAGACTCTCCTTGGTCTGCCGCAGCCATTCGCCGCTTAATATCCGCAAGGCGTGTCTCCTCTTCAGCTGGAGAAGCCTCTCCTAGTAGATTATTTTGCTTGGCCAAGAGGTCTTGCACTCTCGCAATATCTTCATCATTCTTAGCCAGATAGCGAGGGTTTGAGGACTGTTCAAAGACCCCATCGCTATTGAGTTCAAGAGCCACTTTACGCAAGCCCTTGACAAAGTAAATATTAGGTCGTTTCGCCCACTGTGTAACGTTGCCCTCATCAATCAGACTTTGAGCAGCTGGGCTAATTGTCGTATTGGCCATATGGTTCTGAATAGCTTCTAAGCGTTCTAGTTTTCGTTCTGCTTGTGCCAGACGGCTATTATCTTGTGGATGTTTTGGTGCTGCTTTTTGTTCCTTCAAAGCATCGTTCCAATCTTGCTTCTCAAAGCCATCTTTTTCAGCTGGGAGCTCTGCTTTTACAACGATGCCTTTAGCTTCTAGGCTTTGGATAAAGTTACGGCCACCTTGATCATTATCAACGGCAAGGGTGATAACATCCGCATGTTTCCCATCGTTAAAATACCCATCATCCACGGACTTTTTAAGCAAGTCTCTATCCCAGTCCTCGTCACGCATATAGACATTGCGCATTTCTGACTCTAAACGTGCCAGGTTCGTGCCGATAATCCCATCTTTGAGGCCATCCATTGAGACTAAACGAACGTTTTCCAGCTGATCTCTATGGAGTTCATAATAGCTCATGAGGTCAATCGGACTTTCCGCAAAGACAAGACGTTCTGGACTGCCAATATCAACCGATAACCCATTATTACCGTTAGAGTTTCGCATGATGCCTTTGAGATAGCCGTGTTTATCATAGCGTTCTCTGTTTTCGACAATCCCTTGAAGGTTGCCTCCAATCATTTTCCCCTTATGGTCAATGGTTTTAAAGACGATAACGGGTTCAATCGTATCACCTATCTTGGCATTTGCCTGTGTGATGACGTTTTGATCAAGGAAAAAGTCAATCGTTTCATCAGACAGACCACGAACCTCTTTAAGATAGCTTCTCCCTTCGACAAAGGGCTGTTCATACGGTGCTAGATAGTTTTTAAAGGCTTGTGGGGCATCGTTATGCTGGAGTGTCCCCTCACTATAATCACCATCGTTAAGATAATCAATAGCCTGATTAAAGCTGATATTATTGATCGTTCTGACTAACTCAATCGTATCACCACCCTTGTCTTGGGAAAACCAATGCCATAGGTTCGTTCGTGGGGTGATGACCATTGAGTCATGTTCTTTCCAGCGATACTCTGCTCCTGATTTGACCAGCTCCATGCCAAGGCTTTCAGCCACTTCCACAATAGAGCGCTCTTTAGCGTAGTTTTTCCGTGCTTCTCGTTCTTCTCTGGTATAACTTGCCATGTCTAACCTCCTTAAAATATCTCATCGATGGACGGATCATCATTAGAACCCATCAGCAGTTCTCTAGGGAGCTTAACCAGCTCACCAACTGAGAGACTGTCATAATAGTCTGGATCCATTTGATAACTTGTCACAAGTCGTAAGCCTTGATTGATACCTTGACCAAGATAAGAGACCGTATGTAAGTCATCGTTCATAGCCTGAATGAGCCAATCCCCATCTGGATCAAAATTATCCATCGTCACGTCTGGAAAATAAAGTGTCATGTGTTTTTCTCCTTTGCTTTAATAGTGCCCCGCTTCTCTAAGGTCTGAATAGTCTTTAAGGACACTTCTGAGTTCTTCTGGTTCTACTTGAAAATCATTAAACCAAGCGCCAGATCTTGAAATATGCAAGTCCTTTTTGACATTTATAAAGGCCATCGGCAACAAAATCACATAGGGACTATCCAACTCTGCGCCTTGTTCTCTTTCTAGGAAGGCCACAATAAAGTCTTGATCGCCTCTCGTATTGATTTGCCAGTTCATCGAATGACCCGTTTTACGCTTAAAGAGCGAACTGTATTTGACATCGATGGTCAAATTACCAAACATGAAGTCGTAAATAGGGTTATTCTTTTGAAAATACTTGTTGGCATCGACAGCATCGGGAACCAATTTGTGAAAGAGTTCCTCTGCTTCTCCACCGAGCGCAGCTGCTTTTGAGCCATACTGGATCTTATCTTGTATCTTCAAAGCCCCAGATTGTAAGAGTTTGACATGAGCCACGTGGACAGGTAAACCACTAAGCCTGACGGCGGTTTTAAAGTCTTCATGTTTTAGGTATAAATCAACAATATCCATCATTTCCTCCTTTATTTCGTTACTTCTACCATAAGGGATAATTGACAATCGTGCTCAAACATGACATTTTTGAAGCGAAAAAACACTTTAGTGAGTCACTAAAGTGTTTGGGAGCGTTCTTCTTCCTCTTCTCGACGTTTCTGACGCTGTCTAGCCTTAAGAGCTTGTGTGTTGGCCCGTCCAGCTGAAGAAAGGACAGCGGATAAGCCACTCATGAAACTTGTTGTTGCTTGCATCTTTCCTTGATTGCCCTGGAGGTTTGCTTGTCTAGCTGTCTGTTCATGTTGAATGGTGCTAGCCACTTGTTTTTCCAGCGGACTGCTCTTCATCAGCTGCTCACGTGGAGCCAGTTCACCATAAAGTTCTTTCAGGGTTCTAAAGTGTTGGCTATTCTCGATTTTTAAGGCCTTGATCTGATTATCATCGGTCAGTTTTTTCAGCTGCTGGTTGTTCTGATAGATGGTATGCTTAACCTCAAAGATGGATTTTTGCGTGGTTAAGTCCTTGAGATAATCAGCTTTAGAAATCTGTGTGCCTTTTAAGACGGATAAAAGCGAGCTATCACGGACAACTTGTGTGACGGCTATCTCTTGATTAAGACGCTCATAAGCTGGTTGGATATTTTTGACACTAGCCGCTTTAATGGGCAACTGCCTAGCGCCTTGATAACGCTGAGCTAATTGCTCTTTTTCAGTTTTTTCAGCTGAGGAAAGCCGATAGTTAGGCGTGAGCTGAAGCTTAGTCAGTTGGAGCCGTTCGTTAAACTCAGTCTTTTTAAAGTCCAAATAGGGCTTATCAGAGGCTAGTGGGGTCATCTGATCCGCAAGCTTTGAGAGAACCATGAGCTTGGTCTGTTCTTGCTCAATGCCCTTGAGACGCAAAGCGTAACGGTAGCTTCCTAGCTCCTTACGCTCTTTGTCTGAAGGGTCCTCTTTTTTCTTAGCGCTATCGATGAGCCCCTTTAAGTCGTCCTGCGACAAGAGAGAGAGGTCCTTGAGGCTTAATTGCTTATTGACAATATCTTCTTTGACTTGAGAAACATCATAGACCTCGACAGTTTTAAAGCCTGTTACAGGTCCGATACCCGTCCCATGCTTATCATAAGACCCATATTCTGGCCGTAAAATTGTCAGGGGCTTAACACCCTCTGGGACAGTAAAGCCCCGTTTTTCCCAATCTGTGGCTTCTCTGACTAACTGGACAGATGGGAGCTGTTTCCGTAAGCGTTCTTGATTGCTCTGGCTAAAGTGATTGAGGTTTGACACCATGTCTTGAGAACCTTCAGCAATCCCCACTCTTGGCACACCCTCTTTAAACTGCTTTAAGATAGCATTTCCTAACCGTTCTCGTAAGTCATTTTCACGACGTTTGAGGAGTTTTTCCATGTCATAGCCAGCTGTAGAGACGGTCTGCTTGATAGGCTTGCCATCGACGTAGCGCACCCTCTCATAGCTTCTATGATCATCACTAGAATAAGCTGTACGGTATTCTTCTAAGAAAGTACGTGTTTCTTTGATAAAGTTATCATAGACTTCCTTGCCCTCATTTTCAAAGTAGCTATCCAAATAACGGTTAAGAAAGAATTTACTGGTCGCAAAATCCTTGGCATTGGATTTGAAGCGCCAGTTTTTATTTTGGGGCAGATGATTATAGGCCTGTTCCAAAAAATTTTTTTCAGCTGCTGTGGCCACTTGATTGTCCTGCAAAACATTCTTTAAGAGATCAGTTTTAAGGTTGGCTAAAACTTGTTCTTGCCTTAACAAACGTGACCGTGTTTGATCGTTTAAGAGCCCATGAAAAATTTCACTCTTGAGCCCCTGGATAGATTTTTGAGAAAAATTTCCTCTCAATTCCATCCGCCCACGTGGGGCATAATAAATCTTTTCACGGGAGGACTCCAGCTCCGACAAGCCAAAATGAATATGAATGTTATCGGTATTGAGATGGATATTCCCCCACCAAAAAGCATCACTAGATAACCCCTCACGTTGGATCAGATGAGGCATGGCTGTCCGCAAAACATTTTTAATGGCGGCTTGGTCCACTTGACCTGTTTCCAGATCATATAGCCCTTGTTTAGCTAAAAAGCTATTATCAAAAGACAAGACCCCTTGCCACAAAAGAGAGCCATTTTGATAAGCCGTCTCCAATTGATTTTTCAGCTGGTCAACTTCATCTGTGGTCAAATGATTTTTCTCTTGATTAAAGACCGCTGTCTTATCCTTGGTTTGTTTTTCTGTCGCATAGGAGCGGTTCATATAATCAATGTAGTCTGGAAAGTCTAGTGACTGTTCAGGGACCTCCGCTCGAATTTTTTTCAGCTGATCAACACTCAGCTCATCTATCATCTGTTCATTTTTAGAGACGGCTAACTCATTATCGATATCTACTGCTTCACTGCGGTTCATGTAATCCACAAAGCCACTATTTGCGCCCGTATACTGCAACATGAAAGTCACGCTTGGTGTGCTCATCTGTCTTCACCTCGACTAGGACTTATGAGAATGTTTCATGATTTGGCCACGTTCCTTATCCTCTTTGATCAGTTGGGCCACACGTTCCAAGAGTTGTTTTTGTTCGACGCTATAATCTGACGATACGGACTCCAGTTCTTGCACGTCCCAATCTGGATTTGTGCTGACGTGGAAGTTAGCGAGGGACAAATAAAGCAACTGATCCAGTTGACGTTTGAGCTGACGATTTTCTTTTTTGGCTTCATCAAACAGTGTTTGATCACGTTGCATGAGTTGCGCTAGTCGCTCCTCGTAGCCTTTTGTCTCATCATCTGCATTTAGAAAAAGTTTTTCAAAGGTATCAATCAAATAACCAATACTTTGAGAAACACTTGTCGTTTCCGCTAACAGATTTTCTTGTTTAAAATAATCCACAATCCGATCCAATTTTTCCAGCCGAGCAAGACTAAAATAGATGGATACCCGTTTATTTTTTTCTGCCATAGTTTATGTTTTCCTTCCTAGTTTTTCTGTGAGCTTCCTGTTAGATAATTGATGGTGTAACCTGGTTGGACGTTAAAAATATACACGTCATAAGAGACGGTGTCGTCCTCAACGCTTTGCGCTTCCATCCGTACCCCTCGACAGACCAACTCAACATTTTTAAAGAGTGGGGTCACTCGATAACGGACATGATGTCCTGTCTTTTTGATATAGTCTGCGACGAGATTTTCATAGTAGACCATGGAATTTTTTTCATCGTCAAAATTGGCATTAAGGGCACGTGTGCCTGTAAATAAATTTTTAACGTTGGCATCTTGTCCTGTCAGTTGATAGCCAATTAAGTGTGAGCGATTATAGAGATAATCTGACTGGCCATTGAAGATAATTTTTTTATTTTTCCAGCCGGTTGGTTTAACCGATGAGATATCCCCACGTTTTTCAGTAGGCATCAATTCTTGACCCAACATGGCCTCAGCCACTCCCACACGGTTCACCATATCTAAATCCGAATAGCGTTGCCAAGAACCATTTTCTAAACTCAACTCGCTTGATGAAAACTCTGCCTTGTCATTGACGGTGATGACTTGTTGTCCCTCAAAACTTTTCTTTTTGAGTTCTGCATTTTGATCATCATGTTGTGCTTGTGTCTGACTTGTTTTTTCTTCAGGACTCTGTATCCAGCCAAGCTGTGTGCCAATATCACGCTGGGCAAAAAATGAGACCAGCGCTTCACGATTAGATGGCTGGATCAAAATAATAGCAACAAATAAAATCGCTATAAAGGCAAACTTCCCTCGCTTCATTCGTCGCCTCCAGCGGCTCGCTCCGCAGCCAAGGCATCTTCATCATCCATAAATTGTAGCCAGCCTAGTGTCAATTCTCTGACCAACTCCAACTTAGCATCCATGGCTACAGTCTGAATTTCATTTTTCAGCTGCTGCTCCAGAATTTCTTTTTGGAGTTGCTTAATCTCAACGAGACTATCTACAAATTTATTCTGATACAAGTCTAGGCCATCATTAATAGCGATTGACTGCATCTGATCAATCATGAATTGATTAAAAGAGGAATAGTGATATTTATCTGCAATCATTTTGAGTTGGGCGTAGACTTCATCAGACAGATTTCGTACCCTCACTTCTCTAGTAGTCATTATCACCCACCATCCCTTCATATTCTAGCCAGCGTGAGATATGTCCTGCATACTCACCCATTTTCTCTTCAAACTCATCCAATTGTTGTCCTTGTTTTTTGACCATAGCCAGCGTATGCTTGGACGCTTCTTTCATGTTCTCTAGTGCCTCGGCATATAAATATTGGGCATGATTGAATTGCCCTTGTTCAATTTTTTCACGGCACATGGCCACCAAAAAGGCATTAAAAGACGGAAACTTTTGGCGTTTAGTCTGCGCTTTTAAATAATCAACTTCCTTCTCAGAAAGTCCTCGAATTTTTATCTCTGTCATCAGAATTTTTTCTCCATTTTTTGATCGGATGTCACCTCAAAATGCGCCTTCTTTTTTCTTTTCACGAGGGAAA
>ERZ772956.389-NODE-389-length-34233-cov-3.736643_pt1 | contig 34233 bp, 28 predicted proteins | sample MGYA00580683_ERZ772956 | MGnify/ENA primary metagenome ERZ772956 (study PRJEB29015, sample SAMEA2738077) | human oral metagenome | biome: human oral; feature: human-associated habitat; material: saliva | place: China | collected 2212 ... | reverse complement strand
GTCTTGCTGTTCTTGTCATTGGCATCATGTACCCCCTCTCCCTCGTAGAATCCTGTATTCGTTAAAAAGTACGGAATACGTTAAATGGTTTCTTAAACTTTAAAAAGCATAACACAAATAAAGCTTGAATTCAAGCTTTATTTGTGTTATGCTACTTCTAGATTCGAATCCAAGGAGGAACCTTTCATGAAAGAAGTACATTTACCTATCACCAAAAGTGCCCGCCGATTCGGGTATGTTATCTGGAATAGCAAGCAAAACGCTGATATAGAATTTATGCTTTCTGGCAAAGACCAGATCCAAGTTAATTTTAACGGATTCGACCTTGGAGAAAAGCATATCGATAGGAAGTATCGTCGTATTTCTCTTGGGTTTAAATTCACCCGGGCATTGCCCCCCGATCAAAATATGTATTCTATGAAGATCAATAACGGAATTCTGGAGGTTAAGACTCTAAATGCAGCAAAATAATGAAAATTATAGAAGCCCCATTATACACGCCGTGCCCCAAAATGAAGAACGCCTTATTGATACTGGTATGCTTCATTTTGAATCTTCTGTTGCCGGATATAATGAACGCTACCACCGAGGGGAAACTTCACATACCATCCATGTCTGGTGGGCAAGAAGACCTCATAGTGCCATGCGGTCATTAGTATTCTCCTCTTTGTGTAAAGACAAATCAGATGAATCGCTTTCTGTGATGGCAAACCTCGCAATGAAGTGCAATCCAGATGACGTTAAAAAAGCGCGAGAAATTTTACGAAGAGAGTACCCTGCGGTACCTAAGATTCTTGATATGTTTGGAGGTGGCGGCACAATACCTTTTGAAGCTAAAAGGCTGGGTCTTGATGCTTATTCCATAGATTCAAATCAGCTTTCTGTTTTTATTCAGAAGTGCAACATGGTTTATGCAGACAGGATCAACTTAAAACGAGCTGAAGAACTTGTTCAGGAAAAGGGGATAGAAATTCTCGATAATCTTACGAAACGTTCTGCTTGGCTTTACCCGCTAAGGGCCTCCGCGGAAAACGCTCCCTTTGGATACATCTGGACATACAGAACAACTTGTCCTCATTGCGGAAGAAAATTCCTAATTTCTAAACGCCCTTGGCTATCAAAGAAAAATGGGTGTCGTGTTGCTTTTATCAGCAAGGAATTAGGTAATAATACAGAGGGGCTTGAAGTAACTAATCTTGCCTCCGATCAAGAGCCTTTTTCCCCACCATGGATAAGAAGAACTGGTGTGCTCAAGTGTCCAATATGTGGCCAATTACTTAAAGACGTCAATGTTCTAAAATGTGAAGATGTAATGACAGCCTATGTAGAAAACAGAGCAGGGTCAGGGAAAGATTATATTGATGCAGAACAGCAAAAAGCGATACCTGAACTCAGTGAAATTCTAACAGAGGAAAAAGCAGTCCTGCAGAAATTAAACGCCGAGCTTCCAGATTCAGAACTTCCTGTATGGTCAGGCGTTGTAAATCCAGCTCTTTACGGAATTAAGACACACGCTGATTTCTTGAACCATAGGCAGCGGCTTTTCTTACTGTATCTGATTGACGAGCTATCCAATCAATATGATGAACTGGCCAAGGATAGCACCGACATGGCAAAATTTGTAGTAGGTGCATTGTCCAGCCTTATTGACCAGGTTGTTGATTGGAACTGCAGGTTGTCTATGTGGATCCCCCAAAATGAGCAAGTTGGCAGAGCGTTTTGTGGCCCAGGGGTTGCTATGCTTTTTGATTATGCAGAAACTGATCAGGTCATGCATGGCCCTGCAAATTTATGGGATAAACTAAAGCGGATTGTTAATGGTGTAAAATCATTTGAAAACTGCGATGGCACTATCCACGTGCAGCAAGCCCACGCTCAATCGCTTCCCTTCTCAGCTCAATCATTTGATGCGATTGTCACAGACCCGCCGTATTACGATAACATTTACTACTCAATACTCGCTGACTTCTTCTATGCCTGGAAAAAGATATTACTGAAGAAAATCGAGCCCGATTTGTTCAGGGATGAAACAACTGACTATAGTTACGAACTTGTTGCCTCTTCAAGAAGAGTGAAAAAAGGCCAATCCGCCCACGAGGAATATTGTAAACAGCTGTCTATGGCATTCAATGAAGCTGCGCGAGTATTAAAACCCGATGGCATTTTTACATTTGTTTATTCGCATAGCTCAGTAAACGGATGGCAAGCCGTAGTCCAAGCATACAGGCAGTCACCATTTATAGTGAATAACGTCCAGCCACTGAGTATCGAGAGAAAAGGCAGGCCAAGAGCAGTAATGTCAAAGGCGGTCAATACCTGTGTCGCAATCGTCGCCCGTAAGAGCAGCGAAAAGAATGAGGCGCTGGATATCCAGACTGTGCTTGAAAAGACTTCTGAATACATTGATTCTTTCGGAAAGAAACTAATCGACACTTCCGGATGGGGTGAAGCGGATGCTGGACTTGCCGTATTAGCCTGTGTCGCCGGTTTACTTTCAAATTCAAGTAATATTACCGGCATAGAAAATGATCAACAAGCATTGATTGCCGCATCGGAATTAATAAGAGAAGCATTTCAAGAATTCACACTTAAAATACGTGATTCAATCTAATAATAGGGGCCTCCTGATTATGAAGGCCCCACCTTAATTAGTCACGATAGGTTCTAAAGTCATCTATGTGTTTCAGATAGTCAAGAGCCGTTGCATTGTCCCTCTTTTCTATCTCATCAATAGCATAATTTTTTAGACTTTCGACATCTTTAAACTGATCCATATCTTTAGCTATGGATTCACGAGCAGCATCGACTGTGTCCTGAATAATCTTTCTGTATTCCTTTACAGCAAGGAGGATGTTCGCATGATAATTTTTGATCTCGTTATCATAGATTGCTGATGAGATACCTATTACCCCGCAAATGGAGGTCTTAATATATGACCAGTATCTATTTTTGTCACTGCTTGTGCTGACATGATTCCCCGTATAGTCCCAGATATTTAGAAATTTCTGCATATTAAACTGAGCCTTATACTTCAGTAATAGTGCCAGAACCTCATAAGGCAACATCACAACATGTGTATTTTGATTAGTACACTCCGTATAAACCTCACTATTGCTTTCCCATTCATGTAAAGAAGAGTATGTTACAAGGCCCCCGATGGCATGTCGGTTTAATCCATTTTCTTTGTAAGATTGATTGAGATTTTTGATCCACAGTTGAACGCTTGCCAGCTTCAAAAAATCCTTAACATTTGGTGCTTTCTGGCTTCGGCCAAGACGAAATACTTTAGCATCACAAGCAATTGACGTGTTTTTATAAATGAGTTCGACATCCTCTGTGCCAGATTTTTTTGTCGGCAGATTATAGCTTCCTCCTATGCGCCGCCACCATTCCCCTACCATAAGTTCCGTTAATTTCGTGAATAATTTCTCTTTTTTGCCCATTCCAGAATAAAGATCCGGAATGAAGCAATAGATTATAACTTGGGAGAAATCTTCATCTGAGAGAGATTTGATATCAATCTTAACCCGGTCAACTACCGCCTGAATATCTACTGGAGGCCTGTTTTCATCAGGATAGATCTTATCAACAATCTTCTTAAAATAAAACGCGTTGTTAAGATTCATGTTACATTCTCCTTTTCTATCGACTTTATTTTCCCTTTTCCTTGGTATGGGTTTCATTTCCCATCGGGTCTGACTATCACCATAGTCAAGGTAATAATTTTTCACGCAGTATTTGCAATGTATAAAGGCTATTCCATCTCGGAAACCGGGTGTATAATCTTGTTCGTCCTCGATGTACCCGCGACCGCATGGGCATTCATAGATAGTTCTCGTAATATAGCCGTCCCTCTTAACTGAACGGACTTTTAAGCGCATGATTGTAAAATCCTTTCTTGATACATGATAATCACTGAGTAATCGTCCCAGTCTTTATGTAATAGCCAATACCATGCTCCTCACAGAAATCAATGACTTACCAAAACACTGCCTGAAAATTGATTGTTAATATCGGTATTCTCGATGGTTCCACCATTCATGGTGCCTGTTGCACCTTTATCAAGATGTACCGCACCGTTATTGGAATTTATAAGCTTCGTATGCGAGATTGTGCCGCCGTTCATCGTAAAGGTAGCAGAAGAACCACTTACATATATGCCACCGGCAGGAGATTGAGCAATTGAACCGTCTTTCATGACTCCTTTTTCAAGCGTGAAAGATCCGTTGCACGTTACGTAATAGGCCTTTTCGGCACCGTCAAACGTAACGTCACCATCAACGGTAAGCGCTGCGCCCTCCTCAACGGACATGAGATATTGCATTGATGCGTTTGTCGCTACAAGGCTTGCGGGAGTACCGTTTGTGGTAAGCCTGATGTCTTTTCCTGCAGGAACGGCAACGGTTTCCGATATTGAAATATCGCCCGAAAGCACAATGTCGGTCTTTTGCCCCGCAGGAGCCGAGGCAATGGCGTCCTTAAGCTCTTGCATTGTTGAGACGGTTGTCTGAGCAGGTGCCCGAAGAAGTACGGGTGTTTGAGCCGGCTCCGAAGTTTCAGCCGGCTTTGATGCCGAGGTTGTTTCAATCGTCGTGGACGGTTCTGCCGCTTTTTCGGCTGAATCCATCTCTTCCGTTGGGGTTTCCGCCGAAGAATCCTCAGACGCACCGTTTTCTTTTTTCTCGGTCGTTGCTGTCTGAGTAAGCGAAGCATCAGCCTCCTGAGCCTCCACTCGCAGCACTCCACCTGAGAACAGCAAGCTCACCGATAGAAGCAGACTTAAAATCAGCGATCCCGTCTTCTTCATACGACTCTCCTTCTGGTAGGAAACCCCCATACAAAATGCAGCTATATAAAGTATACTCTAACGAATTGCGGCGATAAGCTCATCAACTCGATTGGTCTTCTCCCATGTAAAGTCAGCGTCATTACGGCCAAAATGACCGTATGCAGCTGTCTTTTCAAAGATAGGACGACGTAGTTTGAGATCTTGAATAATTGCTCCCGGACGAAGATCGAATACCTTTTGTATGGCCTTCTCGATATCCGTATCAGAAGCAACGCCATTATTTGTACCAAACGTATCAACCATAATTGAAAGTGGATGCGCAACACCAATGGCATAGGCAAGCTCAATTTCACATTTATGGGCAAGACCTGCGGCAACCACGTTTTTTGCCACCCAACGCGCAGCGTATGCAGCACTGCGATCCACTTTGGTGCAGTCTTTTCCTGAAAATGCTCCGCCCCCATGGCGACCCATACCGCCATACGTATCTACAATAATTTTTCTGCCGGTAAGACCCGTATCTCCCATGGGACCGCCGACCACAAAACGGCCTGTTGGATTGACGTAAATATCAGCATTACCCCACGCAATACCCACGTGTTCAAACACCGGTTTAATCACGTGCTCAATCATATCGTCTCTGATGACGCTCATGTCTTCAATCTCGGGAGCATGTTGCGTAGAGATGACAACGGCAGAGACCTCAACCGGCTGGTTTCCCTCATATCTAACGGTTACCTGTGTCTTTCCGTCAGGGCGTAAATAGGAAAGCTCCTCCGTTTTGCGAACCACTGCTAAGCGCTCAGCAAGACGCTGTGCCAAATACGCAGGCATTGGCATGAGCACGTCGGTTTCGTCGGTTGCATACCCAAACATCATCCCCTGGTCTCCTGCACCGATAAGATCAAGCGGATCTGCACTTCTCCCCGTCTGTACGTCGTAGGACTCGTCAACGCCCTGCGCGATATCGGGACTCTGTTCATGGATAAGATTCAATACGCCGCAGGTCTCGCAGTCAAACCCATACTTTGCGCGATCATATCCAATACGCTTCAGCGTTTTTCTGGCGATGTCCTGCACATCAATATATGCCTGCGTACGAATCTCACCGGCAATGATAATGGTTCCGGTTGTTGCAAATGTCTCGCATGCACAGCGCACATGATTGACATTGGCAGCCTCCCCCGAAGGAGAAATATAGCCTTGTGCTTGCAGCTTTGATTCTTTTGCGAGAATGGCGTCAAGCACCGCATCGGATATTTGATCACAAACCTTATCGGGATGGCCTTCCGTAACGGATTCCGATGTAAAGTAATATGACCTATGAGCCATGGTTTGTCCTTTCTTTCATGGCAGTTATGTAAAACAATTGCGAGAAAATCCTCACAATCCATCTATGTCTATCACCTAAGATACAACTATTTATGCCGATACTTCCGACTGAGTTCCAACACCTCTCAAAACCATCGAGAGAAGCTTGGCAACAAGTTCATCAACGGTCAGCTCATAATGGGTGCCACCCATAAATCCGATGGCGGAAAGTACCAAAGAACCCACTATTGCACAGGCCGCAAGACGAGTGTCTGCATCTTCTTGAATAAAGCCTTCCTGCTTACCTTGCTCAAGCTGCGCGGACAAGAACATAATGACTCGTGACAGATGCGAATCCACATTGGAAATTAAATCTCCTTTTGAGCTTGCAAACTTACTCACCAGTGCAAGCACGAGAGGAGATCCGGGCATAATCTGAGAAGCAAGCTCTTTGAGAATTGCCCGCAAAGAATCGAGTGAAGCTGAAGTTCCCGTAGATACACGCGTCACTTCTTCAGCCAAATCATCGACGGAGCTGTCGAAAATTGCCTGCACAAGAGAATCTTTATCGGCAAAGTAATAGTACAAGGCACCCTTACTTAATTGCGCCTGAGAAGAAACCTCACTCATCTTGAAATCAGTACTTCCCCGCTCAACCATAATCTTCGTTGCCACGGACATAATACGCTTGCGCGTTTCAATGCTTTTCTTTGTCCGTCTTTCATCTTTTCTGTGAGAGGCAGCAACAATGGCTTCATGCACAAATTCATGAGCTTGAGCATGTACGGCAACAATATGTGCGGCAGTCTCTTCCAAAGCATTGATGTCTTTCTTGCTCATATGCAGACCTCCAGAGTCTTGTTTCAGTAAGCTCATGATATCGTATATCCAAATTTTAAACATTATTTAAAAATTCTTCAATTTGGCTATTATAATGGCTTCAGGTGGGGTAAAGTTCCACCGTAAAATACTGTCACCGGAAGGACCGCAGTGAAAACGGTACTACATATATTTACACGAGACCTCATAAGAATCCTCAAGAACCCCATAGCCATCATCGTGACGATTGGCGTTTGTATTATCCCCTCGCTCTATGCGTGGTTTAACATTGCGGCTAACTGGGATCCGTATAAGAACACTCAGACGATGCCCGTTGCCGTTGTGTCTGAGGATATTGGAGCTGAAGTGGGAGACCAGGGATACCTTAATGCAGGCTCTATGGTCATAGACAAGCTGAAAGACAACACGCAACTTCAGTGGACTTTTGTTTCATCCAAAGAAGAAGCTCTTGAGGGAGTTTCTGCCGGCACTTACTATGCGGCAATCATTCTCCCTAAAGACTTCACCTCCGATCTGGCTTCGGTTCTTTCGGGTAATCTGGAAAAAGCTCCCGTTCAATATTACGTTAACGAGAAAATCAACCCTGTTGCTCCAAAAGTCACCGATACCGGAGCCAAAACCATTACCACACAGATCAACGAAACGTTTGTATCAAAGGTAAGCGAAGTTGTTTCCGAGAAATTCATCGGCCTCGCAAGCACCATTTCATCTCAGACAGACACGGCTGCCGACAGAGTTAGCGCTGATTTGCACGACACCGGCAATGATTTTAAAAAGATCTCGGGTACGATCGAGGCTTCTCAATCCGCCCTCAAAGACGCGCGTGCCACCCTTGCGCAAGCTCAAAAAACGCTTGATACTCTTATAGAAAGCGCTGATAAGGCCTCTGGCACACTTTCCGACATTACCTCTCAACTCCCAAAAATTAAACAAGATGCCAATACCCTTTCCGCAAAGATTTTTTCTTCCCTCATAGAAGGCGGTACTTCCATAAGCGGCATCTCAAGCCATGCGGATGCCGCAGTAGGACAGATTACCGGCTCTGTAGGAAGTGCCATGGGAACCGTTGACGGTACCGTCGCCTCCGTTCAAAGTCTCGTCTCTACAAACCGTCAGCTGGTAGATGACCTGAAAACCATCAGAGATTCATTGCCGGCTGCTCACCAAAGTTCCCTTAACACCCTTATTGACGAGCTTGACGCAAGCGTTTCTCAAGAAGAAGCACTTCTCGCCCGTCTGCAGACCGCCTCAAGCGACATACACGCAAGCAACGACTCCTTGTCCCACCTCTCAAGTACCATGAACACAACGGTCAATACGAACATTGATGCAATACATCAAACGGTGCAAACGCTTTCAACCACATCAATCCCCGAGTTCAACGGATCCATTGATTCTTTCGGTGATGCGACCTATACCCTTAATGCCACACTCAGCGCCACAAAGCCGGCGCTTCAACAAATCAAAGGAACTCTCAACCAACTTGACCACGTGCTTTCTCAGGCACAAGATGCGACGCTGCGTACGGAGGATTCGCTCTCAACAACGGCGAAAACCCTTGATACCCTCTCTTCAGACATGAACGTCATCAAGAACTCACAGCTTATGGAGCAGCTCCAAGAGGTCGTTAACCTCAATCCAAAAGATATCGCTTCATTTATGTCTTCCCCGGTAAAAATCGAGGATGACATCGTATATCCGGTGGCAAATTATGGCTCAAGTGTCACGCCGTTTTACACCAATCTCGCCCTTTGGGTTGGTGGCATTGTTCTTATCGCCATCTATAAGCTTGAAGTGGACCATGAAAACATCGCAATCTTTGCTCCCTGGCAAGGCTATTTCGGCCGATGGCTTTTGATGATGCTTCTTGCAATCCTTCAGGCAACCATCTGCTGTATCGGAGATTTGCTTTTGAAGATTCAGTGCGTAAGTCCGGCTGCTTTTATCCTTGCCGGCATCATTGAAGCCGTTGTCTACGTCACTCTTATTTATTCTCTTTCCATTGCATTCAAGCATATCGGCAAGGCCCTTTGTATACTCCTGGTTATCCTGCAGATTCCTGGTGCGGCAGGCCTTTATCCCATTGAAATGATGCCCGGCTTTTTCCAAGCCATTCACCCGTGGCTTCCTTTTACCTACGGCATCGCAGCCATGCGTGAAGCAATCGGCGGATTTTATGGGAACTTCTATCTCGAGAACCTCGTGAAGGTTTCGCTTTTTATTGTCCCTGCATTTGTCGTTGGCGTCGTACTTCGCCGTCATCTTTTAAACATCAACTATCTGTTTGATCGCCGCCTTGCGGCAACCGGTCTTATGGCCCATGAGCGAGACGGGATTAAAATTGAGCACTACCGGCTTTCGTCTCTCATGCATGCCCTGCAAAACAGCGATGAATATACACGCGATGTGGAGGTTCGTGCACAACGGTTTGAGAGTCGCTACCCCTCTCGAATCCGCTATGGACTCAGAGCGCTTATCGCCTTGCCCATAGGCCTTCTCGTTGTGTTGTTCATTTCGCAAAACAAACTTTTCTGGCTCATTGTGTGGATTATAGCCATCGTAGTCACCTGTGCCTACCTCATCATTATTGAATACCTCCACGAAACCATGAGGCGCAGAAAATCCATGACCGGCCTTGATACACCGCATATGGTCAAAATGATTAGTACGCAACTTGAGCGCGAGGAGCGAGGTGAGTAGCATGAAAAAGATTTGGGCGCTCTTTGTACATGACGTACGTTCCATCTCGCACAACGTCATCGCTTTGGTGGTTTGCGTGGGGTTGGTGGCTCTCCCCTCTCTGTATGCATGGCTTAATATTGAGGGAAGTTGGGATCCATACGGACACACAAGTGAGCTTAAAATAGCGGTTGCCAATGATGACGAGGGTTACAAAAGCAGCCTCATTCCGGTAAACGTCAATATCGGTGAGCGAGCGGCCTCAAAGTTGCGCGAAAGTACAAGCATCAATTACATCTATACGACACACGATGATGCCATGGAAGGCGTTCGGAGCGGTCGCTATTATGCCGCGCTCATCATTCCCAAAGATTTTTCAAAGAACTTGCTGAGCGGCCTTGGAAGCGATGGAAAAAGCGACCCGGACAAAGCCGCTGCCATTACCTACGTAAGTAACGAGAAGATCGGCGCCATCGCGCCTCTTGTTACCGACAAAGCCGCTGAATCCGCCCGTACCCAAATTGAATCGGGCTTTACCGATGCTCTTACTGAGGTGGGCGCCAGCGTATTAGGGGAACTGTCAACCTCTTTGGATGATCCGCATCTCATGAATGCCGCCGCAACGCTTGATGCCTCACTTGAGCGTAGTATCTCAACCCTCCATACCATCTCTGAGCACATTAAACTCTATGGGGACCTTATCTCTTCCTCACAATCCATTGTTTCAAGTACATCGGATCTTATGGGTTCGACAAATACTGCCGCGCAAAACGCAAGCAACGCGCTAAGCTCGGCTTCCGATGGCACCGACGCACTTAAAGCGGGTACCTTATCTGCAGGCAATGCGGTTGACAGCGCTCTCGCATCAACTACGGAAAGCTTTGAGGCTCTGGATGGCGCCATTGATTCCGCACTTGACACCGCATCCACAACCGCAGCCCACACCTCCTCCAACTTACGCGCACTTGCGGATAAAGTTGGGGGTGTTGCACAACGTTACCGATCGTTGCTTGCCGACATTAAAAACATACAGGCCGCGCTTCCTTCTCACCTGCAATCGGTTCTCGATGCGCCGATTGCTCGCATCCAAGGCACCATTGACACGCAGCAATCTTTACAAGAGCGCCTTTCATCCACAGCCGATGCAATCGATAAGGGCGTCTCTGTCTCTGAGTCCGACAGAGCGGAAATTAAGTCCTTGGTTGCACAGGCAAAAAAGGACGTTGCAAGCACTCAAAGCGAGCTCAAGAATACCCTTAATGACCAGCTTGACTCGCTCTCCTCTGCCCTTGATGGAGCAACATCTGATACCTCAGCCATCTCAGCCTCAATAAATGAGACAATATCCCAGCTCAAAGATGTATCTTCTTCTACGAACAAAAGCTTGGACTCCATCAAAGAAGATCTCGCCACGGCTCAAAAGAGAATCGATTCGCTTGCCGACAGCCTTGACACCATCCATACTTCACTTTCCCAGGCACTTGCCGGGGGCGACCTTGTTGCCGTGCGACGCATCTTAAGCGCAAACAGTACCGATCTTGCCTCATTTATCTCATCTCCCACACAGCTTGAACGTACTGCCGTCTATCCCGTTGCCAATAACGGCTCGGCAATGGCCGGCTTTTACACCACGCTCTCACTTTGGGTGGGTGCGATTATTCTTGTGGCAATGCTCTTAACCGGCACCGACCAGTCGTTTTCCGAATCAATCGGGGCAAAACCACGCCATAGCTATGTAAGTCGTCTTTTAGTCTTCAGCATCTTCGGGTTCCTCCAAGCAACCTTGGTGGGCCTGGGAGACCTCTACTACCTGGGGATACAATGTATCGACCCGGTGCGGTTTATGCTGACGTTATGGATAGCATCATTTGTTTATGTCAACATCATGTATGCGCTTACCTATGCCTTTGGAGACGTAGGAAAGGCCGTCGCCGTTTTCTTGCTGGTCATCCAAGTGGCAGGCTCCGGTGGAACCTTCCCCATACAGATGCTTCCTCAAAGCTTCCAAAACGTTAACGCTCTTTTGCCATTTGTACACACCATCAATGCAATGCATGAAACCATTGCGGGCTATTACGGAAACGTCTGGATTTCCGAGGTAGCCATTCAGGGAACCTACCTCGCCGGTGCTCTCCTCTTAGGCCTTGTTCTGAGAAAGCCTCTGGTTCGTGCAAACGAATGGATTGCCCAAAAACTTGAATCAACAAAAATTATGTGATCAAGCGCCTTAACTTCAGCTCAAGTGCCTTGGCTTCAGCCTGTAGCAAAAAGCATTGCTTGTGCCTATACCAAAAGGGCGAGAAGGTCTTCTCGCGTATTGTCCACTTCTCCGGCAAGATATGCTTCAAAAAGTTGCCTGAGGTACATCCCCACGCTTGGCCCGGGCCCTATATGAAGCAGCTGCATAATATCAGTCCCTGAGACCGCGAGGTCTTGAGGGTTTTGTGCAACTCCTTTTTGTATCTCCTGTTGTACCATGCGAGAAATATCATCAAGCTCAAGAGCGTACTCTCTACACGCCGGCGCTTTTGCAAGAGCATCTGCCTGTTTCAGCTCAATAATCTGAGTAGCGAGAAGCGCTCCGCCACCTACCCAGCCCTTATCGAGAGTGGCAATAAAACGGCGGATAGACGGAATGTTTTTGTCAATCTCAAGATCGTGCCAGCGAATGAGCTGTATTGCTTGGCGCACCACCGACTGAGGAATTGCCATCGACTCAAGAATGGTTTGCGCCATCTGCGCACTTACCTCCGGATGCCCAAAGAAATGACCACGATGGGAAACATCTTCGGAAAAGGTTTTTGGTTTGGCAACGTCATGGAGAAGCGCCGCCCAACGAAGCGCACATGAAGCCCTACCCGCACTGAAAGCTTCTACTCCCGCGCATACCCGTGCGGTATGCTCACAAACGTCGTATGCATGATATGGGCTCTGCTGATCAAATCCTTCCATGGCGGTAAGCTCCGGAACGGCAGCGGCAACCCCGTCAAAACCAATACGAAGCGCACGCGCCATGACTCCCGCATCCATAATGGCGCACATTTCGTTTCCAATACGCTCCTGTGCCACAAAAGCCAGACGAGATGCCGAGGCAGACAATGCGTCCGCTGTTTTTTTCTCAATCGAAAATCCCAGTTTGCATGCAAAGCGAATGGCTCTGAGCACGCGCAGTGCATCTTCTTCAAAGCAACTTTGTGCGTCTCCTACGGCACGGATATACCTTTGTTGAAGATCATGTCGGCCATGGTAGGGATCCAACAATCCGCGCCGTGGATGAAACGCCATGGCGTTCACCGTAAAATCACGACGAGCGAGGTCCTTGTCGATACTGTCAACAAAACACACCTCATCCGGGTGACGGTGATCCGAATAGGTGCCTTCAGTACGATAGGTTGTTATTTCAAGCGGGTGTCCATTGACAACAACGGTAACGGTACCGTGCTTGGTACCGGTTTCATGTACGACATATCCCGCTGCCCGATACGTCTCTGCAGTCTGTTCCCAGTGGGCTGAAGTGGTGATATCAATATCATGCGTAACCGACCCAAGCAATGCGTCACGAACCCAGCCGCCTACGATCCAAGCCTCAAAGCCTGCGCGCTCAAGTATTTCAAGGGCACATAACGCATATTCGGGAAGTTGCTTTTGCAACATGTGAGATGCTCTTTGAGCCTGTGTATCTGTCCCCTGGTTATATGGTGGCATCTTCAGGGCTCCTTCCCACCTGATGTGTTCATGAAGTCATCAGCACTACGGGCACGCATCGGTATTGTATTTATCAGTATAAGCACAGAACGCTCAAATCTCATTCTCAGAATCTTCTCTAAGAGCCGTACGTTCCCGCTCAGGCAATAAAACAGAAAATTTGTTCTGTTTTTTCTCGTGCCTCTCACAAAAAAGCGCTACACTATATATAGAACTTATGTTCGTTCTTGCGAGAAAGGCGGTCCGTGGACACCCTTGAAAAGCTTTCCATACTCGCAGATGCTGCGAAATACGATGCTGCCTGTACCTCCTCCGGCGTGAACCGAAATGCGCAAAAAGGAAGCTTAGGCATGGCATCCGCTGCCGGCTGTTGTCATTCCTTTGCACCGGATGGGCGTTGTATCACCTTACTCAAAGTGCTTCTCTCCAATGCGTGCGTCTATGATTGCGCCTATTGTGTAAACAGGTGTTCCGCCTCGTGCCGGCGGGCAACTTTCACGCCGCAAGAGCTTGCCGATCTCACCGTAGACTTTTATAAACGTAACTTTATCGAAGGACTTTTTCTCTCGTCCGGCGTTCTCGGTACACCGGACCATACCACCGAGCTGATGATTGAGTGCTTACGTATCTTACGCAATAAACTTCGCTTTCGCGGATATATACACGCCAAAATTATTCCGGGAACATCTCCTGAGCTTATCGATGCCATTGGACGCCTTGCCGATAGACTTTCCGTAAACCTTGAACTTCCCAGTTCTCAATCCCTCAAACTTCTTTGTCCCAACAAGAATACCCAATCGGTCATGGAGCCTATGAAGCTCATTTACCAGAAACGGTGCGCTGAAGAGAATTTCCTTCTGGGCTTTTCACAAAAGCGCAAAAAATTGACGGGGCCACAAGGAGGCCCAAAGATCAGCACGCAAATTGGTAGTTCTGACAAATCCCTTGCATATACGACCAAAAACCGTGCCGCCTCAGAAGGGCTCCGTCTCTCAAGCAATGGTGCTGCCTATACGCTCCGCCCTCACGCTTCCGTCTCTGCAAGCAAGAGGTCCTTCTCGCCTGCCGGCCAGTCAACACAGCTTATCATCGGCGCAACGCCGGAAAGTGACAATCAAATCCTTCGCCTTTCTCAAGCACTGTATGCTCACTACGATATGAAACGTATTTTTTTCTCGGCATACATACCCATGATTGAAGACGCGCACTTACCGGAAACGGATACGCCCGTACCCTTAAGACGTGAACACAGACTCTATCAAGCCGATTGGCTGATGCGCTATTACGCATTTACCCCCGATGAGCTTGTTTCTCCGGAAGCCCCTTGGCTCGATCTTGAGGTTGACCCTAAGCTTGCATGGGCACTCGCCCACATCCATAAATTTCCCATTGAGATTATGGATGCCCCGCTTGAACTCCTTCTTCGCATTCCGGGAGTAGGACCGGTAGGTGCAAGAAGAATCATTGCAGCCCGAAGAAATCGCTGTCTTACCTTTGATGACCTCAAGCAAATGAACATTATCCTCAAACGAGCCAGACACTTTATTTGCTGTCGGGGAAAACGAGATCCTTATTCTCCCCTTGACGCCGAGCTTATAAGAAAATTGGTGATCGATGATGCAAAAAAGAGCTCTTATAACAAAACGCGGAAAGCCATCGAGTGCGCGCAGCCAAGACTCTTTTGAGCCATCGCATGCCCTCGTCATCGAGCAACTCAAAGAGCTTTGCAGCTCTTCTTCCCACGGTGTGGCCCTCGTTTGCAGCCCAAGTTTAGAAGGTGTCGTTGCGGCCGTTGGCCTCATATACCTTGCACATGTATCAACTTCTGAGCTTCGCCTTGTAAGAAGCGATGCGTACCAAGGACGCCTGGGAGAAACTTGCATACCCAGTCTTGATCCTGCCAAAGAAAGTACCGTCACTCTTGCGCAAAGAGTTCTCACGGGATTTGAAAGGCAGCAAGGAAGAGAAGCAATACGGCGCATTGTTCTGGCATGCGCCTCAGATGACCCCGATATGCCTGACATTGTGTATCGCTTTATGAAGGATGGCTTTTCTCGAAAAGATCGACTGATAGAACACTTTGTCGATGACACCACCCATGCCCTCAATGCGCTCGCACGCCAGGTTGCCACTGAGTGTGAGCATATGCGGCAATTCGTACGGTTTTCTCGCATGTCAGACAATTCCTTCATGGCCATCTTCAAACCTCATGCAAACGTCTTGCCATTGGCTTTTAGCTACTTTGTCCGACGCTTGGGAAATGAGCGGTTTTTCATTGTGGATCCCATACATGGTATTGTTGCCTTCCATGCTCCGGAGATGAAAAGCTTTGGCGTCATGAAGCCCGACAAGAGTAATCTTGATATCCTCATTTCCCGCAAGGATTTTGCCGCCGATGAACCCTATGTCAGAGCATTGTGGAAAGAGTTTTATAAAGGAGTTGAGTTACCTGGCAGAGATGCCTCGCAACGCGGATATGATCTGCGCGCGCATTGGATACCCAAGCGATTTTGGGAAGGTCTCACTGAACTTTCCTGCCAGGATCTTCCACGTAATGCCAAGGTTCCCCTGCGCTATCAAGGTACGTCCAAGAAAGGCTTGCTTGATACCTAAATGGACTTATCAAACCTATAAGAGGCTAAAAACAAAAAAACGGCACCGGAAGTGTATCCGATGCCGTTACAATGCCTAAGATATCCGGCAAAAAGCATATCTACGCTATGCCAATGCCAAGTCAACCGCACTGGTCAATATCAAGTCAACCGAACTAGTCAAGGTCGCTAAAATCATTTGCCGCAGGTGCAGAGGGTTTTTGTGCAGGAGCTGAAGGAGCCGAAGCTGCTCCAAGGTGAGCGTCTTGTGAGTTGCCGCTGTTAAGTACGCCCTGTGGGAAGACGGAGTCCGCATCATCCATGAAGTGCTGCAAGAGTTTGCGGTACTCGGCGCGGAAATCTTCACGGGACTGCTTCAGGCGATCAATCTCATCAAGCTCATTTTGCTTCTCGGCAAGGGCTTGGCGGATAACCTCGCGAGCCTTTTGATCGGCTTCGTTACGAATACGCTCTGCATTGTCTTTCGCATCAGCAACGAGCTTATCCGCAGAAGCCTGAGCAACGAGAAGTACCTGGGAGATTTGATGCTCGGAAGCTGCCACAGCTGCATTTGTCTTATCTGCCGCCGTTTTCTCTGAATTCTCCTCAAAGTGTGCTATCTGATCTTGAGCTACCGCAAGCTGCTGTTCAGTGTTTGTGAGACGGCCTTTAAGGTCAGCAATTTTCTGAAGCATTGCGTCAATCTCGGAAGAAACCTGCTCCAAGAAGGAATCTACCTCTTCCGGGTTGTATCCAAGCTCTGAGGGAGAGAAGGACTGTTTTTCGATGTCTGCTGGTGTGATTGCCATTCTTGTTCCCTTTCGTTATGCGTAGTATCGCAATACCTGCAGTTTACAAACTTCTTCCTCGTACAACTCATACGAGGTACTTACACAAGTATATTCCAAATAAGACGTTCGACCAGTTGCAACACAATTAACGCAACAATCGGCGAAAAATCCATACCTGAAAACGCCGGAATGAGGCGTCTAAATAGTGAGAGGTACGGCTCAACAAGCGTACCAAGTGCCTCACGGACAGACATAAGCTGACGGCTACTTGATGGAATCCAGGACAACAGACACCAAGCAGCAATCAAAAACTCATAGACCTCTATGAGGCGCACGATAAGTGATATAAGCCGTGGGCCAAACACGCAATACCTCCGTATAATCCTCTGTCGTCAAAATTACTTTGTAATATCCCCATCTGTGGCTAATTTATCCAAATCAGCTTGAGATAATTGTGTGCCTTGCGGAAGAACCACAAACACACGCTCTCCGATTTCTTCCACGGATCCCTCGATGCCATACGAGAATCCAAAGCTAAAATCAAGAATTCTCTTAGCCACTTCGGTATTTGTATTCTTCAAGACAAGAACCACGGGCTGCCCGGTGCGGACACGGCGAACCACAGACTGGACGTCTTCATACGATACCGGACGCAACACATAAGGCGGCAGCTGTCCGGATCGTACACGAGAAGTCTGCTGGAAATTCAGGGTATTTGAGGTCTGCATCGACGCGGCGGCAGGAGCCTGTGCGCGGGATTGAGAGCGCTGCTGCTCATAGGAGGCGACCGGAGTTGCCGAAACAGGACGGCCGGAGCGCGTATACACCGATACGCTCTCTGCTTCAGGGCGAGAAGGATTACCAAGTAAGCGGTTGGAAGAGCCCGTCTCCCTTACATGAGGTTGGCCCACGTTTCCCTCACCGTACTCATCGTCTTCATAGTACTCATCGTCATAATACTCATCATCTTGAGCGCCGCCAAAGCGTTCACGCAATGTATCAAGAAATCCCATATCCAACCTTTCGCTCGTTGCAAATAAACGCAATTGAACAATCCTATTGTAAAACGCTCGATACCGCATACTCGGGACTAAATACTAACCGGCCCAAACGAACCATTGTTGAGCCTTCCCGAACGGCCAACGGAAAATCGTCACTCATACCGCAGGAAAGTACCGACAGAGGCAGCCCCATTTGCTTTGAAAGAGTGCCTTGAAGCTCTCTGAGGCCGGCAAAAGTTTTTCTCGCCCTATACGCATCACCTTGCGGCGCCATGGTCATAAGACCGCAGATGGAAATACCCGAGAGACTCATGAGATTGTCTGCCGCCCTCTGCACTTCCTGAGGAGAAAAGCCTGACTTAGACTCCTCACCGGACACGTTAATTTCAAGCAATACTTGGCAGATACAATCCTTTGCCTCGGCACGCATGGACACCGCACGTGCCAGATGCTCGGAAGAGATTGAATGAATAAGCCGGGCCTTACCGATGACGTGGTTGATCTTGTTGGTCTGAAGATTGCCAATCATATCAAAACGAATATCGGGCCACGTCTTTAGAGCCTCAGTCTTTCTTCCGAGTTCCTGTGGACGGTTTTCGCCAAAAGTACGATATCCTGCCTGGTACGCATCGTGTACTGCTTCAGCCTCAACAGTCTTGGACACCGCAATGAGCTCAATTTCTGACGCATCGCGCCCAGAGCGCTTGGCAGCCTCAGACACAAGCCCAAGGATCTCCGAGCGCCGTTGGGTAAGAAAAGATACATAATCCATTTTAATTCCCCAACCTCACTGCAAGTGCACCATGACGTCCGCAATGGCCATGTTCTGCTCTATACGAAAAAAAGCGATCCGTATGAGTTGTCGTAGACTCGCTGACTTCAAAAACATGTTCAGGCAAAACCCCGGCCTCCGCAAGAGCCGTGCGCACCGCATACCCAAGATCAAGATGGCGACCGCCTAAATCGGAAGGCGCAACCTCTGAGCCAAACTCGTCCACAAACCGATCAATGAGCTCCTGGGACACTTCATAATCGGAAGCGCCGATATGAGGACCGACATAGGCGAGAAGTTCTTCCGGACGATCACCCGTTTGTTCTACAAGAAGGCGTGCCGTTTTGGCGGCAATGTGCGCTATCGTTCCGCGCCATCCCGAGTGTGCAATGGCAAACCCTCCCGGAGCTGCCAAGATAACCGGTACGCAATCAGCGAAGCAAAGCATCACGGGAACCGTCTTTGCAAGGCAAACGATTGCATCGGCGCCTTGAGCAGCCTCCGTGCGCACGGCTGTCACTTCATCTTTATGAGCACTGTGAACTACAAGAATCTTCTCGCCATGAACTTGATGAGGGCACACCAAATTATCGGCGTATTGTTTTGCTCCAAGAGCCTCAAGTGTCCGCAGCCTGTTGCGCCGGACTGCGTCCGCCGCATCACCGCACGCGCTCCCGAGATTGAGCGAAGAGAACTCACCGCATGAAACTCCCCCGCCTCTTTCGGTAAACGCGAGCGTGACTCCGTACGGACACGTCGTATCCGTAATCAGAGTCACGCCACTTTTTCGCTGTTGTACCAGCGCAGCCATATTAGATTCGACTACGCTTCAAGAAATCAGGAATGTCAAATTCCTTATCGTTTGTCATTGCGGCAGGACGCGGTGCCGGAGTCGGAGCCGAAGCCGGAGCCTGCGTCGGACGGGCGCTTGGCGTGCTTGGACGAGACGCCTTGCGTGGTGCGGGGCGTGAGCCGGCAATGGTATGTGCAGACGGAAGGTTTGCCTGCTGGACGTTATTGTCATTAAAGCCCGTTGCGATAACCGTAACGCGAACCTGATCGCCCAAGGATTCGTCAACAACGGTACCGAAGATGATGTTTGCTTCGGGATCAACGTTTTTGGCGACAAGATCGGCGGCATCGTTAATCTCCTGAATGCCCAGGTCTTTGTTGCCGGCAACCGAGAGAAGTACGCGGGTGGCACCGTCAATGGAACTCTCAAGAAGACGGCTTGAGATGGCCTCGGTTGCGGCGTCGGCCGCACGATTGTCACCGGAGGCAATACCGATGCCCATCATTGCGGTACCCGCGCCCTTCATAATGGTGCACACGTCTGCAAAGTCAAGGTTGATAAGGCCCGGTACCGTAATCAAATCGGTGATGCCCTGAGTTCCCTGGCAAAGCACGTCGTCTGCCATGCGGAAGGCCTCAAGCATGGTGGTCTTCTTTTCGGAAAGATCGAGCAAACGATCATTTGGAATCACAATGAGCGTATCGACGTTCTCGGCAAGATTTTTTATACCCTCGGAAGCCGATGCGTAGCGACGACGTCCCTCAAAGGTGAATGGCTTGGTAACAACACCAACCGTAAGAGCTCCGACATCATTTTTTGCAATGTCGGCTACAACCGGAGCAGCACCGGTACCGGTACCGCCGCCCTCGCCTGCCGTAATGAAAACCATATCGGCGCCGGCAAGTGCTGCCTTAATCTCATCACGAGAATCCTCCGCAGACTCTTTACCAACCTCAGGGTTAGCGCCTGCACCAAGACCCTTGGTGATATCGGTACCAATATGAACCTTAATATCGGCATCGGAGATAGCAAGGGCTTGTGCGTCAGTATTGACGGCGACAAACTCAACGCCGCGAATACCTTCTTCGATCATGCGGTTAACGGCATTCGTACCGCCGCCGCCTACACCTACAACTTTGATTACTGCAAGGTAGTTATTAAGGGTGTCAGTATCCTTAACCATCTTTCCTCCTCGTGGCATGCGTCTTGTCCCTTCGGTCTTGAGCGCGTCTGCGCTTTTACTGCCTGTCTTATGCGCTCGCAGGAACCGCAGGTAACAACCCTTAACCTCAAGTTAAGGCTTACGCTTCATGCAAAGCGGGGTATACTTGCATACCTTGAGGGTTTCGTCAACAATTATGTAGAAATTATGAAGACAGCTGGTAGGCGCAGTGTATTTACACACCTTATCCGCATCGCTTATTGGGAAGAACTCTGCTGCTCAGCCTCTGTCTTTTTGGTTTGAGAGGTTTCTTCCTCAGTCTGAGAGGTTTTTTCTCCCTGCTCTTCCTGACTTGTCGACTCGCTTTGATTGGTTGATGTACTCGTCGTTGAAATGCCGGTTCCGTTTTGGGTGTTTCCGCCGGCAACACGTCTATACGTGGGACTTGAGGGAACCCGCACATTGAGATATGTCATCTCACCGGCATACTGCTCAATCATGCGCAGGATAACCTTCTCTTTATCTTCAATTTGTGTCGGAGAGCCAAGTGCCACCTGAATGCCGTTCGTAAGCGTGATATTGATGCTGTCCGAACTGGCCGCGGAATAACTGACAATCTGCGATGTTAACTCTGAAGTAAAGGTTGACTGATACGTCAGGACCGCCTTGATAACCTCATCTGTTGCCGGTGCTCCTGCAACGGGATTTACCGTTGCCGGTACGTCTGAGACGAGAAGCACGCCGTCCTTCTCGGCTTGTGCAAGTGCGGCGGCACTCAGCGAGCTATTCTCCCCAACCGACAGATCCACCTTTTGAAGCCACGTTCCCTCATCGCTCAAATACCAAGCGGAAGACCCGGCGGACGGGACCACAAGGGCGGCAACCTTATGTTCTGTAATGGTAATGTGCAAGGTATTGGGGAATTGCCTCTCAAAAGAAACCGAGGCAACCCAAGGGTCCTCCTTGAGGTTTTCCGTTATCTGCTTCTCGTCCATATTAAGAAGCGTCGTGCCTTCGGGAACGGCTACCAGCTTTTGAATGTCCTCGTTGGTAATGTGATCGGTGGGATCAACGGTAATGTTGGTGATGGCAAATACGGACGAATTCTTCAACACAAAAAATGCCACCAAGCCGACCACCATAAACGCGACAAGACCTATACACACCCTGCGTATTGTCTTTTTCACGTCCACCGTGCCGTGGTTTGCACGGCGCAAGCGTTCTGCGCGGGCCTCCGAAGGACTTCTGTATGCAGAAGCACCCTGTACAGAAGTGCCCGAAGTCTTTTTGGACGCTTGAGAGCGAGTACGAGGTTTCCTCTGAGACGCTCGAGCCGTGTCTTGAGCCGGAGCCTGAGAAACCTTGGGAACACTCTTTGCCTTACGTGGAGTACCACGCCGTCTGTCAGTATTTTGTGCCATTGGTGCCCTGCGCAAGCTTAGTGGTGATCGGTTTGCTCGGAGAGCGCTTTAATGAACGCCGGACCAATCTGGGTAACGTCGCCCGCACCTTGTGTAATAACCAAATCACCGGGACGGCAAAGCTCACACAGTGTGTCTACCAGCTTATGGCGAGAAGGAATATAGCGCACGTCAGACACCTTGCCCGCATCCTTCACACGGCTCGAAACCGTTTTTCCCGAAATACCCGGGATGGGAAGTTCTCCTGCAGAAAACACATCCATCACAAGAAGCGTATCAACGCCATCAAACGCATGGGCAAATAAGTCAGCAAGATCTTTTGTCCTGCTATAGCGATGAGGCTGAAACACGCAGATGACACGCTTAAAACCTAAGGGTAGTGCCGCCGAAAGGGTTGCTTTGATCTCGGTTGGGTGATGCCCATAGTCATCAACTACCGTAATGCCACAGATATCCCCCACATGGGTAAAGCGGCGGCGGGCACCCTTAAACTGCGAAAGAGCACGTGCTGCCTCGCTCAGGTCATATCCCAAAATATCAGCGGTTGCAAGGGCGGCACACGCATTTGCAATATTGTGCGTACCGGGACTTGCGGGCAGCACAACATCGATACAGGCACCCGAAGGTGTCGTAACGGAAAGCGGATTTTCAATTCCTTGCGTACGCATACGTGCGCGGCACACGTAATCGCACGTCTCACTGAATCCATACGATACAACCTTGCGGTCCGTAGAACGAGCAAGCTCAACCCAATGAGGATTATCGCCGTTAATGATTACCGTCTCACCGGGATCAAGCAAACGCATAAAATCACAGAAGGTCTTCTCGATATTTTCAAGCGTTCCATAGTGATCCAAGTGGTCCGCTTCGATATTGGTAATGACGATCACATTGGGAGTAAGGTACATAAACGAGCCGTCGGACTCATCCGCCTCACATACAAAGTAATCGCCTGAGCCGTTGCGGCCATTTGTGTCATAACCCTCAACAACGCCGCCGATAAGAAATGACGGATCAAGATCCATCTTATCCAGCATGGTTGCAATCATGGACGAAGTGGTGGTCTTGCCATGCGTACCCGCCACCGCAATCGTCTTACGGCCGCGAGAGAGATACGAGAGCATCTTTGCCCGTGGCCAAATAGGAAGACCAAGCTCTCTTGCACGAATAACTTCGGGATTTGTCTCGGGGATAGCCGACGACGTTACCACCACATCCGGCCGCACCTCATCGATGGTGGCTGCAACGTGACCGATATGGACACGTATTCCGGCTTCTTCCAGCTCTCGCACATAGCGCGAGCTCTTCAGATCGGAGCCCGTTACGGTACAGCCCCGCTCATGAAGCACAAGCGCAATGCCGCTCATGCCGGCGCCCCCAATACCGATGAAATGGGCACGCGTAACTGTAAGACTGTCTTGATTGGCCATACCTAAGCTCCTCTGATAAACCTCTTGAGATATATAACTTTACCCGAATAGCTTACACTGAGCGGGCTTGTGCAGAAAGTTCTACTTGATCTGCCAAAAGCTGTGCCGAGCGTCCCTGGTCAAGCCCTTGCGCCGCGTTGTGCATCTTAAAGCGCATATCGGCGTCCTCCACCATCTTCAACAGAGGTGTCGAGAAGGACTCGGTTGCCACTTCGCCATCGGGAACCAACACGGCAGCCCCCACATCGGAGAGCAGGTGCGCATTCGTTGTCTGATGGTCTGCCGTGGCCAGGGGGAACGGCACCAGTATGCTTGGGAGGGCGCGCGCCGCGATCTCAGCAACCGAGGAAGCTCCGGAGCGAGAAACGATACAATCCGCTGCCGCAAGCGCTTCTCCCATATTTGAGATATAGGGCCGCACTTCCCAGCGGTGCTTCTCCTCCTCCGACAGCTTCAGCGCATCTACCACCTCGTCATAGAGCTCCGCTCCGCACGATTGCAAAATACGCACGCCCGAGCGCGATAAAAGCTGCTCTTTCAGGCCAATAACTGCATTGTTCAAACTCCGAGCACCAAGACTTCCTCCAAAGATAAGGAGAAATACCTCGTCGTCATGTACCCCCAAGGCATGACGAGACGATCCGCGCTGAGCGTTGAGTACCGAGCGGCGTACCGGGTTTCCGGTTACCACAATACGATCGGGGTCTGATACGTGCTCTAAAAACGCAGATTTTGCCTGGGGAAATGCCACGCACACACGTGTGGCCGCTCGTGCCGAAACTCGGTTTGCCAAACCGGTAACCGAGTTTTGCTCGTGCAGTACATAAGGCACCTTATAGGAGGCACACCAGCGCATGAGAGGCAACTCAACGTATGCGCCAAAACCCACCGCTACGTCAGGGGCACCCTCTTTTGCAAAGAGACGCTGCAGTCCGACCTTTGCCTTCTCCATTTGAATGCCTGCCGATATAAGCGTCCAGGGCTTACGCCGATTAAAACCCGAAACATGAATGGAAACCAGCTCAAAGCCCGCTTCAGGCACCAAGGTTCCCTCTAGTTTGTTGGGTTGACCAAAAAAGCGCACATGATGTCCACGCTCACGCAGCTCTTCTGCCAGTGCAAGCGCCGGGTTGATATGACCTGCCGTGCCGCCTGCGGCAATTGCTATCTCAAGCGGCGCATGTGAATTAGCCACGAAAATCCCTTCCTTTACCACGAGTTCCCCTGTTCTCTGAAGAACCACGGAGACGATCGGTTGCACTTGGTCCAAGATCGATACGTTCTCGAGAAGAACGTGACGGGCTTCTCCCCGTATTTCCTCCATCAACCATCGTAAATGATGAGCCCAACGTTGCCGGTTTTGAACGAGGGGTACCTATCGTTGTGAGAGAAGGTGTCTCGTATGCTTCCATAAAATCATCGGGAAGCTCTGAATCCTCTTCATCGGCAAAACGCCACGAGCGGCGACGTGAATCGTGCTCGGTTTGAGGCAGAGCCGATCTTCTCGAGATAGACATAAGAACACCCACGGTTATCAAACTTGAGAGCAAAGTTGAGCCTCCGTAGGAAATAAAGGGCAGCGGCTTACCGGAAAGCGGCAGCACACCCACGACGCCACCCACATTGAGCAGCGCCTGAAAGATGAACATCGAGGTAAAACCCGCTGCAATAAGTCGTCCGGTAAGGTCCGGCGCATATTTGGCAATTTGATAGCCTGCCCACGCAAGCAGTGCAAAGGCAGCAAACAAACACAGAATGCCGATATAGCCGGTCTCCTCGCCTATAACCGCAAATATGAAATCGTTGTGAGCCATGGGAAGATACGAATACTTTTGTTTTGAAAACCCGATTCCCACGCCAAATAAGCCGCCGGTACCAAAGGCATATTGAGCCTGAGCCAGCTGATATCCCGTATTGTTATAGTCGGCCCATGGATTGAGTCCGATCAAAAAGCGCGCGCGGGAGTATTCGTCCCGGGTGGCCAAGAAAAGCAGCACCACGGCACCTGCGACGCCAAGCATCATGACGAGGCGCATATCAAAACCGGCGAGAAACGCCATGACAATAATGGAGGTAACGATAATGAGCGTGGTTCCTTTATCGGGCTGGCGCAAAATAAGCCCAAGCGGAAGCACCACAACGGCCACGCAGGTCATGATAAAGCGACGCCGATCAATGACGCCGTCAACCAGGTATTGTTGAATCAAAAATGCAACCATCATAATGATGGAAATCTTTGCAAACTCAGAAGGCTGAATGGTAAAGCCTCCGATGGCAATCCAACGCGTAGCTCCAAGTGCATCGGTACCTGCAAACGGCATAAGTACCAAGGCCAAAATCGCTACCGTGCCACCAAACAAAACAGGCCATGCCCTGCAGAGCTTGCGATAATCAAGTACCGCAAGACCTACTGCAAGAACCGTACCTACAAGCGCAATGATTCCCTGCTTCGTCACAAAGTAGAAGGGATTGTTGCCCATATCAGGATTGGTCATGGCGGTAACCGATGACGCCGAATAAATCATCAAAAGGCCAAAGAGAACCAGCAGCGTCACGACCACCAACAAAACAATACGGGGTTTCATGAAACGTTCCGGCACACCAAACAACGTGCGCTCTTGTTTGGCCGACTGCGACCGGCTCCGACGGGTTCTAACCATCAACAAACACCTTCTTGTGCTGCAAGCTCGCTCACATAGTGCTTAAACGTCCGACCGCGCTCTGCCATATTGGAGAACTCATCGAACGAAGAGCATGCCGGAGAAAGAAGAACGACGTCTCCTGCCACCGCTCTTTTTGTCGCCGCCTCAAAAGCTTCTTTCATGTGAGGGGCACGCACGACATGAAGATCGGAGTGTTGTTTTGTCTTTTCTGCCTCAAGCGCCTCGGCAATCCGTGGACCGGCGGCTCCGTAACATATTGCCGTTTTACAGCTCCGATTCACCGCCGCTGCAAGTGATCCAAGGTCTGTCCCCTTATCGTGGCCTCCCAAAAGAAGCACCACGACTCGCGTGGGAAAGGCGGTAAGCGACTTCTCAACCGCGTCGGTGTTTGTCGCTTTTGAATCGTTGACGTACAGTACGCCCGAAACTTCCTTGACCGGCTCAATTCTATGCTCAAGCGCCTCAAAGTTGAGAAGCGCGTGACGCACGGAAACGGGATCGATGCCCGCCTCAAGAGCCAAAGCAGATGCGGCAAGCGCATTCAAAGCGTTGTGCAGCCCATGAATCTTTAGGTCAGCCGCACGTATAAGCTCTGTCTCCTTGCCCGAACGCCTGACCACAAGCACTCTGTCGCGTATAAATGCAGCGTGTTCTGTCTTTGGATCTTCCGTGTTGAGATGGCATACGCGTATGTGCCGAGCTTCCAGGCGTTGGGCGCATGCACGGCAATACTCATCAAGATCTGATACAACCGCCAAATCATGGACGTCAAAGTTCTCAAAAATTCTCTCTTTTGCCGCCGCATACGCCGCAAGAGTACCGTGCCACTCAAGATGATCGGGGGTGATATTCAAAAGTGCGGCTGTTTTGGGATGCAGGCAGGCAATGGTAGCCAGCTGAAAACTTGAGAGTTCCGCAACAAACCACTCATCGGATGTACGGCTCGAAAGTTCATCGGTAATGGTGCGGCCAATATTTCCCACCGAAATGGCCTTTTGCCCTGCAGTCTGCAAGATTTTTGTCACTAAGGTAGTTGTGGTGGTCTTACCGTTGGTTCCCGTAATTGCAATCCATTTTTCCGGACTTTCCCGAAACGCAAACTCAGGCTCACCGATAATCTCTTGCGAATGTGCCACGGCAGACAAAAAGAGTGCCGAGGTATCAGGAACACCAGGCGAGGCTATACAAAGCGAATACGTACCGCACACCTCATCGGTACCCGTAATAACACGCACTCCAAGCGCCTCAAACTCGGCGCATCTCTCGCCTTCGTGGGTTTGAGCACCTCCAAAAAGCACAACGGAGTGCACACGAGAAGGACCTTGTGCCATCAGATAGGTGCAGACGGACAGAGCGGTCTGTCCAAACCCGAGAACACAAACATCTCCAAGTGTTTTAGATACCTGTGGCTCCATAAGATATGCCTCCCCCAGCAAATTTATCCGAGCTGAAAATAAAGAGCAAAACCAAGGGCGGCAAACGCACCGGAAACAATCCAAAACCGAATGACAACCTTTGTCTCGTTCCAACCGAGCTTCTCAAAATGGTGATGCAAAGGAGCCATCAAAAAAACTCGTTTACCGGTAAGCTTAAAACTTACCACCTGGATGATGACGGAAAGCGCCTCAATAATAAAGAGACCTCCCATAACCAAAGAAGTTACCTCGGTTTTTGTAAGAACGGCAAGTGCGGCCAGCGCTGCTCCCCATGCAAGGGATCCGGTATCTCCCATAAAAATCGACGCCGGGTAGCTGTTGAACCACAAAAAGCCGATACACGCGCCTGCAATGGCGGCGGCAAAAACGGCCAAGTTTATCTCGCCATATCGAAACGCCACGGCAGCCATAACCAGCATGACCACCATGGTGCAGCCTCCCGCAAGACCGTCAAGCCCGTCGGTAAGGTTGACCGCATTGGAAAGTCCTGCCATAAGCAAAAAGACGAAGAATATATAGAGCCACGGGATGTAAAGCGTGCCTTCTCCAAGCGGAACGACGGTAGAGAGGACCCCCAAATCAATACCAAAACCACCGGGAAACGAAATCACCGGTGAGATACCAAGCACGTTGACCGCTAAAAGACAAAAGCCGACGGAGATGGTGATGAGTCCCAGCATCTTCTGGGCGGGCGTGAGACCAAGGGATCGGCGATGTGCCACCGATTCAATGTCATCAAGCAAACCCAACGATCCGGTAAACAACATGGCTGCCACAGCCAAAATAAGATCGGTACTCCACGTTGCACAAAGAACGCAGGTAAGGATAACCGAAAGAAGCATAACGGTACCGCCCATGGTAGGGGTACCCTGCTTTTTGAGGTGCTGCTGCGGACCGTCGGCACGGATCTGCTGGCCGACGCCTTCCTTCTTCATCATTCGTATAAAGAACGGCATACCGACAAGCGTAATAATCGCCGAGACGCCAAGAGAAAGAAAGACCTGATACGTTGGATATGCTGGATTACCAATCATTATGCAACAACTCCCCTTACAAACGCATCAAGCCCGGCGGCACGAGATGCTTTTACCAAAACCGTATCCGTATCTTTCAGTATAGGCGGAATTATTTTCATCACATCTTCTACGCTTTCAACCAGCTCGATTGCGTCCTCTGACAAACCCATCGTTTTGGCCGCCTCTGCCATCTCGCGGGCGGCATCTCTGCCCACAAAAACTACCAAGTCCATGGGCTTTGCGGCAACATAGGCACCTACATAGCCATGCAGGCGCTTCTCTTCTTGACCCAGCTCCCCGATCTCTCCAAGAATCGCAATGCGGCGGCCACGCGTTGGCATGCGGGAGAGCACATCAAGAGCCGCTGCCATGGAGCTGGGGCTTGCGTTATACGAATCGTCAATAATACGTGCACCACAAACGGCATGCAGTACCGACAGGCGCATACGTGTCGGCGGCATGGTAGCAATGGCGTCAAGAGCCATGTCTCGATCCAAGCCCAAAAGGGTAATGGCTTCAAGCGCCATAAGTGCATCGGAAACCGCAACGCGTCCCGGTACCGAAAACGTTACCGTCTTTTTCCAGCCGTCTTGTGTGACAAACGTTGCGGTCGGAAGACTCTCTTCACCCACGCTAACGTCCTGGGCTCTCAGAATATCTCCTGCATGAGATCCCACGCATACCACGTCAATACCTTTGGGGCGCGCGAACTTTTCGCTCACAAATGACGTAAAATCGCCTCCGCTCTCAAGAATAAGCGTAGGACGTATGTCGCCGTGAGCCTCCATGCCCTCAACAATCTCAGCCTTAGCGCAAGCGATATTTTCACGACTGCCGAGAAGACCGATGTGACTTGTGCCCACATTGGTAATGACGGCGATTGTGGGACGACAACAACGTGTCAGGCGTGCAATCTCACCCTTGTGGTTCATACCGCATTCACAGACCAAGACCTCAGCATCCTTGGGAGCCGAAAGGATCGTCATAGGAAGCCCAATGAGATTGTTGTGGTTACCGGCGGTGGCATGAACGCGCCTCTGCGTCGCAATGCCCGCTCTCAACATATCTTTCGTGGTGGTTTTGCCAACGGAGCCGGTAACCGCCACTACCGTCCAATCCTGATGGAGCGCTCTCCAAGCTCCGGCCAGGCGGAGAAGAAATTCTTCGCAGTCATCCCCCTCGGCTCGCAGAAGCGTTGCATCAACACGACGGGCGTGTTCGAGGGTGGCCTGAGCCGGCTCTACACTTGCGCATACTACCGCAGCTCCCGCATCAAGTGCGGCATCTATATAGGAGTTTCCGTCGACCTTCTCGCCCGCAAATGCAACAAAGAGCGAGCCTTCGCCCACACGGCGAGAATCGATCTCCACCTCACCGGCAAGTGGGCGTTTTCCCTCAACCAAAAGCGTCGCTCCCGTAGACTCAACTACGTCGCGCGCGGACATACAAATCATGCAACCTCCCACTTATTGGCTCGCAGGTGGAATTTCCAACTGCGTCACCGCTGACTTCATAAACGTTGAGAAAACCACTGCGGCCGACTGTGAAGCCAACTGCTGCGTATCGTTGAGACCGGCGTATACCAAAACATCAGGATCGTCCGCGTTGGCAAAGCCGCAAAGCGACGATACATAATGGCCGGAATTGTCGTATGCACTGGTCTTCTTGTCCACCTGCTGACCCGTACCGGTTTTACCGGCAATATCATACCCTGATACCTGCGCACGAACACCGGTACCCTCTCGGATAACCGTACGGAGCATCTCTTTTTCGCCGTCGCAGGTTGTCTTGGAAAGGACGCCTTCCTTAACGGGCCAGTCAATATCTTTGCCTCCTATGGAGGTGGCAAAGTGAGGGGTTACGAGGTTGCCGCCATTTGCTACGGCTGCATACACACGTGTGACCTGGATAAACGGAATGGCAAGACCCTGTCCAAATGACATATTTCCGCCGGTATACGACTCATACTTATCAATCGGCTTTACAATGCCGTCTGCTTCTCCGGGAAAATCAATGCCGGTTGCCTGACCAATTCCAAGATCCTCCAGACCTTGAGCAAATCGTTTATCGCCGATGACCTGTGTTTCAAGCGTCGCCATACCAACGTTGGAAGACCTGCGCATCATTTCGGTAACCGTCATGTCCATGGCGCCACTGCGCCAATCGTCATCCTCAACAATATGGCCGCCTACATCAATGGTGAGAGGAACATTAAACGTGGAATCAGGACCAAAAAGCGTATTTTGCATTCCGATGGCAGTGGTTACCACCTTAAACACGGAGCCGGGTTCATACGAGTTGGATACCAACTTCAAGTTGAGCGAATCCGGATCAAGATCGGTCTTGCCTGAAAAATCAGGAAGCGGATAGGAGCATGCCGCATAAATCTCGCCGTTTTTGGGATTCATGGCAAGCAGCGAGCCGCCGTCTTTGGCGTCGTTGTCTTTTACGGCCTGCGTAAGTTGTTTTTCCGCCTCATCTTGCAGGTTAATATCCAGCGAAAGTACGATATCTTTTCCGTTTTTTGCTTCGGTCACCTGAGAAGACCCGCCGGCGATGGGTGTACCACCCAAGCCCGTCTCCATAATCATGGAGCCGTCTTCTCCTGAAAGTTCCTTGTCATAGTAGTATTCGAGGCCGGATATGCCCTTGCCGTCGCTGCCGACATACCCAAGAATTTGAACGCCCACGTTTCCGTAGGGGTACACACGCTTGGTATTGTCGACATAATAGACGCCGGCAAGCTTCTTTTCTTCCAGAGCCTCTTTCACCTTAGCTGAGGCGGCCTTATCAGCCTGGCGCTTAATATAGGAAAACGTAGTGTCTTTTTTGAGCGCTTCAAGATAATCCCCCGGTTTCCCACCGAGATTATCCGCAAGTACCTGCGCCACTCCTGCAGGATCTTTAATTTCCTTCGGATTGCAGTAGATGTCCTTGCAGTCAACACTCATGGCAAGCACGTTACCGTTTCGGTCATAGATGGTTCCGCGCTTAGCGTGCAGAGGCATTACATTTTTCCGGTTCTCCTCGGCACCTTTTGCAAGGCTCTGTTGATTGATAACCTGGTAGAAAAAGAGAAAACCCAAGATAACAATCGCTATAAAGCCCATGACAACAAACAGCACCTTGAACCGGCGGCCAAAAAGGCTGTCGTCACTGGCTGCATTGCCCACAATGCCTGCACGCGTGCGATACCGTGCACGAGAGGCCTCGTCATACGAGGCCTCCGGAGCATTCCTCCGCCTTCGGCGGTTATTATTTCTCGTCGTAGTACTCACGGCGTATATGTTACGCCTGTGGAGAGCTATTTACATTCAGAACGGCACGGTTCTCGGAAAGTTTCATGCCGTACCTCTGAGTTGCAATCTTCTCAATGCGGGTGTTGCTGGAAAGCAGTGAGCGCGAAATGCGAAGATTGTCATTTTCTGCCGTCATTTGGCGCAAAGCGGTACGCGTCTCATTATTTGCCTGAAGCTTTGAGACTGTCATGGTTGACAGTACAACGCGCCCCACTCCAATGGTAAAAATGAGAGCAAAAGCAAGCACTACCGTCATTACGGCAGAAATAAACTGAGTAGACACACCACGACGGGCATGAGCATCAAGCCCACCGCCGGGCACCACTTCAAACGAGGGACTGGCAACTGTTTGCTGGCGTTCATAGTCCCTCTCAACTGAGGTCATGTCAATCGCCTCTGATGTATAGCGTGCCATGTTGCTTAAATCCTCTCGTTTTCGGTGTTGCGTTTTACCGCCACACGCATGAGCGCACTTCTCGCCCTCGGGTTTTGCGTAATTTCTTCCGACGTTGCCGTCAGAGGTTTTTTGGTCTTAACATCGACTATCGGCACATGCCCACACACACAAATGGGAAGATCAGGCGGACAGATACAACCTTGGCTCAGCTCAGAAAACACATGCTTCACGATGCGGTCTTCCAGCGAGTGATATGCAATCACACAAATCCTGCCGCCTGGATTTGCCCAGGCAATCGCAGAGCGAAGTCCACGCTCAAGCACGTCAAGCTCATGATTTACCTCAATACGCAGCGCCTGGAACGTTTTGCGTGCGGGATGTCCTCCGTGGCGACGTGCTGCCGCAGGAATAGATGCCTTGATAACCTCGACAAGCTGCAAGGTTGTCTTGATGGGAGCTGTCTTGCGAACTTCCACGATTCGGTGGGCAATCCGCGGCGCAAACGTTTCATCGCCAAAGACTCGCAGGATACGGGTGAGGTCAGCTTCGGTATAGGTGTTGACGACCTCTTGTGCGGTTGGGGTTTGTTTCCCCGGATCCATACGCATATCCAACGGGGCATCTTCGTGATACGAAAAACCCCGCTCGGGGATATCAAGCTGCGGTGATGACACGCCGATGTCAAACAGAAAGCAATCCACTCCAGGAACCTCTGCTGAAACAAGCAAAGTATCCAAATCTCCAAAGTTACCTTTAAGAGGTAAGAACTCCGCTGTCGGAACCTCTTTGGCTATTCGAGCGGCCGCGGCTTCATGCGCCATGTCGTCTTGATCGATTCCAATGGACAAGCCGTCGGGCACAATGCGCTTTGCAAGTTCTACCGTGTGTCCTGCCCCACCCAGCGTGCAGTCGCACACAATTTCTCCCGGTTTTGGATTGAGCTGCTGAAGTACTTCAGCGAGCATCACAGGTTGGTGCCGATATTCAACTGTCAAGTTGCACTGCTTCACGTTCTTCTCGCCTCGGATTACATGCCAAAGATGAGATTCTCAAGTGCTTCGACACCGCTGTCGGCATTGAAGTAGTCGTCCCACTTCTTGGTGTCCCAAATCTCAATGTGGTCACCGTTGCCAACGATAGTGACATCGCGCTTGAGGCTCAGCTCTTTGCGGGCATTTGGATCGGACTCGTCAATCTTGCCCAGTGCCACGCGGCCGGCCGAGTCAATGTCAACCGTTGTTGCACGAGCATTGAGAGATCTGAGCGCCCTATCCACCTGGCGACGATCTTTTCCCTCCATGGGGATAGATGCCACAAATGCCTCGTAAGCCTCAGGTGAATACCCATGAAGCGCGTTCTCACGACGAATGAGCACTACGGAATCGCCCAGCTCTTTGCGCTGTGTTGCAGGAAGCGTGACACGAATCTTGGAGTCCAGTGAACGCTGGTACTGTCCAGTGAGCATGTCCTCCTCCTTTCGTAGTGCTGCCTGCATCGCGTTTTCGCTTGCCAAGAATGCCGCGCGGGGTGCGTTTAAGGTTTGTGTGCGCGGCGGTCGTTGGCAAAATGCTCATGCGCCATTCGAACGTAAGATAAATATAGCTCAATGCCACACTTTTAGACACTAGAAAACACTTTGCCCCACAAATTATTTTTGACGCTCCACGAATGGGTAGCTTTCACTTACTTGGTTTTTGAAAATAGCCACAATATCTAGTAGAAAGCATTCCGCTTCTATACAATGGACAGGATTACCAGTACAAACGTACTGTTTTTAGAATTGTGTGTGAATTATGTACAAGTTTTGAAGATGTGTGGCAATGCGATCGATATACATCAATGCAACGCGCAGGTGCAACGAACTCGCGTGTGCGCCAAAACCACCTGCTATGCAGATAGCTTTCTAACTTGGTGCTGCCAGAACAGCGCTGCCAAACTTGGCGCATTTCTGGCAGCACTAGGCAGTAGATTATGCTCGTAGGGTCTTCTCGCTTTATTGTCGGATTGTTGAAATTGCGTATCAACGGCTGTCTGCAAATCCGCAGGTAGGCATTTTGCTTTAGTTGTGCTTTTCATATGAGACAACGGTTTGGTACCAAACTGGATGTTTACGGGTGTTTTGATTCACCACTAAACG
>ERZ772956.388-NODE-388-length-34273-cov-23.288941_pt1 | contig 34273 bp, 43 predicted proteins | sample MGYA00580683_ERZ772956 | MGnify/ENA primary metagenome ERZ772956 (study PRJEB29015, sample SAMEA2738077) | human oral metagenome | biome: human oral; feature: human-associated habitat; material: saliva | place: China | collected 2212 ... | reverse complement strand
GGTAAAATACTGTTTTTTATCATTACGCCATTTTGCAGATGCTCTAAACAGTTGAGTAACAACAGTTACAGCAGTTCCAAAAACAGCGCTTTTTCAGCTAATAACTATAAATAACTAATAAACAACTAAATAAAAAACTTAATAAATAACTCCACCTCGCTTTTTCAAAGCTCGTTGGAATAAAGCCTATAAAAAAGGAAAATGAGTTATAGTAAAATTTTTAAGTAATAGTTCTTTATTTAAATAATGATTAGCAACTGTAACTCAGCAGCTAAGACACTTTTAATAGGTAAATGATAATTTCTATATCCTATTAGTAAATCTTCTTAAAGCTGCTTAAACTGAAAAAAGAGATTGAAAAATCTCTTTTTAGTTATTCAATATTTTTAAGAGCAATATAGAATGGATTATCTACTGGGCATTTACAACGTGAAAGAATTGTTTTAATGTCTGCTGTTCGCATATTTCTACATACAACATATTTAACAAGTTCTTGAATATCCATTTTGCCATACAATTGTGCTAAACTTTTGGTCGCTCGCATAGATACAACATAGCGAAGCCCAGTTTCTTCAATTGCTTTTCGAACTGCGGTAATAAATTTATAAATTTCTTCATTTCCAGCAATTTCTCGCTCTAATTTTTCATCATATCCAAATGGTACTACAGCAAAACGGTCAATTGTAGAAGCGTCTAGTTCTTCACGAGCAGTATAGACACGGTCGCCACCATTTCCAAAAGTATTACCTGCACCTAGAATATAGAAATCTTTATGTTTCTTTTTCAATCCAATAGGAAATTCATAATAACCATTTGCTAGAGCAGAGTTAATATTAAGAATAACAGTAGCATCTGAAGCATCCATCTCATCAAATAGATAAACACCGCCATTCGTCCAAGCTTTATAAAATGGTGTTTCAACAAAATTTCCGTTTGCATCAATGAAACCACTCAATTTATATTCTTGACGAATAGCTGGAGTACAGTAAAATTCCAATCCAAATGCTTCAGCAATTTGATTACCGAGTACGTTTTTACCAGTACCTGACGGACCATTAAGCAAAACATTTTCTCCATTTGCAAGCAGAGTCAAAATGGAGTTGAAAGCAGAATGAGTCAAGCCTTTAATTTCTTTTGGTTTATTATTACCAATCTGAATTTTAGTAATCTCTGGTAATTTACCATAACGTTCTTCAATTAAGTTCATTGCTAATGTTTCTGCTTCTCGAGCAATACTTTTTGTATTGATAGCAGTTTTTAATTGTTCTAGCAAATGTTTAAAGCGCTCTTCTTCACCCTCTAAAAGTGTTGAAATTTGATTAAGTAGTTTTACTAATTCTGTTTTGTTTTCCATATTTAACCTTATTCAACATACAAGCGTTGAATCATTTCCTTTCCTCGTTCTGTACTCCAATCAAACAATCTGTCTAATTGTTTAAAGCGTTCAGAGTCAAAATCAATATTTACTTCTGAAACTTCTAATTGAATATTATTTTGTTGATTAAATTCCCGACAAGCATTGTTCAAGGAAATCAAAAAAACACTTAAAGACATATTTAACTCCCCTTTCTATGCAGCTGGCATGACTTTTTCTTTTGCTAAGTCATAAAATTCTTTTGGAACAATCACAATATTCTTGTCAAAGAGTTCATAATGTTTTACATCATCTTCAGTTTCTTCAAAATTATGTTTTAGATACGTTTTAAGATGAGTAAAAGCATCAGTATTGTAACTTGAAAATTCTACAATTTTAAGATAGCGACAAAGTTGCCCATTATGGAATTGTCTTAAATTTGGAAGATTACAGAAGTTATCTTCTCCTAAAATTTGTTTTACAATTGCTTCCAAGTCAGTTTCTTCTTCAATAACAAGATAAGCATTTTTATTAGCAATACGATTGTAAGGTTTGAAAGCAAAAGCTTTTTCGAAGTCATTTGTGACTACAACAATCACACCTTCTTCATCTTCATTATTACTGTTAATATAATTCAAGTTATAATCAGAAAATTTAACTTCATTTAACTTGAATAAATGTTTTTGAAATTCATTCATTTTGCTTCCCCCTTAAAATAGAATTTTCGTATGATAAGTTGCTCCGTTGACTTTTGTTGACAATCCATAAGTTGAACCATCTCTATAAAAATTAGGTTGAGTACGAAGCCATGTGATAATGTCTATCTTTCTAATCTTATCAGCATTTTTTGGATTAAATTTCAAATAAGTGCTATTTTCACTTTGTTCAAATACGTCCGCTGGAAATAATTCAGCAAGTTCTGCATTTACTAATTTAACGATTTTATCATTACCAACAATCTTTCCTAAGACACTATTTGAACTCCAACTTTTATCAACATCAGCAATTACACCAGTTTCAAGAATAGTTTTATATTTATCAAGAATACCTAATTTTGCAGCTGCAACATAGTCAAATTCTTCTGTACCTGTAAAGATGTCATTTAGATTTAATAAAGTATATTCTGATTTGACTCTTCTATTTAATCGTCTTGCAGTATCAATGATTTTTACTTCTAATCTTTTTTTCATATTGTCCTACCTTTCTTTCGGTAATTCTATTATATAATATAATGCTTAAAAAATCAAGAAAAAGTTATCCAAAATTGGATAACTTTTCTCAAAATTTAGCGTTTAGAAAAGTTCATCAATTGCATCCGATACAAGAGTGACAATTTCATCTTGAATTTCTGTTTCAGTCTTGCTTACATAAGTAGCATTTGAAATAGCTGATTTGTAAATACTTACTAGATTTTCAATCACACTAATTGCATCATTGCCATACATTTCTAGTAAATCAATAATTGCTTTTTCAGAACCTTCTTCAATCTTAGCTGGAGTTGATTTGTATGATGTTACAGTAGAACCATGTTTTGGAGTCCAAGGTGAACGAGTTGTATCTGAAGTAGACCAAATTGTGTTAGCATATCCGCCACCATAACTACCATATCCAAATGAACGTACAATAGGTTTAGGTTTGATAACTTGTTTATCCCATTCTTCAAGAATTGTTTCATCAACACCTGAAAGTACAGAAAAATCAAAGTTCAATTTCTTTTCTGCTGTATTTACAGAATAAGTAGGAAATTCTACAAATTTTTCCAATACTTCAGCACTAAAACCTTCTTGAAGCTTTTGACTTACTGTAATCCAGTTATACATTTCAATATGAGCACCTTTAAATGTACCAAATACCAATTGAACAGCGTCATTTTGAGAATTTGCATAGTCAGTACCTGAGCAGAATGCTTTCATGCTGTTATGTGAATGTGTTTCCAAAAACATTCCGTATTGTTGATTTAGAGCTGTATAGATTGGGTCATCTGTACTTGTTTGTCCGTGTGAATTTTCTTGTTTTGGAGTGTATGAGAATACATCATCATTCCAAAAGTTAAGCCCCGGAATATCTTCTAATTTAACTGTCTTTTCTGTTTCAATGCCAAGTTCATCTTCTTCAGTATAAGTTAATTTATAAATACCATCTTGTGGAGCACCACCTAATTTACGGCTTTTAAGATAGAAGTTTACTTGTGCTTCTTCTCCATTCTTATCAGTAATGTCTTTATACCATTTCATTACTGTTTTAATGGCACTTGCTGGGATTTTTGTAACTTTTACATTTTTTACTTTTACAAATTCAGTAACTTCGGGGAATGTAATAACTCCATAATCATGTACTTTTTTCAGAGAAGTACCTAACCAAGAATTTTGTTCTTCATACGTACCGTCTTTCCCGACAATAACTGTTTTAATCATACCACGGTCTGAGTTGTCTTTAAAGTTTTTTGATGAGTAAAGTTCTACTAATTCTGTCATTTTAATTCTCACTTTCTTTTATTTTAACCATTTTGTATTTTTAGTCCATTCCATGAACTCTTCATAAGTGTTTACATTTTCTTGTTCTTTTGTGATTGTACCAAGAAATACTGCACATTTTTTAATATTATGACTCGGTACTTTGCTTCGCAATGCACTACCAACAAAATCTAAGTCAGAATTTCCTCGAGCACTTACAAATTTATTTACAAATTGACTAGCACGAGTGACAGCATTATTTCTCCATGCATCATAATCGCTCGAACTAACATCTGACATCATGCTACCCTTACAAAGTCTTTTAAGAGTTAATCGGTCACCATTAGGGAAATAATCCTCTGCATAGCTCGAACCGTCAGGCCAAATATTTGTCAAGCAAATAAATTCTTCATCTTTGCTACGGTATGCAATATATAAATCTTCATTTGGATTAAAACTGTAAAATGAAACAAAATATAAATCAGGTACCCAAAATGAATAATGCTTCATTTCTAAATCCTTAGACAACCCACTAATTTCCAATCCATTTGTGATTGCTGTTTGAATAATTTTCTTAGCTCCAAATTTGTAAATCATTTTACCATTTCGGTCAGCATAAACGATACCATCAGAAATTTGGTCATCTAATTCTGCTAAGTTAATATTATAGTTATTTTGTCTACCGTCCATATATGAATCAAGCAAATTAGAATCAAATTTCTTAAAAATTCGACCTTGCTTCACATATTGACTAGCGTCTAGTTCTAAAATAGGCATTGTATTTTCCCCTTTCTTATTATATTATATATTCTATCAAACAATTATGAATTTGTCAACCGAAAAGTGTATTAAAAAATAAAAAAATCACACTGAAGTGTGATTTTCTTTTTTTGTTAAATAGTGTGTTGTTTTTAGCGAATAGCATCAAGAGCTTTTTGCAAACAGACCAATTGGTCATAAGTGAAGTTAAGACCTGAGCCTTCAAGTGCTTCTGTTACTAGAGCTTGTTTTTCTGCAACACGTTGTGCTTCAATTTCAGCATCACGTTGTTCAAGAGCTTGACGAGCAATTTCAACTTGTTCATCAGTCATTTCTTCTGAAAGTTCTACATCTTTTTCAAGCAAGTAAGCAACTTCATCAAGAGTGAAACCAGGGATTTTTGGTACCCATTTACCATTTGAAGCACGGTGGAGTTTCACACTAGCACCTTTGATTGCTTCGCCACCAAAAGTAGCAGCCAACTTAGCAATCAATTCTGGGTCAGGGTCAGCACCCTTTGTACCAGATTTTTCTGTAATTAGAAGAGCAGTACCTTCTACTGCCAATTCTGCATTGTCTGGAACGTTTAGCAATGCAAGTACATCATCAACAGAAGCACCATTCAGTGGGAAGCGATTGTTTTGGAAAACAATCTCCGTAACGTTTTCATAAATATTTGTAGCCATTTTAAATAGCTCCTTTCAAAATTTTATTTTTTATTTTATATTTACATTATAACAAGCGATTTTGTGTTTGTCAACTATTTTTATTATCTTTTTCGAGTGACAATAACAGTATTACCTACAATTTCTACTTTTGCTGTTTTTGGAATTTTCAGCAATTCAAGTACTTTATTGTAATCTGCACCTTCCAAAGGGAATTTCTGGCCCTTGTATAGTACAAATTCAATCGTATTAGGATTAAAAGCCATGACAATGAACTCCTTTCATATTTATAAATTTATTTTATCATAATTACTATTTAATGTCAAACAATTTCTGCAGCCGTCATACTGCTAAGCTTTGTATGGAACAGGTTAATCAAATGTGAATAAATGTAATTTGACTTTTATAGACTCGCTAAATTAGATTTAACTCCTCATAATGGCACACCTGCAAATGCCTCTACACTCTCATTATATAATATAAATTGAGTGCTACTTTTATAATGTGATTAGAATTGGTCGTTTCATCATTTCTTCTGTTTTTCTTATGCCTTTATAAGCAGCTTTGTCTGAAATCTTTCTCATGATGTTTCCACCACCATTTAAATCAGCATTCCATAAATTACCTTTACTATCCTTATACAAACCACGGCTAATTCTTCTGCCAGAGAATTTATAATTATCATTTTCACCATAAATAGGTAATTCGTCCTTATCAAAGAAACTTGCTTTGGAAGTATAACTTTCTTCTGTAAAGATTACTTCAATTCCATTTAATAAACCCTTATATAACAATTGATTAAATAATTTTGTATGGGGAACATTAACGAAATTTTGGTTATTTTTTCTTCCAATGTTGATTTCATTTTTCCAACCAACATTATTACCAATAATAATTTTTGAAATGTTATTTTTTACAGCTTCATTGATAATATGAGTTGAGATTTTGTGCATTTCATAATCAATTTTATTAGCTCTTTTAAGAGATAATTGTTTTAATCTTTTAGAAGATTTAATATTAGCAGGTAATTCTGAGTTCAATTTTGCAGTAGTTTTATTATAGTATTGATTGATACTTTTGATTGGTCTGCCATTGTATAATAACGGTCTGATTCCAATGTTATTGTAAATAGAAACAATATTATTTAAACCTGGGTCAATCGAGAAATACCTTGAATTATCTTCCTTTAATTTAGGTTGTTCTACTTCATAGGTTTTGTAGCATTTGATAAAATCATTAGCTTCATCATAAACAAATTTTATCTGTTTAATATTTGGTTTAGATGATTGAATTTTGAGATTATAGCTTCTTTTACATAAAGTGTAAGTGTAAATCTTCTTAACATTATCAAAATCAACTTGCCTAGATATAGTTAATTTTGGAAAAGTAACTACATTATAGCCATTTTTATCTTTATATTTAGGGATTCTTTTCTTTTTATTTGATTTATTGTTAAAGAATCCAATAAATTGGCGCCCCACTTGCATCAGAACTTCTCCAGCTACATGGGATTGAAGAGCATAATAATCAGTGTTCTTATTTTTTGTAAAAATAGGTTTTTGTGATTGCCAAGTCCTATATAATTTGGTTTCAAAGTAATACTGCCGCACATCATAGAGGCTCGCATTATAAAGATTCTTACTTAAGTGGCACAATTCTTTAATTAAATCAAATCTTTCATCAGTTGAATAGATTATCTCTTTTTCTGTTAAATCTATGTTTTCACCCCCTTTTATTCTGAATCATTTTAATATTCATATTAAAACAATATCTAACTATAATCAAACAATTTCCGCCACTGTCATACTACATAATTTCGTGTGGAACATAAATTTATTTCCAAGTAACATAGCATTTTCTTCAATCAAGTTAATTAGATTAAATAATAGAGTAGCACTTGTTACATTAGCAGTCACATTTTGAGGTGCTGATTCAGATTGTTCAGCACATGAGATTTGGTCAGGTCTACGTTCGTCACCTTCGAAGTTTTGGAATGCTTCGTCAATGGCAATCGGACTTTCATAAATGACTTCATTATCATATTTAGCTGCAACATAAGCTTGACCATGTCTTTCAGCATTACCGCCATCTAACCATAATACATCTTTATAATTGGGATTGTAAAATACATCTTGAGCAATTTTACGAGTAGCATTATTATCCAAGCAACCTACAAGTACTGGAGTGCCTTCTTCTTGAGCAATAATTTCATCAATGATAGAAGTATCAGAAAGAAATTCTGGCACATAAGCGAAATCCCATTTTTTAGCAATTTCTGCTTTGCTCATATTTACTTCTTCTTCAACGAAGTTTTGTCGAAGTACATTCTTCGATTCTACAATATCTCCGTCAATTAGATATACAGGTACTTCGATTTTAGATAGGAATTGTGCAAGCCAAGACCCAGTTCCACCTGCACCAAGTACAATATAATATTTTCGGCCTTCTTTAATTTTAAGCATTATTTGATTACCTCCAATTTATCTGTAATTGTTGCATAAGTGCCATCTTTCAATCGAACAATTGCTCCAGTAGTTTCCCCTTGCAATTCTAGTGTTAGATTAGGGAAGAATTGTTTATGACTTTCAAAAGTTCTTACTGTATTATTTGTTTTCTTAGTAAGTAATCGTACAGAAGAAGTTTCTTTAATACGAGCTAATTTGAAGCGATTGTGTTCCATATCGGGAATAAGTAGGAAAGCAGATTTCTTTCCATTAGCTTGGTCAATGAGCAATACTCGATTACCATTTTTATTCAAATTTTCTTTATCTTCTTTGTTATGAAGAGTATAGTCAGAAATATATGTTACATCTGGCTCTTCGTTTGGTTTTTCTAGCTGAGCAAAATAAGCACGAGCTTCTTCTAAAAGTTCTTCGTTATTCATTTCAGTCCTCACTTTCTTTTTGATAATTCTATTATATTATATAGCATTTTGTTTGTCAAATATTTTTATTGTTATTTTTAAAAAATTTATATTGCTTAAACTGATTTTGCGTGTTGTTATATCGTCATATAAGCAACGGTAAAACTGAAAAACTGCAAAGTCGATACATTTATCGAAATTGCAGTAAATCAGCTCAGACTTGCTTATTCTATATATTTGAATCCGTTTTGGAAGATTGTTTTAGCCTCAGAGACTTCTTTATTCCACGGCATGTTACTGTAATCAAAATTCTTGAATTTGTAGCCACAATAAAACAGAGCATATAAGGGTTCACTAGATTTTGATTCTTTTTCAATTAAATCTAAGCAATTTTCTACTCCATGATAAAGAACAAAGGGATAAAATAGTTTCCTATATTCTGGTAGAATTTTATAACCTGCTAAAATTGCAGCTGATTTTACTCTGAAGTTAAAAGTTAATATATCTCGTTTGTACAAACTGCATAATTTCTCAAATTGCTCTTGAGTAATCTGTCTATTTAATATATAGTCAGCTAAAAAATAATTATAAGCAAATTTTTCTGGTGTTTTGTCCGAAATTACTTCAAATTCAGAAGCGCCCATAATTTTTTGTTTGATAAACTCTCTTCTAAAATCTGTTATCTTAGTAGAATCTGAACAAGCAACATTATAAGGTTTATTGTAATAAGTTAAAAGTCTTATATAATAATCTATTTGGAATCGCTTTTCCAATTCCACTTTTGGTAATTCATACTTCGCTTGATTTAGTATCGCAAAAAATTCCAATTGCTCAAATCTTGTAGCTTTATAAATGTCTTTAATGTCTTTATTGATGATTGAAGTATAAATCGCTATTGCTTCTTTTTTAGAAATATTCCCATTAAGAATATTCAGTAATTCTCTCAGTTCGTTTTTGGAAAGATGATTGAATTTTGTAATATATTCTTCAAATCTTACTTCTCTACTTATCTTATATTCAATAGAACGAATACTCTCATTATCACAATATAATATTCTATCTGTATCAATCTTGACTTCATAAATAAATGGTCTATCAAAGTAGCAAAAACCTTCATAGGTTTCCAATTCAAAATAAAACTCGGCTCCCATTCCGATTGAATAATAAGTATGTCCTATTTGTAGAGTTCTATTTGAAAAAGCATAGCACGTAATTAACATAGTCAATTCCTTTCTATAATTTTAAAGCCATCTTTAAGAAAGATTTTTTTAGTTTTATAAACCTTTCGATGGTAACTATTCCAATATCTAACACCATCTATCATATAATTATTTTCTAGTGCCAGTTGTTTTTCTAAATCGCCTATTCTAATTTTATTTTTTATCCAACCTTCAAATTTTTCGGGATTATGATAGATTATAAAAGGATAGAATAATTTCTCATGTTGAGGTTGAATTTTATAACCTGAAATAATAGCAGAAACAAAAAATCTTCCAAATCCAATGTTCATAATAGCAGCTAAGTCACACATATCTTCAAATTGTTTTTGAGTTAATTTTCTTCCGAGAATTAAGTTTGAAAGATACTGGCTATCCTTTTTAACACTTTCAAAAAGTTGATTAGTTTGATTGTTGATTATTTCAAACTCATTACTACCAAATATTCTTTTTCTTTCGGAATCTTTAGCTGGAATGTTTGCTTCAGAATAATCATAATGGATTCTATAAAACTCCAAAAGTTTAATGTAATGTATTTGATAGGTCTCTTTGAGTGTAACTATAGGGAAATTACCTTGTACTCGATTTAATATTGCTAAAAATTTAAGTTTTTTATATGGGGATAAAGAGCCTGTTGGTTGATTAAGTAACTCATAGAAATCCTTTTCCAAAAGCTCAGAATTAACACAATTTAATATTCCATTAAGTTCTTTTGCTACATCATTTGGCAAATCAATTTCTTTTAAATATTCAATCAAGTTTACAGGTCTTATTATTTTATAACTTCTTGCTTCTAAATATTTTTCTGAACAAATAAAGATTGTTTCGGGAAATACTTCTACTTCATAAATGAACGATTCATTAAGTAATAGATTTTCTGCTCCATAATCTCTTAGATAATAATAGAGTTTAGACTCTCCCATAAAGACGCTAGGTACACTATAATAAGTATGTCCTATCTGTTTTGCTATCTTTGAAAATAAATAAGCCTTAATCATCTATAAACTCCTTTAAATATATTTATATTCATCTTTCGTGAAAATAGATTTAGCATTTTTAACTATATTGAATTGTCCTTTTTCATAGTCAATGCCAAATATTTTGTAACCCTTATCAAAAAATAGTTTAATAGCAAAATTAGAACATTCCTCACTCAAGATTATGTCCTTAACAAGTTCTGGGTCTTGATAAATCACATAGGGATAGAATAACTTTTTGTATTTAGGAAGTATTTTATAGCCAACAGATACAGCAAGAGCACTTAATACAGCTTCATCGGTATGATTCATTTTATATTCACAATATTCCTCAAATTGTTTTTGAGTCAATTTTCTATTTCTCAACCACTGATAAAAGTTTTTTCTTTTGACTAATTTATCAATTGGCTCATTTTCAATATATTCAAATTTATTATTTCCTTTCAAAGCCTCACGCCTTGCAACACTTTTTACATATCCACCAGAATGAAATACAGGTGTCACTTCATAAGGTTTATTGTAAAATTCCAATAATCGAATAAAATTAACACTGTTATAATTTGAAATAATTATAGGCGGCAACTCTACTCTTGTTTGACTCAAAATAGCTAAAAATTTTATCTGTGCAACTTCAGTCCATATCTTATTTGGTTCAAATGCTTTTTTATATTTATAAATCAATTCTCCTTTTGTTGCTTTACCATTAAAGATTCTATCTATTTCTTTTAATGTTTCTGATGAAAAATTTAATAAACTTATAACAGTTTTTAAATCAATATGTTCAGTAATTTTAAATGAAGTGGCGCATAAATAACTATTTTCACACTCAATCACATCTTCCGGTTTTACTTCAACTTCATAAACAAAAGTTTTCTTGTATAAATCGTCAAGTAAATGAGTACATTCTTCTAGTTTATAAAACAATTCCACATCAGTAAATTCATCAAATGAATAATAAGTATGATTTAATTGTAATGCTTTATTTGATACGAGATAACATTTAATCATAATAGTAAATTCCTTTCAATCTATTATATTATATAATAAATAAAAAGAAAAAGCAACACCTAGGTCGCTTTAAATATATTTATATTCATTTTCTTTGACAAAGATTTCTTTTGTGTTTTTGATGTTTCTATTAGGGGCCCCATAATTATAAATGGTACTAGCAATTTTATAATTCTTTTCATAGAAATAATTAAATTCAGTAACAGTATAGTTATTCCTATCAAATACTTCTAATGCCAATTCGGGGTCAGAATAAATTAAGTAAGGATAAAAATGTTTTTTGTATTTTGGTAATATTTTATATCCAGCTGCTATAGCATATGAAGCATGGAAAATTGTTCTTTCTTCACTGTGCATATACTCACAATATTCCTCAAATTGCTCTTGGGATAATTTTCTTGTTTGCAAAAGAAGTTTTAGATTAGGATTAGTAACAATCTCATTCATAGTAATATTTGTTAAATTTTCAAACTCTCTACTTCCGTAAAGAATCTCTTTATTATACCGGTCTAATTCAGATGAGGCAAATCCTGTGAAAGTGGTATTATGAGGTTTGTTGTAAAACTCCAATAAACGTACATAATAAATATGTATTCTCCTAGAAATTGTGATAGGCGGTAATTCATAATGATTTTGGCTTAGAATTGCTAAAAATTTATAACGTTCTGTTTTTGTTAGTTCTCTATATCCTTTTGTAAATGTTTTTCTGTATTGTTGAATAATTTTTGCACTATTAGCGGTTCCATTAAGAATAACATTTAATTCGTTTCGTGTCCTAGTTGATAGATTTAGAAACTTTACAATTTCACCAAATTCAACTATTCTTATTACTTTGAACTTTCTAGCTTCTAAATAATAATGAGTAATGTTGAATACATCTTCTGACTCCAACTCCACTTCATAAACAAAAGGACCACTAAATTGAAGATTTTCCCCCGAATTGAAAAAATCAATTAAATTATAATACAATCTTGACCAATTATTTGTGCCTAATGAATAATAAGTATGATTCAATTGTTTTGCTACACCTGTAAATAAAAAGCATTTAATAGTCATAAGAAACTCCTTTCAAGAAAAATGTTATATTTCAATGATTTTATAATTACTATCTTTTAAAAAGATTTTTCTAGCTTGTTCTACCAATATATGTCTTTGTTCTGTGTATTTCCAATCTTTAAATTTGTAACCTTTATCAAATAGAAGCTCTTTACAAGTACGAGGGTCCCTATAATCCACAACCGAATCAAGTACTAATTCTGGGTTTTGATAGATTATATAAGGATAAAATAGCTCTCTATATTTATATGGTATTTTATATCCAGCTGCTACAGCAACTTCTCTAAAATCTGTATTTTTAATTAGTTCTTGCATATTTTGAATAGCTTCCTCAAATTGAATTTGACTTAATTTTCTTGTTTGTATTAGAGTTGCTATTTCATAATAGTTTTTGAATTTTTCATTAGAAAGATTTTTATGACTTTCAAAAATATTACTACCGAACAAAAGCTCTCTCTTTATGTTATAACTATCTCTATATGATTCTGGCAAAGAATATGGAATCTTACAATCTTCAAAAAGTCTAATATGAACGAAATAAATGGGGTCTAAATAAGGTAATTCATATTTTGTTTGATTTAAAATTGCCAGAAATTTCATTTGCTCAGAATGAGATAGATTGATTGGCCTTTTTGACATATATTTTTTATAGAGTGCAAGCATTTCGTCTTTCTCAATATTCCCATCTAAAATTGAGTTGACTTTATTTCTCGTTTGAGCAACAATTGACATTTCGTTTGCTACAGTTCTAAAATCAACTCTATTTCTAATTCTAAAAGCAGTTGCTTTCAAATAGCTATATGCACATTCGATAACATCTTCGGGTTCTACTTCTATTTCATAAACAAAAGCCTTATTTTCAAGCTTGCTAAAATAAGCAGTGTCTTGTTTTAAGTCAAGAAATAGGCGTATATCTCTATCCGTTGATAATGAATAATATTTATGATTGATTTGTCTAGTTCTATCTGAATATAGATAGCATTTAATAGTCATGATTTCCTCTTTCTAGTTAATTCTTGATTTATTCAGTTTCTAAATCTATATATTTATAGTTATCATTCTTTAAAATTTCTTTTGCTTTCATAATTTCAGAACTTTTATAGCTTCCATAGCTAGAATTATTTATTTTATAACCAATTGTAAGCAATTCACTTATTGTAAATGTATTTGTAAAATGTTCTTTTTTAAGCTCATTTACATAGCTATGGTCTTTAAGAACAATATACGGCATAAATAGATTATAGTACTCTTGCGGGATTTCATAATTTGCATAAAGAGAATAATGGATTAAATCCTTTACTTCTCTATAATTTAATTTTGGAATAACTTGACAAATTTCCTCAAATTGTGCTTGTGTTAATTTCCTACATCTAACAAAATCTAAAAGACCTGAACTATCCTTTACTAGTTCTTCTGTATCTTTATTTTCAATATACTCAAATCTTTTAGCACCTCGCATAGCCTCATGTATTAAGAAATTTTTTGCATAAGGGGTTAGATTTGGAGCAATCTCATAATTTTTACCATAGTATTCAATTAACGGAAGAAATCGAAAGTTTTGAGAGTTTGCGATAAGAGTTGGTAAATCATATTTTGTCTGAGCAAGAACAGCATGTAATCTCAATATTTGTAATTTTGTGAGATTAAAAGCACCTTTCTTTATTGAGTATTTATAAATATTTAAAATTTTATCTTCTGACATAGTGCCATTAAGAATAGAAGTTAATTCTGATTTAGTTTTTTTAGAGAGTTCAACTTCTTTTACAAAATCACTAAGTGGAACTTCCTCTACAATTTGATACTTAACAACTCTTACTCCAGTTTGAAAAAGATTGTAAACATCATTTGAGTCTACTTTTACTTTGTAAATAAACATTCTAAGTGGTATTTTATCTGGCGAGTAATCATTTAAGTTGAAATGTAGAATTTTATGATAATGATTTAATCCACTATAATAAGTATGACCTATTTGTTGGGTAATTTCTGAAAATAAGTAACATTCAATAAGCATTTTTATCCTCTCACTTCAAATTTTGTCTATTATATTATATAATAAATGAAAAGAAAAAACAACCCAATGGTTGCTTTTCTCTCAAATTTTTAATTTTTCTAAATGTGAAATTTCACGAATGACAACAGCTTTTGTAGCTTGGAAATAATCTGCTACCCATTCTTGGTCTTTCTTAATATTCCAAACATCTTCAATATTAGCTTCTACTTCATAAATATATGGATAAATAACAGAGTAATCAGCTTCTTTACCGTAAACATCTTTTAAATCAAAAACAATAGCATCAGCTAAATAAGAATTTGTTTTAGTATATTCTTTTCCTAATTTATGTTTATTGAAAGTTTTGATAAATCCTTTAATTGTTTTAGTCATTGTAAACTCCTCTTTCCATTCCTTAATTACAATGTTATTATATAATGGCAAAATTACTTTGTCAACAATAATATATTAAATTTTTTCAAAACTTTTTATAAACGCTTTATCACAAATATATTCAGTACCTTTCTTGATTAAAGAATAATAATCTGGTTTAACAGTATAAATAATTGCTTCTCCACCAAATTGTTGAGCAGCTTTTTTAGCATATTTAATAGCAGAAGGCTTAGAAATAGTAATAAAGACTTTGTCTTGTAAATTTTTTCTAAAATCTTCTCTAAGTACTCCAGTTTCATTTGGGGGTAACAGCACTTTATTTACTTTTATATTTGTTGTAGTTCCATGGTAGAAAATCATTTGAATTTGACCTCTTGAAAAATTTTTGTTACAATATATTTTAACCTAAACCAAAATAAAAAGCAAGGAAAATCAAAAATGAATGACAAACTAAAAGAATTAAAAGAAGCAATAGAAAAAATCCCTACTTATGATTGTATAGACTTAACAATTGATAATGATAAGTTAATTGTGAAACAAATAGTTGCAGTTGATAGAATAACTTTTGAAGTTACAGTTAAAGATGATTCTTATATTGTAATTGAAAGATTCTACTCTGAAATCACTGGAATGACTATTGAGGGCAATAGCAAATTCAATAGCTTGGAAGAAGTTTTAGATTTTATTTATTAAAGGGATTTTAAAATGAGTAACAAAATAAAAGAATTAAAAGAAGCAATAGAAAAGAGCAATATTGGATATGTAAGTTTAATAGCTGATGAAGATGAAGTAATCTTATTACAACGATTTGCTAAAGAAACAATACTTCTAAAAATCAAAGCTGATAAGGATTGCTTTGTTATAATTGAAAGTTATTACTATGAAGAAGATGGTTCAACTATTGATGATAAAAATATATTTAATAGTGTAGAAGAAGTTTTAAATTATATTGATTAAAGGAGAAAAATATGACTTTTAAATTCCCTAGAACCCCACATATGAAAGGGTCAAAAGGTACAGATGATGATGTTTTTAAAAATCATTATAGATATGACGGATTAGTAATTGCTACAGAAAAAATGGACGGCTCTAATATTTCTTTAGGAAAAGAAACTTGGTTTACAAGAGCTGGAAATAGCTATAATAAAGAATGGACTTATCCAATTAACTCTTGGTATTATCCAATTAAAGATAAATTAAAGGATAATGAAGTAGTACTTGGAGAGTTTCTTCATTGGAGAAAATCAGTCCCTTATAATAACTTACCGTCTGACTATATGCTATTTGGAATTAAAGAATATGATTTAATCTTAGATTGGGAAACAACTAAGAAAAGAGCAAAAGAACTTGGAATCCCAGTTGTAAGAGAATTATCAAAGATTGGAACATTTGATGAAGTAGTAAAAGAAGCTACTGCTAATTTAACTGAAGATATTGAAGGTTTTGTAGTTAGACCTATTGATAGCTTCCCTATGGATAGATATGATTTCTATGTACGAAAATTTGTTCAAGGTCATTTTGAATCTGTAAGATTTAGCGAAGGCAAAAATAATTTCAAAGAGGATTGGCACAATGAAAATTAAAGAAAAAACACTAAATACAGTATTGAGCCTACCTTTGTCAAAAATCAAAGATTTTAATAAAGATAGTTATGAATATTTAAAAAATCAAGTAAATCATCATTCTAATTTTACTATCTATAACTACTCATTTGATAATATTGGTGTTACAAATCAATCAGAACTTAAAATCCAAAACGAATCGAAACAAAAAATTACAGAACTCTTAACTATCTTATTCAATATGAAGTCTCAATATTACTATGATAATAGTACAGATTCTTATTTGTTCTTACCTTATAAAGATGATTTTGATTTTAATAATGGTGAAGAAGTTTTGATTTGTGAGATTGCTATGAGGTGATAAAATGGAAAATATAAGATTTTATTTTGAAAAACCACTCATAAAAGCAACAATTGAATCACGAATAAATAGATTTATCTTTGTAGTAAATTTGAATGGAACAAAAGTAGAAGCACATTGCCCATCAGGCGGTACTATAGCTGGAATACCTAGAAAAGAATTTAAAAATATTCCATGCTTGATGAGCGACAATGGAGAAAATCCAAATAGACGAACTAGATATACTGTTGAAGCAATAAGTTTAGATAATGGATTAACTTATGCTGGTATCAATCAAGTAAAATCTAATAACTTTGTTAATCATTTCTTACAAGATGAAGCTATTCAAAATACTTTAAATATTAAAGGTCCAATTACAAGAGAAAAAAGATTGGGTAAAAGTAGAATTGACTTTAAATCAAATGATGGTTATATTGAAGTCAAAACAATGGTAGCAGAATACTATGCAGAAGCTTCTGAGCATTTAAGAAAATTGATGAAAGAACAAGAGCCATCAATAGAACGATTACAAAAACATATTAGAGAATTAACTAACGAAGTTAAATCTCATAATTCTAAAGCAATAGTTATAACAGTATTCCAATATAATGCTCCTAAATTTACCCCACCTGTCAATAATCCAATTTATAAAGATTTTGTTAATGACTTAAAAATTGCTAAAGCTTGTGGAGTAAAACAATTTCAAATGAACATAAAGATTACAGATGAATATGCTGAACTTTTATCTATCATAGAAAATGAAGTTATTTAAGAATTTTTAATCAAGGAGATTGTTGCGAATGAAAAGACTTGCAATAGCACTTACCGGTCATAGACCACCTAAATTAGCTGGTTATGATTACAATATATTTTATAAAAGACTTTATAAAAAATTGGATAATATAGTAAAACAAGCTCTTACTAGATATGATAATCTTGAATTGCACTCAGGAATGGCACTTGGCGCGGATACTATTTGGGCGAAAGTTATCATTGATAATAAAAAGCAATTTCCCGATAAAATTAAATTCATTGCTGATGTTCCTAATATGGAACAATATAAAAAATGGCCTCCAAATAGTAACAGTAAAGAAATTTGGCTCAAGCTTATGGAATATGCTGATGAAGTAATAACTTATGAAGATAAAAACCCAGGAAAAAGCATTGGTTATATTCTTAATGCTAGAAACTGGGGTATGATTGAACCGTGTGAAGTTTTAATTGCTGTTTATAACGGCGATAAAACTGGTGGGACTGCTAATGCAGTAAAATACGGCTTATCGAAAAATAAAAAAATCATTTATATTCACCCAGATGAACTAAGATAAAAAAGCTATCAAATTTTCTTTGATAGCTTTTTATTTAATTTCTATATATTTATATTCATCATTGTTCATAATTTTTCTAGCATTTAAAATGGGAATATATTTACCTTTGTAATCTTTTCCATTTATTTTATATCCAATCATAAGCAGTCTTGAGATGCAACTTGGGTCACCAATATTGTTACGAGTTAATTTTGTTACTAATTCCGGGTATTTCAGCATTTGAGCAATCACATATATATCTCTATATATAGTCGGGATATTGTAATTTACTGCTAAAGCACCTCTAATAAATACTGTTTTCTCTACATCATTTAGACGCCAAATATTTTTCTTGCAGCATTCTTCAAATTCATGCTGAGTAAATTTCCTTGTTTCTATCAAGTGAAAAAGATTTGAAACTTGGATTCTACTATCTTCACTACTTATATTTTCAAAAATTTTTGACCCATATAAAGATTCACGCTCTACATATTCATCTCTTACACAAATGTAAACATCATACTCTATTGCATATGTCCTATGATAAAATTCATAAATTCTTACATATGCTTTGTTCCAAATTTTTAGTTTTAAGATTGGGAGTTCATATATTTCTTGGTTTAAGATTGCGTGGAGCTTGATGATTTGAGCAAATGACAAACTACTTGGTTGAAATGCCATAATTTCATTATAGATATTTAACACTTCATCACTTTCCATAGAACCATCAATAATAGAATCCCATTCGATTTTATCTTGGCCAAATTCATCTTCAGTAAATTGAGCAGCTTTAATCCATTCATTAAAATTTATTTCTTCTTTTACTCGATATTTAATGGCCGAAACATTGCTTGGTGTTAAAGAATAAACATCATTTGAATCAACTTCTACTTTATATACAAAAGTGTTTAATTTCAGTAGAGCAAAATCATAATCAGTAATGTTATAATAAATACAATTACTGTTATCATACTCAACAATACCATAATAAATATTGTTTATCATTCTTGCTTTTTCCGAAAATAAATATCCCTCAATAATCACTTTGTTTCTCTCTTTCTTACTTGTTTAATTGTTTATATTATATAAAAATCTTTAGAGCTTGTCAATATTAAAAGACAAACACAAAAACATTGCTCTACCCTATCACTGAAACTGATTTTGAATGTCGTTATATCGTCACTAGTGAAATGCTAAAACAGTTAAAACTGAATTTCGATAAATGTATCGACTTTACAATAAAACAGCTTAGAGTCGCTTATTTTAACACTGAAAAAGAATTGCTATTTCACAAGCAATTCTTTTCTTTTTTACCAACGATAATCGTATTTTCGATAATCATAATCTTTTGGATTAGATAATAAAGTATTTTCAGCGAGCTCTTTTTCGTCTAAATCAGAATTAGCTTCTCTAAGGATTTTTCTTAATTCATCTCTTACATAAGCTCTGCCCTCTGTTTCTTTATCCATACCACCATATAAATCATAATCTTTAGAAACGATTTCTTGCAGTTCAGCAAAAGGAACTTTATTTTTTACTCTTTTTCTGATTTTGTTCATTTTATTTGGTAATGGAGTTAAGAAATATTTAGAATATTTCTCAATGTTATCTTCATCAAGAATTAGTGTATCAAAATCTAAATCTTTTGTAGCATAGTAAGTTTTGTAATTACAAACATAAACATATACTACTTGATAAACTTGATAACGCTCATCTTTGTTTTCTAATCCATAACGTTCACCAGTCCAATACCAATCATAATTGTTGGCTTCCCATTTATATCTTTCAGCAGTGTAAATGCCTTTACCATAGATTTCTTCTAAATATTTTTTTGAAGCAAAGCTATCAACATAGCCCAAGAAATGTTTTTCTTTCTTATGTAAGTTAGTTAAAACTGGGTAAGTTTCACCAATTACTTTACGAACACTTTCTCTTTGCCAAAGTTTTCCATTGACTAATGCTTTCTTAACATCTCTAATCTTGCCTTTCCTTTTACGAGCATAGTGATTAGAGCGATTTTTATTAGCAGAAGTTAGTGATAATTCTTTTAATTGTTGTTTTGCTTTTTTAGTAAATGGCATATATTACACCTCATTTTTTATTTTGTTAATCTGAACTGTCTATCATAATTTTAGTGAATTTAACGGGTTCTTTTGTTAATGTACCCTTATCATCTTCAACAGTATAAACGTTTGGAAGTGAATTATAAGCGTCATGTGTGCTTCTCATTCGCCAATTCCATGTAGTAGTCATACTTAATTCTTTTTTATCGCCATTAAGTGTTTCCACTTCTAAGTAACTTCTTCCAATACCACCATAAGAGTCAGGTTCATAACCTGTTTTAAGAACTTTATAAGTTACACCATTATCTTTAACATAAACATTAGTAAAATTACCTTTTTCATCTACTCTGACTTCATCTGACACTTCATTACGAACTGGTTTTAATTCAGATAACTTATGTCCAGTACGTTCTTCAAATAATTGCTCTTTATGAAGTTGCTCGTATCTTTTAATCTCAGCACTTACTTTTTCATATTCTTCTCTATGTTTAGTAGTATCAATACGCTCTGGTTGTTCTTTAAGTTTTTCTAAATCAGCTTGCATTTCTTTGATTTCATTATCAGTGAATGGTCTGTCTTTTGGAGCATAAGCATAACTAGCATCAATATATTTTTGTTCTTCTTCGTTAATCTCTTTTAGTTTATCTTTGATGTTATTGTAAGCTGGCCATTCGTCTTTTTGAATGTCTTTAACAAATAATTTACCTGCTTTAGAGATAGTTAATCTTTCACCAAAAGGATTATTCTCTTGAATTTCTGCTAATGCTTTTTCTTTGTAAGCATCTCTATCAGCTAAAACCATTTCTCTATTAGCTAGATAAGCTTTTTCATTAGCGATTCTTTCGGGATTGCTTGCAATAGCAGCTTCAATTTGTTCAGCAGTTCCATAAGAAGAATAGAAAATACTTCTATTTCGTTCTTCAATACCATTGATTAGTTGAACTAAATATTCTTGTTTTTCTTTATATGCTTTTAATCTTCCAGCAGTTTCAAAAGCGTTTGTTGATTCGGGTAATTCTTGATGCCGTCTAAGTGCTGCTTCTGTTTCGTAGTAGCTATCTATGATAGTTTGAACTTCTTCTCTTGTTTTTCCATGAGATTCGTCACCACCAAGAGGGCATTTTCCTTTAGCGTGGCAAGCAGCCGTGTTACCCCTTTTTCCAATATGAAATTTTGGCATTCGGAAAACTCCTTTTTTATTTTTCTATATCGTTTTATTTCTTTACTAGTCTTTTTGAAACTATTATAATAAAAGTTTTGTTAAAAGTCAAACTAAAAAAAGAACTTATTGATAAGTTCTTTTTATCGTGTTACTGACACCCAAAATCCTGAGCCATAACAACCATTACCTACACCTTCATCACCATCGATTTCAATTACTTCTTTATTTACCAAGTAAATGAAAATTTTAAATTCATCTTGGCCATAATTCTTATTCTTTTCTTTGTCGGTGTAATAACTTTCATAAACTACATTCATGACGGCTGCTTCGCTATATTTCTTATCGAAATTCACAACATCAAGTTCGGACCAGCTAGAAGAGCATCCACCGCAATCTTCATTAAGTTGAATGTTGAGAGTAACAGGTCAATCAAATATGAATGTATGTGATTTGATTTTTATAGATTTGTTAAATAAAGATTTAACTCATCATAATGGCACACCTGCAAGTGCCTCTACACTCTCATTATAATAAATTGAGTGCTACTTTTATAATGTTACAAGAATTGGCTGTTTCATCAATTCTTTTGTTTTTCTTATTCCTTTATAAGCTTTATCGGAGCATTTTCTCATGATATTAGCAGCTCCATTGATGTCAGCATTCCATACATTACCCCTACTATCTCTATATAAACCACGTTTAACTCTTCTACCAGAGAATTTAGGATTATCAGATTCACCATATTTTGGTAAATAATCCTTATCAAAGAAACTTGCTTTAGAAGTATAACTTTCCTCTGTAAATATTACTTCAATACCATTTAATAATCCCTTATATAATAATTGATTGAATAGCTTTGTATGAGGAATATTAACAAAGTTTTGATTATTTCTTCTACCAATATTGATTTCATTTTTCCACCCAATGTTATTACCAATAAAGATTTTTGAAATGTTGTTTTTTATTGCTTCATTGATAATGTGAGTTGAAATTTTGTGCATTTCATAATCAATCTTGTTATTTCTCTTAAAAGATAATTGTTTTAACCTTTTAGAGTTTTTAACATTATTAGGTAATTCTGATTGCAATTTAGCATTGGTTTTATTGTAATATTGATTGATACTTTTAATTGGTCTGCCATTGTATAATAACGGTCTGATTCCAATGTTATTGTATATAGATACAATATTATTTAAACCTGGGTCAATTGAGAAATACCTTGAATTATCCTTTTTCAACTTAGGTTGTTCAACTTCATAAATCTTGAAACATTTAATTAAATCATTCGCTTCATCATAAACAAATTTAACCATTTTCACATTTGGTTTTGTTGATTGAATTTTAAGGTTATAACTTCTTTTACATAGAGTGTAAGTATAAAGTTGCTTATCTTCATCAAACTCAACATTCCTAGAAATTGCGTGCTCTGGGAAAGTAACAACATTAAAGCCGTTTTTGTCCTTATATTTTGGAATACGCTTCTTTTTATTGGCTTTATTATTAAAGAAACCAATAAATTGTTTTCCAACTTGGATTAGGACTTCTCCAGCCAAATGTGATTGAAGAGCATAATAATCCGGGTTATGATTCTTTGTAAAAATTGGCCTTTGAGATTGCCAAGTTCTGTATGATTTAGTCTTGAAGTAATATTGTCTAACATCATAAAGACTTGCGTTATACAAGTTCTTGCTCAAATGACACAATTCTTTAATTAAGCAAAATCTTTCATCAGTTGAATGGATAATCTCTTTTTCTGTTAAATTCATAGTCTCACCTCCTTTTTTGATTTTGTGATTTTTTATTATGATTTACACACGTTATATCAAACTATAACGTACACCATTATCTAGTTTAATAACTTCTTCAGTCATAGCTACAATTCTATGTCCTACTAATTCTTCTCTTAGCAAATCTGCTAATTCCCAGCCATCATAATTTTCACCAATATATCCCATTGTTAATTCTCCTTTTAATCAGTATATTTATAATCATAATAGATACCTACTACTTCTTGCTCTCTAACATCAATCCATAATCGGTCTTTTCGCTCTTTGTTTTTATAAATCCAATTTGTAGGTATAGAAAGTGTGTTGAAACCTAATTAGATATACCAATTTATGTTTCACTATATAAGAAACTTTTATTATATTCACTTTCCTCGGGTGCGTATTCTGTCACCAACATTCCAATCAAGAGTCATTCTTTCTAAAGGAAGCAATAACTCAAGTCACAGAGGTTGATTGTTCACCCATTCTTATTTAACGAGCAAGTGCCACCTACACTTCGCTCAATAGTAAATGAAATTACTAAAAATTTTTTAATTAACGTTATTTTCCATAATGGTTTAAATTCAAAATAGCGTTTTCAGTTCGGTCTTGAATTGTACCACAATTATAACAAACATAAGTATTATGGTCATTGCCATATTTATCTCCCCATAGGAATAACTTTTCATCACCAGTCTTAACATGGCCACATTCAGAACAGGTTTGAGTGCTAGGAAAATATCTATCTGCTAATATAAATTCTGTATCATATTCTTCAGTTTTGTTAATCATCTTTTGTTTAAAACGACCGAAAGCATTTCTATGTAATGATTTGCATAATCTTTTATTCATTTTCATAGAATTTACATCTAAATCCTCAATAACAATCCTATTGTAATTTGTAAAGAAATATTTGACTATATTATTCAAATTTGCTTCTTGAATATTATAAGCTTTAGTATAAGCATTATTTAACTTGATTATCGCTTTATAATAGCTTTTACTGTACTTATAATATGGATTTTTATTTCTTTTCTTAGAGATTAGTCTTGAATAAAATTTAATCTTATCATATTGTCTAAGTAAAGATTTTGGTAATAAATAAAATTTATCATATTCTTTATTTTGCCCGTCTTTCTTTAAGTAATCAATAGAACCAACATTTACATCAATACCTGTAGATTTGTTATAGAGAGCGGCCTTTTTTTCAAGAGGTGTTTCAACCGTTATTGTAACATACCATTTATCATTTTCAACAGAAACAGAGAAATCACTTGTTATATTGCCGCTGAATCTCAATTCTTGTGCCATTTTGATTTTAGTAAATCTATATTCAGGTTTGGATTTTTGAGATTTTGGTAACAAGAGCCATTTACCTTTTGTTCTTACATCTCTTAAAGAGAGTTTCTTATGAGATTCAACATCTTTTTTCTTTTTGTATTTGGGCTTTTTGTGATTAGGCATATTTGGATTGAAATAATTATCCCAAGCTTGACATAAATTATCAAATTGAACATCTCTTACTCTACAATGGAAATTATATTCCCAATCAAACTTTTTCATTTTTTTTCTTAGATTATTAGTATGTGGAAAATAATTCTTATTTAATTCTTTTTGAGTATATAACCCAGTAGCTTTCATTTCTTTATAAATTTTATATTGAGCATTTCTTTCATCTATTGCTCTGTTCCATACTGAACGTTGATAATCATAATACCGTTGAAAAACTTCTTGATTATGCTTATTCGGATATATTCTAATCTTATGCGCTCTGATTATAGTGGGAATTGCACTTTCATCTTTTTTCTTTCTTCTCATTGATTTCTTTCAATCCCTTGTTGTTTCTGTTTTATATTTTTTAAAATTATTATTTCTTTTACTAAATACATGAAGTATAGATAATAAATCTTCTTCGAGGCTTGTTTGTTTTTGATTCAAAACGATTATTTTAGTGCTATTTGGAACGCAAAATTCTTCAAACCATTCATAATCAAAACGAACAAATCTATCTTTGTAAATAACATATATTTTATCTATTTCATTGGATTCAACTTGTTTTAATAATCTGTTCCAATTTTGCCTTTTATAATTTAAGCAGCTTCCAATATCAGTATAGATTTCATCTAATATTATTTCATGACTCAAACTATATACTGAAACAAATTCTTTTTATTTTAATAAATATTTGTTGTTAATAGCTTTGAAATTAGGACGGAAGTCTAGTTCTTCAAATAATTCTCTTTCCTTATTCCACAAACAATACCCTCTGCTTGTACACTAGGATTGAGCAAAGATTTCAAACCATATGCTTGAGCAACAGCTTCTTCAACTGTTTTAGGGAATGATAAATCATATTCCTTAACTTTTAAATCTTCCAATTCTTTTGGTAATTCCCGGGTTGGGCTTTCCCATTCAAAAATAAGCAATTTTTTACCTTGAATTTTTAGTGGGTTCTTTTGAATACCTTCACCAACAATTTCACCTTTAATGATTTCATTTGGCTTTAAGATTTCATCCAGTTTATATTTCTTAATCAATTCATAATGAACAGCTCCTTTAACAATAGCAATTTCATAATTACGAGAAGCCGCATGAATGACTTCATTTGAATCTTTCCACCAAGTAGAAGAAGTACCATCAACTTTTTCTGTTGCTTTCCAAGTGCATTTTTCACCTAATTTTTGCAAGATTTCATCAGAAAGATTTTGCACTCGCTCAGAATCCGTCTTAGGAGTAAAATTAGGATAATTACCAATAATTGTTGTATCTAAAGGAAGTGGTTTTTCATATTTGAATACTCCTAATTCTCCATAAAAGTAATCTTCTAAATCTTTTTGAGTATTCAATTCTTTATCAAAATCTTTAGGGCTTAAAACTAATCCTTGTGAGATAGCTCCACGAAGTCGAATAGTTTTCAAAACATGACCAACTACTTCATTACCTTTTGTGTCTAATGCTTTTTTAGAGCTTTTTTCTACTAAGAAAGCAAATTGTTTAATTCCTTTTGGCAAGAATGAGTCAATCTCAAAATAAATAACTTTATCTCCTACTTTAAATTCATCTTTCTTTACTACTACTTGCCAACCACCGAAACAAACTAATTCAATAGCATCAGCATTTTCAATTGGTTTAATCTTTTCTACAATTTTGAAGCTAACAAGCTTCCGTACATCTTCATTTTTCATTTTAATATACCTTTCTATATTCTAAGTATTTCTTAATCTTATTAGTTAAAATTTCTAAATCCTTGTCTGCCAAGCCATATGTAGGATTTGGCTGTAAATGAAAATCAGAACTAACTTCTGTCTTCATTAAATCATCATCAACTGAAATAATCTTAGCTAACGGAAACAAACTTCTTAATTTATTGATTTGTTTCTTTTTGATAGTTAATGAGTCTATTTCTTTAGGGTTAATATATTCATTTGAAATTGGAAAGTTTGCAATCCCTATCTTTTTATTGATTTCATTACACTCATTTTGCCAAGTTGATAACCAAATAAATTGTACGTTAAGAAAATAATCCATTTCTTTTAGCCATTTTAGAACGTTATTTCTAATCTTCCATATTGTTGATGAAGTAACATAAGTAAAATCATCATCAGTTTGGTTAATATTTAAAACTCCGTCAACATCAAGCAAAACAAAAACTTTGCCAAGTCCTTTTTCATATAATTCTTTTCTTTGCTGTATTCGTGCATATTCTTTCTTATCAATTCGCCTCAACCAGCAATCAAAATATTTCATAAAATACTCCATAAATTCTTTTTTCTTTTATTTTATCATAAGTTTTTTATAAAAGCAATAAAAAGGAGCACCACCCCACTCCTTTAATAATCTTCTAAATAACGTACATCTTCTAAATCTGTAATTGTCATAGAATAATGTCTATGTTCTAAATCTTCATGTTTGCCGTCATGTAAAGACGGAATATCTACTTCCAATTCTACCGTAATGGAATAGCTTCGACTACCCCTATGTAAATCTGTAGGTAAAAAGTCCTTATCTTCTCGATAGAAACAAGCAACTACTTTGAGGTCGTCTTTATCTGAACCATATTCAAAAAACTTAGACGAGCCTCTTAAAGGAAGGCAACTTTCAAAGTCTCTTACAATCTGAGCTTCGTTATCTTTGTTCCAACCAATAAATTTACCAAAAGTGGCTGAATAATAAGTAATCCAAGTCAAAAATTTTTTAAATACATATAGTTCTGTCTTATCTTCTGTGAAAGCAACATAAGACTCACCACGATGACTTTCCTTAAAAGTAATTATTTTTTTATCGTTCATTTTACTTTATCCTCGTTTCAATTTTATATTTTTATTGTATAATAATCATTCTATTTTGTCAATGATAAAATAAAAAAAGAAGCAAATCATTGCTCCTTTTAATTTTATATTTTATTTTATAGTGCCCATGGTTGAAGTCCATTTCCATAAGCAGATTTAGCTGCATTATAAGCTTTTAATGCTGTTTGGATTTGTGCTTCTACAGTTGAAGTATCACCCCAAAATGGCATTGTTTGGAATAGCCCAGAAGCACCACTTGGATTATAAGCATTTGGATTCCCATTGCTTTCTCTAGCAATAATATGTTCCCATGTAGATTGAGATTCGCCTGTTGCTTCAGCCATTCTCTTAGCTGCATATGTTCCAATTTCACCTGGTGTATTTCCATTTGATAATACAACATTAGATGGCTCAGTTGGTGTATAAGAAGTTGGTTCTGCTTTTGCAGTTGTTGAAGCAGAATTTGTTTGAGCTTGTGTTGTATTTTCAGATTCTGTAATTTGGTTTTCTAATACTCGTAAACGAGCATATAGAGTTTCCTTTTCAGAATCAGACAAGTCTGAACCAGCAATTTCTGTAGCGGCTTTATTGAAACTATCTACTGATTTGTCTTGCTCTGCTTTGTCTACCAAATCAGAGTATTTCTTGATTTTTGCAGCTTTTTCTTCTTCTGCTTTCTTAGATTCTGCTTCTTTTTTCTTGTTATCAGATTTCAGAATAGCTTCATCAAGAATTTGTTTAATTCTATCTTTAGAATTTGCTTCTTTTAATGATTGAATAATGTCTGTCTTTTCTGTTTCTGTCAAATCAAGTTCTTTTAGCTTTTCAATAGCTTCATCTGCTTCTTTTTTAACTTCTTCTTGTGTTTTTGCTATAGCATCCAAATCAAATTTTTCAGTTTCAGGTTCTTTAGTAGTAGTTTCAGTCTGCGTATGAGTAGAATGATTTGTATTTGAAGCAATGATTGATAGGATTGGTGTTCCAACCATAAGGATTAGAGCACCACCCGCAATAATTCGATTTTTGTTTTTCTTAAATGAGTCTTTGTTAATCATATTTTTAGTTCCTTTTTGTTTTAATATCCGCCGTAATCAAATGTTCCCCACAATTTTAATAATTGATGAATGGAACCCCCAAATTCCCTACGTCCATTTACTTGTCTTTCCACAAAAGCTCTATGTGTTGCAGGTGAATCTACACCAGCTAATCCATCGGCAGTTTGACCAAATCCAGCCCCTTCAATTCTATGGATAACATGAACCGCTTCAGCTGCAGATAATTGGTCGATAATTGGGTCAATTTGTGCATGATAAGCAGAGCCATTTTTATGATTTGGAATTGCAAGTAATAATGTAATAACTCTTTCAGCATTATCACTTGAATGTTCCACAAGTAATCCATTAGAGCCAAATTGAATATTATTTCGTCTAGCTTGCGCCTCTGCTTCTTCTTGTTTCTTTTTCTCTTCCTCAATTCTCTTTTGTTCTTCTTTATAAGATTTATCTAATTTTTCTAAAAGAGTTTTTTGTTCAGATGAGTCAAAAATAGTAGCAATATAATCTTTAGCAGTTCTATAATTATATTCTGTCTTAGATGAATTATATTTGTCTACTAATTCAGAAGCTTTGTTATTTTCAACTTTAGAATTATTTTCTGATTCTGTTTTAGCAGTTTTAACAATATTATAAACTTCATCTTCAGGCATTCTAACTTTAATAGAGTCCTTTGTAGACTCTTTGTATTCCTTAGTTAGATTAAGCTCATTGATAGTATCTTTTGCTTTAATTACATCTTCTTCTGTTGCAACTTTTGTATTAGTAACAAAATTTAAAGTGTCAACAGCAACTGTTTGGATTTCTTCACTGTATGCAACACTACCGAATAAGGCAGTACTTGCTAACAATCCAATGATTATTTTCTTAGTATATTTCTTCAAATAAAATTTCTCCTTTTTGAAAGTATTTATTTTATATCACTATTTTATCACAAAAACTGACCTTTTTCAAATTTTCGTCCTTTTGAGCAAATCTAAGTTATTAGCTCTATGCTAAAACGTTATGAGTGGCCGTAATTCAGCTGCTAAGACAGTTTTATGTTACTCTTGATAGAATGTGTGCGTTATGCTACAAATCGCTCAGAACTGCTTAGAATAAGAAAAAGAGCCATATAAAAATACGGCTCTTTTGTTACATTTTTATTTCAATTTCTTTACTAATTTAACAAATTCATGATAATTTTGTGAATCATCTTTGAAAACAAGTTCCCCTACTTCAAGGAAGCTATTACCGCTTCCGTCAAATGAGATAGAATCTTCATCAACGGTTGCAGAAGTAATAGGCGTAAAGATTTTAACTTTATCTAAATCTTCCTTTAATTCTTTATCATCTTTATATAAGTTGTTTTTCCATTTTTCAGCAATTTTAATTAAGTTCATTCTCTATATCCCTTTCTAAATTCATTAAAGTCTATTTTCTTAGCAACATCCGTGTTATCGTAAACAATTGGAGTTGGGAAACCGTCTGCTTCTAATTTACTTCCCATTGTAACTAATGTTTCTGCATTAGCAGTATTAAATCTATTAGTCTTAGCTTTTTGTTTATCTGCTACAAATGATGGCACCCATCTTCCACCTAAATCAAAGTTATTTAATCCAACCATGTATCTTGTTTTAGCTCTACCTTTAGAAACAGATAATGGAACATCTACAAAGACTATCCTTATATCTTCATTTTGATAACCGAAGTTATTCAACGTTCCAATTCTAGTCATAGTAGTTGATTCAGATTTCATAGTAAAATCATAAATTAAATTCTTTCTTTGGTTAGCTAGGTTGAGTAATAATCTATCTGCCAAATGAGAAGATTCTTCATGTACAAGACTTGATGCTTCCATAGGAGTTAAGCCTTCTACATGAGGTATTGCACCTTCTCTAGCAAGTAATTCTTTGAAGTCATCTGATGAAACAGTAGCATAGTTTTGAAAATCTATTCCCATTTTTGATAGGATTGTAGTTTTACCAGCACCTGAAATTCCACCAGACATAAAGACTTTTGCTTCACATGGCACATCTTTGTATTTGTCTAAGACTTCTCTTAATAATCTATTGTGAAGTGCTTTTCTTTCTGGCGAATAATCTTCAATCGTTTCATCATAGTATAAACTTTTAGAATCCAATTTTTCAACTGTTCTAGCGTATTCTACTCTTTTCTCTACATATTCACCTCTTTTCAGAGCTTCTTGCATAGAATAATCTTCATCATGAATAAATTTATGCCTAAAAATATCTTCTTCAATATATTCCATTCTAGCTAAATCTTCAGGCAAATTACTATTGATAACAGCTTCATTCATTTTATCAGCATATTCTATTGCTTCTGCTTGATGCTCAAAATGTGCTCCCCCCAAAGGGCAATGCTCCATTGCTCTACAAATCGCAACTTCACCCTTTAAATTTATATGATACTTACCCATTTTGGATTTACTCCTTTTAGATTTTTATAGTATTGATATTTATGTAAAAACATATAAAGGTGTAGAAGAATAATGAAAAAATATAAAGTTGGAGAATTTGCAAAACTCCTAAATGTAACAGTCAAGACTTTGCAAAATTGGGATAAACAAGGAACTCTAAAAGCTCATAGAACCCCTACTAATCAAAGGTTTTATACTGAAGAGCAACTGAATCAAGTTCTTAATTTTTCAAATTCTAATCAAGTAGGAAAACAAGGATTGAAAATTGGTTATTGTCGAATATCAACACCTAATCAAAAAAATAGCTTACAAAATCAAGAAGAATTTTTAAGAAGTTATACTAATGCAAAAGGTGTTATTTTAGATGAAGTTTTTACTGACATAGGTAGTGGAATGAATTACAATCGAAAGAATTTCAACAAAATATTAGAATTGGTTGAAGCTGGAGAAATTTCTGAAATATATGTAACCTATAAAGATAGGTTTGTAAGATTTGGATTTGATTGGTTTAATACTTTTTGTGAGAAACATGGAGCTAAAATTATAATCTTAAATCAACCATCAACTTCACCAGAACAAGAACTTGCCGAAGACCTGTTGAATATAGTAACTGCATTCAGTGCAAGAAGTCATGGATTAAGAACTTACAAAAAACAATTGGAGCAAAACTTAAATGAAACGAACAGTAAAAATAAAAACAAACTGCTTGAATAACGAAGAAGAAATATTGTTGATAGGTACAATCCAAAGAAATATTAAAAATTATGTTTGGTCGAGATATAGTGGCATCGGCTCTTTGCTTAAACAAAGTGGCTGGACTATTAGAGATGAACTAATCCAAAAGGATTTACTATCAAAGAAAATCACTAAAACTCTTTCAAGAGTATCAGTAGAACAATCGGCTTCAACAATTAAGTCTAATTGGACAACAACAAAAAAGAAAGTTAAAAAAGCAATAGCACAAAATGAGAACCTAACTAAAGATGATAAACATTATTTATATTTATGCCTAAAACATACTCCAACTTTATATAACATTTTAAATTATAAAAAAGTTGATTATCAAACTGATTATTTAAAGGATTTAAAGGTTAATGTTCATAGATTAAACAATCTTTTAAGAAGATATATTCGGAGATACAAAACTAAATCCTACACAAATAAAGCAAATGTTATACTAACTTCAAATCTTTATAAATTTGACTTAAACAATAACATATTTTCTTTTACAGGTAAAAAGAAAAATTCAAAAGTAATTATCACTTTAATCGGTAATATACCAAAATTAAAAGGAACTTTAGAGCTAGTAAAAAATCAAAAATCTAATCAATATTACCTTCATGTGCCATTAGATAGAATTATTGCTAAGAAGAATATGACAGAACAGTCAGAGATACTTGGTTTGGATGTAGGGATAACTGATTTAATAACATTAAGTAATGGTTCTGTATATGGAGCTAATTCTGCGGAGCTATTTTATACTCTATCTGATAATTTAGTTAATAAAAATAGGTCAAGATTATTTTCGTATAAACAGCAACTAGAAGAAAGAATTTTAACAGAACAAGATTTGTCTAAAAAATCTGTATTAGAATCAAAATTAAAAAACTTGGAAAATAATAATTTAGGCTCTAAAAAGAGAAGTTCTAAAATTAGTAAATACAAATCAAGAATAGCTAGTCATATAAATCATGAGCTTAACAAAATGATAAAAGAGGAAGATATAGAAGAAATAGTACGAGAGGATTTAACCTGGAGTAGCAAGAAAAAGAATGTTAGCAAAAAACAACAGAATAGATTTTCTACATGGTCAAAAGGAGTATTACTTGAGAGATTATCAATAAAATTAGCTGAAAATGGAATAACAGAAACAATAGTTAATCCAGCTTACACCTCACAAGTTTGTTGTAAATGTAATCATTTAGGAGAGAGAAAAGGAAAAGAATTTAAATGCTCGAATTGTAACTTAAGTATAGATGCAGATTTTAATGCTTCTATCAATATTAAGAAAAGAAAATTCATCAGTGAAATAAATATTGATACACCATATAAAGAAGTTAAGAAATATTATGAAAACTTACCTGTTTAGTTTTTAAACTAAATATAAAATGGACGATAAAAGCGATTTTAATATTAGTAATAATTTTAAAGTCTAACTTTTCAGCTCGAAATGTGTGAGCACTTCCATTAACGTTTATTTTATTAAATTAAACTTATAAAAACGGTCTGCGGAAATTTATTCTAATTTTATATTTGAATAAATACTGGGTAGTCCAAGGCTTTACTTTACATATTCTATCTATATGTAAATAAGTGCGAAACCTCATAATTTTACTTAATTTATATAACTTTATATTTATTTCGTAATATTATGAACCAGGAGTTATATCTTTTTACTTAAATAATTTTTCTAGTAACATTTCATATTCTTTTAAATGTTCTTTATCAATCAATTCATTGTAGCAAAAAATCTTATAAAATTCTAAGTAATACCAATATTGTTTTTCTTTTCCACGATTGAAGCGCTTCCATAGTTCATCTTTGATAATTTTGTAATCATCAAACATTTCAGTCATGTTAGCCATTTTATCTGCATAAGCAATAAGAGCAACTTCAAAATTATTTCGTCTTAATTCTTCGATTTGTTTTAATTTTCTATCTTTCCAAGGTAAAGATTTATCTTCTGTTTCTAAATCCACATAATAACAAACTTTAGGATTAAATTCTTTTTTAAGTTCATCTAATGTTATTGGCGTATCTTCGATAACATCATGAAGCCATCCAGCGGCTAATATTTCTTCATCTGTTGTTAAAGTTTTTAATATTTTGTTTACTAATTCTAAATGATAAGTAAAAGGAGTATCTTTTCCTTTTCGTGTCATTCCTTTATGAGCTTCATAAGCAAATTGTTTAGCTTGTTTTTCTTGTTTAGGCATAAAGCCTCCTTTAGATTTAATAATGTTATTTTTTAAACTACGGATAAAATAGTAATTCGTTCAATCTTAACTAATCCTTGTGTATTTTCTTGCTTTGTGATTTTGACAAAATCAATATATCCTGAGCCTGGTTTACCCATGCTATTATGAAAATTTTTCATATTGTTTACAGCTTCAGCTAATGTAGTAAATCTACCCACACAATGACGATGCTCATGCTCTCCACCTTGATAAACATAATGCTCATAATAAGAAGTAGCATGAAATTCACTATCTTTATAGATTGGATTTTCTAGCAAAACAAGTTTCTTTTGTTCTTCTAAGTAGCGTTCTGCTTCCTCTTGAGTATCAAACGATTCATTTCCTACTCGATACAATTTAATAACTTCAATTTCTGACATAATATAAAACTCCTTTATTTCTTTAATTTATTTCATTGTAACAAAAAAAGTTGATTTTGTCAACAGAAAAGTAAATCTTTATAAACTGAAAAATGAGCTGTTCTCAGCTGTTCTTTTCGAAGTTTCGATAGATTTATCGAAGTTGGAAAACAATAGCATTTTGAACAACTCATTGGCGATATAACAACCCTCAAAATCAGTTTGAGAGTTATTAAGCACGAGTAAATTTACCTGTTTTAAG
>ERZ772956.387-NODE-387-length-34342-cov-10.126958_pt1 | contig 34342 bp, 31 predicted proteins | sample MGYA00580683_ERZ772956 | MGnify/ENA primary metagenome ERZ772956 (study PRJEB29015, sample SAMEA2738077) | human oral metagenome | biome: human oral; feature: human-associated habitat; material: saliva | place: China | collected 2212 ... | reverse complement strand
AATGCAGGATTTTCACGATTTCACTCTTTGTATCAACGCTATGCACTCCACATGCTTCGTCTTCGCGAAATTATCATACGCCTTAATCACCCTCGGCTTATACCCCAGTTCTGCGAACTTCTCCAGGTTCATTGCCATTGTATTGGGATTGCAAGATATGTACAGAATTTGCTCTATGCCGTAGCTTGCCAACATCTCCACGACCTTGTCGTGCATTCCCATGCGAGGCGGATCTACAACTATCATGTCCGGCTTCTCTGTCACCTCATCCAGCTTGGCCTTTACATCACCGCAGATGAAATGACAATTATCGATTCCGTTCATTTTGGCGTTATCGATAGCTGCATCGATAGAATCCTGCACTATTTCAACTCCATACACCTTCTTGGCCTTGGATGCCATAAGCTGCGAGATTGTACCCGTTCCGCAGTACAGATCGTACACAATCTTGGCATCCGGATCAGGAATCAGCGCAAGTGCTTCGCTGTACAGCCTCTCTACTGCCTTGATATTAGTCTGGAAGAATGAGAACGCATTCACCTTGAACTTGAGTTCCAGGATCTCTTCGTTGTAATAATCACGACCGTATAGGATCTTAACTCCCTCGTTGATAACGGCATCTGCCAGACTGTCGTTAAATGTGCGCAGTACTCCGACTAGCTTGTTGTCGAGCTTGATTCCCTGCAGCATCGTTAGGTAGCCGGCCTCATCAAAGCCATCCTCGCTGCTTGTTACGATATTTACCAGCAGCTCGTGAGTCTTTACACCGTGACGCACCACGAGATTTCTAAGTAGACCCTGATGAGACTTCTTGTGATAGAACGAATATCCCTTATCAATGCAGAAATCCAGTGTTGCACGCAGCACCCTATTGAAATCCATCGGCACCAGCTGACATTCATCACATGTCACAATCGACATGAAATGCTTTTTCTTATGCATGCCAAGAGTGAGTTCTCCGCCGATTTCAAAATCGCCGAAGGTATACTCCATCTTATTCCTATATCTATATTCCGAGAGCGCCGGCACAAGCCCTCTGAATACAGAATCATCAACTTGGTGCCTAACTAGCTGCTCCCTTATAATATTCTCCTTCTCCGCGCGCTGCTGTTCGTATGGTACACCCTGATACAGGCATCCCCCGCAGAACTCGGAGATAGGACATTTCTTAAAATTCTCCATATTTGTTATAGAATTCCCGCTTATACTCGAGGAACCTGTCCTCTTCAATCGCCTTTCTGATATTTTTCATCATGTTTACCAAGAAATGAATATTGTGTTCCGATAGCAGCATTGAGCACAGTATCTCCTCATTCTTGAATAAATGCCTGAGGTATGCACGCGAGTAGTTCCTACAGCAATAGCATTCACAATCATGATCCAACGTCCTGAAATCCCTTGCAAATGCAGCATTCTTGATATTTATATTGCCCCGACTCGTCATCGCTACACCGTGCCTTGCCAGTCTCGTAGGCAGCACACAATCGAACATATCTACACCGCGCTCCACACCTTCAAATAAGTAGTCCGGTGTACCGACACCCATCAGATATCTCGGCTTGTCCTCAGGCAGCAGATCAGTGCATTCATCAAGTACATCCAGCATTATATCCTTAGGCTCGCCTACTGAAAGACCGCCTATCGCATATCCCGGCAAATCAAACTCAGTGATCTGCTTGGCGCTGGCCTCACGCAGATCCTTGTACATTCCGCCCTGCATGATTCCGAACAGTGCCTGCTTCATCGTGTCAGATCCGGACTCAGTAGCAGCCTTTGTCTCAAGCCTTCTGTGATGGTCGTCGCAGCGCTTCAGCCATCTGGTCGTGCGCGCCAAAGATCTCTCGACATATTTTCTCTCAGTCGGATAAGCGACACATTCGTCAAACGCCATCATGATATCCGAACCGAGTGCCCTCTGTACCTCAACCGAACTTTCAGGTGTCATCATGTGAGATGAACCGTCTATATACGATTTAAACTTTGCACCCTCCTCGGTTATCTTGCGAAACTTGCCGAGCGAAAACACCTGAAAACCGCCGCTGTCCGTCAGAATTGGCCTGTGCCAGTTCATGAATTTATGCAGACCGCCGGCCTCACGAATTATTTCCTCACCGGGTCTCAGATATAGGTGATATGTATTTCCTAGGATGATTTCTGCACCCGTCTTCTCGACATCTTCCGGCTTCATGGCCTTAACTGTGGCCTGAGTACCTACCGGCATGAATACAGGTGTTTCAATAGTGCCGTGCGGAGTAGTAATCCTGCCGCGCCTGGCACGCGTGCGATAATCTCTCTTAAACAGCTCAAAGCTCAGTGACTCCTTCATCTGCACCTCCTATCTGATAAACATAGCGTCGCCGTAGCTAAAGAACTTGTAATTCTCGCGCACCGCCTCTTCATACGCCTTAAGTATGTGCTCTCTGTCGTATAATGCCGAAACGAGCATTATAAGTGTCGATTTGGGCAGATGAAAATTTGTGATTAGACCATCCACCACCTTGTACTCATATCCCGGATAGATGAATATTCCTGTGCTCCTGTGTCCGCTCTCAATCTGCCACACTCCGTCGACCTGCTTGGCAGCGCTTTCGAGCGTCCTCGTCGAAGTCGTCCCGACCGAAATGATTCTTCTGCCATCGCGAATCGCACGATTAATGGTCTCAGCAGTCTCAGAATTAATCGTATATTCCTCAAAGTGCATTTTGTGGTCCTCGACGTTCTCGACCTTTACCGGTCTAAACGTACCGATACCGACGTGAAGCGTAACAGAAGCGACTTCAATACCCTTGACCTTGACCTTCTCCAGCAGCTCATCTGTAAAATGCAGACCTGCCGTCGGAGCGGCCACCGACCCGTCTATCTTGCTGTATACAGTCTGGTACCTCTCCTTGTCATCGTCCACGGCACGCCTCTCAATATATGGAGGAAGCGGCATACTGCCTATCTCCTCCAAGCGTTCCATGAATATACCTTCGTATTCGAACTCTATGATCCTGGTTCCATTACCCTCATCCTTGAATCCCAGTATGTGAGCCTTAAACAGCTTGTTATCATCTAGGATTACCGTGTCACCTTCCTTGAGGCGCTTGCCGGGCTTGACGAGGCTCTCCCACTTGTCACCCTCGAGTCGTTTGATCAACAAAAACTCTATATGAGCGCCGGTCTTCTCCTTGGTGCCGTACAGCCTGGCAGGGATAACTCGCGAATCGTTTACAACCAAGCAGTCGCCCTCATGCAGGTAGTCGAGTATATCGTAGAAATGCTTGTGTTCTATCGTATCTGCAGCCCTGTTGAGCACCATCAGACGACATTCATCCCGCTTGAGAGAGGGTGCCTGTGCGATTAGCTCCTTTGGTAGGTTATAATCAAAATCTTCAAGTCTCATATACCAATATTCTCCGGTCTTAATCAGTGAGACGCGATTACAGTTGGACTGCTAAGCAACCCAATTGCCGCGCCTCAACGTGTTTAATCTTCTTTGTAGTAGGACATCATTCCCATATGCTCGTATGCCAGCTTCGTGACCATGCGCCCCTTCTGCGTTCGATACATCAGTTCCGATTGAATCAGGAACGGCTCGTTTACGTCCTCGAGCGTAACCCTCTCCTCACCGATTGCGCTTGCGATAGTCTCAATTCCAACCGGGCCTCCGCCAAAGCTCCTGATGATAGTCTCCAGTATCTGTCTGTCCAGCTTGTCCAGACCGCGCGCATCCACACCGAGCGCATCAAGTGCCTTGCATGTAACCTTGATGTCAATCCTGCCATCGCTGATCACCTCGCTGAAATCTCTAACTCGCTTGAGCAACCTGTTGCCTATTCTAGGAGTTCCTCTCGATCTGCTCGCAAGCTCGTCAAGGGACTCGTCGTCTATCTCAATATCAAGCACCTTAGCCGAGCGCAGCAGGATATTTCTTATTTCCTCATGCGTGTAGAATTCAAACTTCGTAATTATTCCAAACCTATCCCTTAATGGTGCAGACAGGCTTCCGGCTCTTGTCGTCGCTCCGACTAGCGTGAATTTAGCGATGTCGATACGCAGCGATCTTGCAGCAGGACCCTTACCTATGATTATATCAAGCGCAAAGTCCTCCATAGCCGAATACAGAACCTCCTCAACCGAACGGTTCAGCCTGTGAATCTCGTCTATAAACAACACATCATTTTCGTTGAGATTCGTAAGAATTGCAGCTAAGTCGCCGGCTCTGCTTATTGCCGGGCCGGATGTCACCTTAATGTCCACTCCCAGCTCATTTGCAATAATGTTGGCAAGTGTGGTCTTTCCAAGCCCCGGAGGTCCGTAAAAAAGCACGTGGTCAAGCGACTCGCCGCGCATCTTAGCAGCCTCGATATAAATAGACAGGTTCTCTTTCGCCGCGGACTGCCCGCAGTACTCGCTGAGGTACTGCGGTCTGAGGGTATATTCTCCGTTTATTTCGTTAGGTATTACCTTTGTAGATGTAATATTGTCCAGCATTTCCCAATCCTTCTATTAGGTGAATTTCAGATTATCAGATTAAAGATAAGTAAAGCGTCGTTTTATTCCTCCGACTCGCAAAATTTAAAGCAATGCTCATGAGCCGCTACAGCAGATATTTGAGCGCCTTCTTGATATAAGTCTCTACTTCTAGATCTTCCTCTGATACATTCCCGATTGCTTCCTCCGCCTCTGCCTTGGAATAACCAAGCGTAGTGAGAGCCATGACAGCCTCTCTTCTCGTCGCATCGAGCCCCGGTATATTGACACCGGCAGGTGCTGATATGTCCGGCATAGGAACAGCATCCACTTTGTCGCATAACTCGAGTATTACTCTTTCAGCTGTTTTCTTTCCGACCCCCTGCGCCCTGGCAATAGCACTTGCATCCTTATTGATGATACTGTATTTTATCTCATCCGCAGAGCCTGTAGACATGATAGCAAGTCCGGCCCTGGGGCCAACTCCCTTTACAGTGATTAGCTGTTCAAAGAGATTGAGTGAATCAAGCTGAGAAAAGCCATAGAGAGACATACCGTCTTCTTTAACCTGCATATACGTAAATATATTTACAAGATCTCCCTCCTGATGGAGCAGCAGTGGCGATGTATCTGCGATGTATATGCGAAATCCAATACCTCCCCTGGTCTCCACGACCATTGCGCCCTTATCGTAATAGAGGTATTCCCCCTTGATGTTTCTAATCATTAGTTATCTCCCTAAACCCCTTGCGTTTCTAGAATGCGCGTGGCAAATTGCTGCCGCCACAGCATCGGCTGTATCATCCGGTTTAGGCACCTCAGGCAGGTTTAGGATAGTTTTAACCATCATCTGCACCTGAGCCTTCTCTGCCTTACCGTATCCGACAAGTGCCTGTTTAATCTGCATAGGTGTGTATTCGGACACGATAAGTCCACCTTCAACGCATGCGAGCATAGCAACTCCACGAGCTTCCCCTACTCCAATCGCAGTTGTAACATTTCTATTAAAAAAAAGCTCCTCTATTGATACTTCGTCCGGTTCGTATTTCTGAATTATCTCAGTCAGCCCATCGTAGAGCAGCTTCAACCTCTCAGGCATCGGCAGTCCGGCTTCAGTTTCTACCGAACCGTAGCCTACGGTCTTAAAGCGGTTACCATTGTAATCTAGAACGCCATATCCCATGATGGCATAACCTGGGTCTATTCCTAAAATTCTCATCATCAATCACCTCGGATATTTTATCAAAATCCGCCTATTATGTCTATAAATGCACCACTTCAGTATCAATCTTTCGCATTTATACATTGAGCTGTAAGTTTATGCTATAATTAGCCTGTAAAATTGAGTGTAATCCATGTATTGCAATTTAGGAGGAAAAATGCGTTACTCAAGACAAAACAAGATTCTGGAACTAATCAAGACTCACGTGGTTGAAACTCAGGATCAGCTGCAGGATCTGCTGGAAGAAGCAGGCTATAAGGTCACCCAGGCAACTATTTCCAGAGATATCAAGGAGCTTCAGCTTGTAAAGGTATCGATTGATAAGGATCGCTACAAATACACTTCAGGCAAGTTTGACAAGCAGCCTATATCCGAGAGATTTGTCAAGATTTTCAGAGAGACGATTATATCCTACGCCTCGGCACAGAATCTGATCGTCGTCAAGACACTATCCGGCTGTGGCAACGCCGCTGCCGAAGCCATAGACTGTCTGGGACTCGACCATGTTGTCGGTTCAGTCGCAGGAGATAATACACTGCTGATAATCGTGGATCACGAGGATAACGTTAAGGAAATTTTGGACGGCTTCGAGAATATGATTGCTCTTAGAGCATAAATGCGAGGCACAGAGGTAAATTGATGCTCGATCGTGTTGAAATAACTAACTTTGCGACAATTGCATATATGTCCTTTGATCTCGGATCTTCGCTCAACATTATCACCGGTGAGACAGGTTCGGGTAAATCTGTTCTGGTACAGGCTATCAGCACAGCCCTCGGTGGTCGTGCTGATATTTCGATGATTAGAAACGGTTCGGACAAAGCTCTCATCCAAGTGACCGGCCATATCGGCGATGATGACGTAATAATCTCACGCGAGCTGCTCAAGAGCGGCAAAAGTGTTGCTAAGCTCAATGGCGAGATAGTTTCGCTTGCCAAGCTTCGTGATTTCTGCAAGGATTTTGTCGACATCCACGGACAGTATGACAACCAGCAGATTCTCGATCCGGAGAACCACATCCTTATAACCGACAGCTACAGGCATGAGACCATTTCCGGAGAGTTAATCAAGCTGGCTGAGCTTTACAGAAGCTACCATGAGGTTAGACGTGAATACGACAAGCTGCTGCACAGCGAGTCGGAATCTCGCAGGCAGCAGGACTTCTACCAATTTGAATTTGACTACATCGACAAGCTTGACCTGACACCAGGCGAGGATGAAGAGCTTCGAGAACAGCTAGACCTCATGCGCAACAGCGAGCGCATATATGAAGCGGTTGTGGGATCATACAGCAGGTTGACCGAGGATCCGTCGGTTCTCAGCCTGCTGGGTTCATGCATGCATCAGCTTCAGGGCGTAGCTTCATATAGTGAAGAGCTCGGTGAGCTCTCAGGCAACTTCACTGAACTTTATTATAATTTGGAAGACCTCTCTTCTACCTTGAGGACTACCGGCGAGTCTATCAACTTCTCCGAGGAAGAGATCGATAGCGTCTCCTCAAGGCTTAGCGTGCTTGAAGATGCTAAACGAAAATACAACATGTCTATCGAAGAGATGATCGAGTATAAAGAAGAGTTAGATAACAAGCTCGGCGTCATCCACAATCTGGACAGCGAAAAAGAACGGGTGGCGGAGCTAATCGATAGCAGATACCGTAATCTTGAGACTCAGGCTAATGTAGTAAGCAGACTGCGAAGGTCTAACGCTGAAGCCTTGGAACGGGAAATGCTACGTGAGCTCAATGACCTGGCCTTTGCTAATTCCGATTTTAGAATTGAGATCACTCGCCTTGACGAAATTACCGAATTAGGCTATGACGGTGTCGAATTCCTCATATCAACTAACCCGGGAGACCCTCTCAGACCTATGTCCAAGATTGCATCCGGTGGAGAAATCTCCAGAATAATGCTGGCTTTCAAGCATATCATCGGCAGCAACGATAGTGTCGAAACCATGATTTTTGACGAGATTGATACCGGAATCAGCGGCAAGACTGCACTTGTTGTCGGTCACAAGCTAAGCGAGATAGCCAAGCACAGACAGATTGTCTGCATCACACACCTGCCGCAGATAGCCGCATCAGGTGATGATAACTTCTCAATCGATAAGAAGATATCTGATGGAAAATCACACACCGTCATCGAACATCTAAACGATAACGGCAAGCTGGAGATGCTGGCAAGGCTAATTAGCGGAGCTCCTGACAGCAGTAATGCGATCGAGGCAGCACGTGAACTGATCGCAGCTGTCAAGACCGAATAACAGATCACTGTGTAATAAAAGAAAAAAGCGAGTCGGCGTTTTATCAAGCACACAAACTCAGGCTTTCTACATTTCGCATATCAGCTTAGGCTCATATTATGTTCATACTATCAGGGACATGATGATGGTCGGCATATCTCACAAGGGCAAACTCAGGCTCATATTATGCTCATACTACCAGTTGAAGACGAATAGCTCCAGCGATGTGGTCTTGTCCAGCTCTCCTGATTTGAGCAATCTGTCGGTATCATATAGGGCCAGCAGGGAATTCTTTATCTTGGCTTTGCCAATCTCAACGGCTGCCGAATACGCCTTCTTAAGCCTGTACTCGTTGACTCCCAATCTCTTGGCCATAGCCTTAATGGACATGCCTTCTTCATTCAGCTCCAAAGAGTCGTACATAAGCTCAAATTGTCCGACGAGCATAGACGCTAAAGAAAAAACATTGCCTCTCGACCTCGAATTGTCTCCGGCAGCAACGGTGTTGACCAGCAGCTGCATCGCCATATTCTTTTTACCATCCAGCAGATAATCGATAAAGTTAAATACGAACCTGTCCTTATCGCCTATCATAATTTCCTCAATTAGCTGGCGAGATATCGTATCTTCATCTGAAGCATTGACCAGCTTGGTCAGATCAGACTCCATCCTATACAAATCATATTCGCTATCATTGTTGAGATATCCGGTTATATCCACTAGATAATCCATATCGCGAGCTCCGATTAGCTTTCCGGCGGCTCTGATTCTCTTGTTCACAAACGACTTCAACTCTGCAGTGCTCAGTCTTTCAAAATTATAAGTCCTACATGCAGTCGCAACCTTAGTTGCAAAGGCATTTAGCTTGTCACGCTTCCCCGGGCTGTGTCCTCTATCAAGGGAAAATACAATTATCGTAGCCGGGTTCGGGCAACTCAAATACTCCAGAATCGTAGCAGTCTCGGAGACCACACTCTTTTTGATTAAAGGTGAATAATTTTTGACCGTTAACACTCGTGTGCCGGCAAACATCGTCATGGTATTTGCAGTTTCAACGATTTCCTGAGCTGTTACCCGCTCTCCATCAAAGTCTGTTACCACATATTTTCTGTCCTCAGGGGTAGAAATTCTATCGATTACAGTCTTTAATGCCCAATCGGTTAGAAATCCTTCCTCTCCGTACATAAATATGGCGTTACCAAGTATTCCGTTCTTGAGGTCGTTGTTAAACTCTTTAAATGACATCTTCTATCATCCTGTCAATTCTAATTCTAGCTCTATTGATATCTATACCTATAGCGCCCTGCTTATCGTTCCTGTACACCGCTGCTCCATGTCTGCGGAGACGTCTGATTATCCCCGGATTCGGATGTCCGTAAGTATTGTGCTTTCCCACTTGGATTACTGCAATTTTAGGGCTCACAGCGCTGATAAAATCTTCAGTTGAACTATATCGGCTTCCATGATGTGCAACCTTAAGTATGTCGCACTTTAACACATCGGAAGAATTATAGTATTTTACCATATCGAGCTCATCCTGCTCAACAAGGTCGCCCGTTATCATCACCTTGACACCATCGTAATGCACTATGTACACAGTATTGAGTTCATTATCATCGTCTCCGCTTTTAGCGGTTCTATCATCCATAGGCCATATTGCTTCAATCCATACCTCTTTTGACAGCTGTATTTTATCTCTAAAGCCAATCATCTTCACGCCACCTCCCGATACCTCGTTTCTGTACGGATATGGGATAACATATTTTTTTACAGGAAAAACCTCACCGAGTTCCATTGCCCCTTTGCAGTGATCTGTGTGCATGTGCGTAAAGAGACTCATATCAAGGTCATTAATACCGTTTTTCAGGAAGTACTCTTTAAGGACCTTCTCTCCGATATTCTTCTTTATATCACCACCGCCGTCTATCAGCATGTCATATCTACCAGTCCTAATATGTATTCCATCACCTTGCCCAACATCTACAAATACAATCTCATCATTTAAAAAGGGATTTCTATATGCAAAGCCGACTGCAACCGAAACAAGAGTAATCAACATCATACATACTGCTAATGTCCTGTATTTCCTGCGCAGAATCATGACAATTCCAAATTCGGAGCATACGAAGAACAGCACCGCATACGCTGCAAGCACTATAGCAACCTTATGCGATCTAGCCGAATACGAAAAGCATCCATTCATATTCAACAGGTGGTTTAGCTTCAGTACGATTCTGATAAGATAATACATCACGCTTTTGATGATAAACCCCGCACTGCCGGTAAATAAAAACACTATTAAACCACCTATTGCGAACGGTACCAGCAAGCTGATAAGTCCGACGATAGGAATATTTACAAGGAACCCAATCGGATTGATCTTGTTGAATGTATACACAGTGTATGGCACCATAACGAGCTGAATCGAAAGAATAAATCCGGCATATTTGCCTAATAATCTGCCAAGTGGATCACACAGAAATGCAATACCGGCAACTGCAAGAAAAGACATCTGAAAGCCGGCTCCGAACAACAGATACGGATTGTATATGAGCAAGGCTATAAACGATGTAGCCAGAGCAGCTGACAGGTCAAATGGTCTCTTCAGATAGAATGCCAATATAGCAGTGCACGTTAATAGAACGGCTCTTGTCGTCGATACGTTCCAGGCTGTCACCTCTCCGTAGCCCAGCATTACAATTATAGTTACAATTCCTACAATACCTCCATGTCGCCCCATTGCCATCAGCCTAAGCATCCCATATATAACGCCTACATGCAGGCCGCTGACTGCCAACACATGAGCGGTGGTATTTTCTCTAAATTCCTTTATTGTGTCATTATCGATATCGCCAGTGTCACCGTATGTCACACCTTTTATAAATCCATATACGCTTTCTTTGCCACCGGAGGCTTCCCGCGCAAAGCTCTCTTTGATAACCTGCAATCGACGCCTGGCTTTCCACACTATAGCTTTATCCCTATCTTGAAATACCTTTATACGCGAAGCCTTCATCATATATGTGATTCTCTTTGTCTGCAGATATCTCCTATAATCAAAGCATCCGGGATTTCTCGCTGTTTCAGGTATTTCTATTTGCCCTTCAACCCTGACTTTCCTGCCATATAAATTCCGACTTGCAGTCTCTGTGCACCTAATTGCACCTCCCCGTTTCCTATTTACTGAATCCCCTCTATCACCTGCCTTTTCTGAAGACTGCCATTTCCGGCATCTTATAACGGTTCTGCGTCCAAGAGTATCCGTCTCAACATCAATGATTATTCCTTTATCATCTTCCTTATACCTGATTGCTTGACCCTCTATTGCATTGTGTTTTTCTAATTTGCAAGATGTTATTGGTTTCTGATAGACATGATTTATCAAAAGATTTAACATCCCCATCGCAAATACTATCGCGCAGATAATCATCTCTCTGTTTATTGTGCTGCTGCAACCTCTGCTCTCAAGTCCACGTCTGATTCGAGCTACAGCCCATAGAGAAAACATAACTACAGCGACAATGACAAAGCTAATAATGATTTTGCGACTGTTAATCAGTACGTCTGCTGATATAATTCCTAAAGCCATAGAAACTGCATAAGCAACAATTTTCCTTCTAAACACACACATCCCCCGACTATCTTTCTTTCACTAAACAGGTGTCTGAATTCTATCACGTCAAAAATTCCCTTCAGCACAATTTTTGTTAGCAGACGACCTTCATGTATAAATAACTATAATCTGCATATAATCTTCACATTTAAATCGCTCAAAATATTAATTTACCAAGCAATTCATGATAGAATAAAATGCTATATTTTATTTAAGAGGCAACAAATGGAAAAAAACTCAACAAACATACAAATATTAATAAAGAGACTGAAAAATGGCGAACGCCTATCACCGGAAGAGATGAGGGTTGTCGCTCACCATATGGCACAGCTTCAATTTGAAAAGAAACAGCACGAGAAGCGTATGCAGGCTGCTGCACACAGCAGCGACAAGCCTAAAGGACCATCCTTTCATGAGCAGGTCGCCAAGGCTGAGGCTGAGGCCAAGAAGAACAGACTTCGCAACAACTTGGAGAAGCACTCTGCAAAACATGCTGCACATGAAGATGCGGAATTATACGGCCGCGTTCACGCAGTCACTGAACGCAACAAGCCATCGTTCCATGAACAGGTCGCCAAAGCCGAGGCGGATGCAGCAAAGCATGACAAGTCTCTCAAGAAGAGAGCAAAGGAAGAAAAGAAGCTTCTCAAGGAAGAACGCAAGGCTATGTTGAATGGTGACAGAACCGGATTCAGCCTTAAAAGAGACCTCAGACATCCGGCGGCATTTATAAAGCGTATATTTACCAAACCTAATCCGTACTATACTCCCGGTGCAGGTGCGTTCATTGTAGTTGCAGGCAAGAAGATAAAGAACAAAACCCGCACGCTAAGCATCAAATACACTATTCGCAACCTCGTTGTTATGATGGTTGTAATGATTTTGATGTTTTCAATTTATGCTGCAACCGTAATCGCATTCGCCCCTAAAATAGACCCTAACAAGATTTACGATCAGATTTCAACAAACTCAGTTATATACGATGATAACGGTACGCGTATCGATAGCGTAAGTTCCGGCGAAAGTCGGACTATTATCAAGTACAAGGACATTCCTAAGCACACAGTTGATGCATTTGTAGCTCTGGAGGATAAGACCTTCTGGAAGCACCACGGATTCAACTGGAAGAGAATGATTGGTGCAATCGCCTCTTCATTTGGCAGAGGCAATATCCGAGGAACAAGTACGCTCACGCAGCAGCTTGCGAGAAACGTATACCTGCCTAATATCAAGAGTCAGCGTTCCGCACGCCGTAAGATTCTCGAGATGTACTACGCATCTAAAATTGAGCACACACTGTCCAAGAAAGAGATTTTCGCAGCGTATGTCAACAGTATCTATTTCGGATACGGAAACTACGGAATTGAAAACGCATCAAAGACCTATTTCTCAAAAGATGTAAGTCAGTTGACACTCAAGGAAAGCGCTGCGCTGGCCTCTATGCCTCAATCCCCGGACACCTATGCACTCATCCAGAATGCCGATTCCCCTGTGGCTTCGCAGTCGACGTCGACACCAATCAAGATAGATGGCAAGTCATACATTGCAAACGATATCTCTAAGCCAAGACGTCAAATTGCGCTCAAGCTGATGGCAGATCAGGGCTATATCACTAGGGCCGAATATGAGGAAAATGCAGCCAGCAATCTGGCTGACTTCCTGAACCCGTCACTCAATGCAGGAAAAGAAACCGATACCTCGTACTTCACCGACTACATGGTTGAGCAGATTATCAAGGATTTGATGAAGAAGTACAAGCTCGACTACCAGAGTGCTCACGACATGGTTTACAACGGCGGACTCAAGATATACTCCACAATGGATTCAAAGGCTCAGAAGGCTGTCGAGGCTGGTTTCAAGGAAGGCAATTACTTCCCGTCGCTCACCGGACTCAAAAAGGACAGTGCCGGCAATATTGTCAGTGACAAAGGAGTTATCACCCTGTACGCATATAACAATATGTTACAGGATGGGAAATTCAAGCTTGCCGACGGGGAATACAAAAAAAACAATGATGGTTCGCTGACCATATATAAGAATAAACGACTGAATATATACAAGACTTCGACCGCAAACGGCTCTGATTACAGCTTGGAGTTCAAACCATCATATGTGGTTGAGAACGGAAGCCTCTACATCATTCCCGGAGGTTTCATCAATATACCTACTGAAAGCAAGACACTAGATAAGAATGGTAATCTCAAAATCAGCGCAAAATTCATCAAGAAAAACAGCAAGCTGATTACCAGCGACGATGGTGCCCCGACTTTCACAGACAAGCTCTACACCCTGCAGGACAAGGTTATACAGCCGCAGGGTGCAATGGTTATTACAGAAGTCGGAACCGGCAAGGTCAAAGCTATGATTGGCGGTCGTGGTGTCTCTGGCAAAAAGCTGTTTAACCGCGCTGTCAACGCTCGTCAACCCGGCTCATCCATCAAGCCTTTGGCAATTTACAGCGCTTCACTGCAGAGGAGCTACGAGCTGGCGGAGAGCGGACAGCCCTTCCCTCTCACCGACCCCGGCAACGATAAGCAAGGCACAAAATACTACGGTGACTACCTGACAGCTTCTTCTGTGATAGTCGATGAACCTATCAAGTTCAACGGCAAGGTATGGCCTAAGAACTCTAACAATAGATATTCCGGACCTATGACCATGCGTAGGGGTATGCAGACCTCGACAAATGTCGTAGCCGTTAAGCTCTATGAACAGCTCGGATCTGATTACTCCGCAAGCATGGTTGAGAAATACGGAATCAGCACTCTCAACAAGACACCTAACGGCGATCTCAACCCGGCGTCACTGGCACTTGGAGGTCTGTCCAAGGGTATTTCACCTTACGAAATGGCCGAGGCATATGCAACATTCCCTAACGGCGGTGTCAGAGTGGAGAACAGAGTATATACCAAGGTAGTGGACAGAGACGGTCGCACGATTCTATCGACCGAAAAGAAACAGCACAAGGTTCTAGACGAAGGCGTTGCATATATCATGGTGACAATGCTCAAGTCTGTTGTAAACGGCGGAACCGGTACAAACGCTGCAATTTCGGGAGTTGAGGTCGGCGGTAAGACCGGCACGACTGACGCTAAATACGACATCTGGTTTGACGGAATTACTCCAAAATACGCCGCTTCGCTCTGGATTGGTACTGATGTCAATATTCCGCTTACCTCTTCATCCGTCGCTGCAGCAAGGCTGTGGTCGAGAATCATGAGCAATGTGCCTAATGTGCGAAAAGGTTCATATAAGCCTGCCCCTTCTAATATAGTTCGTAAGAACGGTGAATATTTCACCAAGGGTACCGAAGGCGGCCTTGGCAAGAGTCCGCTGGATGAATCAGAAGAATCCGAGATTATAGAAGAACAAGAGGTTACTGAACAGGATCAGAACGATAATAACAATCAGGCTGCTCAAAACAATCAGGCACAGCAGCCACAACAAGGACAGCAACCCAACAATTCAGGCAATAACGGATCAGGTAACCCGGCCGGGGGGTAAAGAGTGGTTGCCTGAATACCCATAAATAAAGTATAACGTATAAAACAGCGAGAGCTTTCACGTGAGAGCTCTCGCTGCTGTTTCATTACAACCTTGATTACTATAGCTATCTATTCCCTATCCTGCAACCTCGCTCTCACACCGGCTCTAAATACATCCTCGCCCTTGTATATGAAGTTACTAAACCCCTTAGACACCATGAGTTCGTAGAAAACCGCCTGTCCAAAGAACAGGTTCCCCATCGCATAGAACACGGGAATCTGCAGTATGAACCGAATTAAAATAACTATTAGATTTGTATACATCCCTAAATCCGGCATACCTACATACCCAAATAATATAGCAGGCACGTTCGCAATTATTATGAGCGGTATATAAGTAAAATCCAATTGGAACTGCCGCATACGGTTTCCGGCCATCAATCTTCTGCTCTCGGCAAGACATTTAAACACCCCTTTTGACGGATCCTCGGCCATAATGAGGAAAGACTGTCTATAAGTGTAAAATGCATATACACCGGGAACAACAAATAGTGTGGCAAATGCTGCTATTATAGCAAGCTGTACAATAAAGAGCAACGTAGCGGAAAAAATATGCCTCGCACCGTCGAGTATAGACGGATAATCGCATTCTTTATTTCTCAGGTATCTCAGCATATACAACGATCTGCCGAGTGTAAACATCCCTCCAAACGCTATAGCGTACACAAACGAAGCAAAAGGGTAATCTGCAACAAACTTCTTGAGCAACTTCGGGTCTATTTCAGTCGGAATAACCGAAAAATATGATTTGGGCATGAAAAACCCAAGTACATCAGGGACCAAGTTGGTAAACATATACAGCATTATGATCCCAACCATAAACTGCGCAACAGTGTTCTTCATGTGCATTGCAGATAGATATCTCAGCTCGCCAAGATCTTCATTTACGATATAATTTTTGTTGTTATTTTCAGGCATAATAACTCACTTTCTAGTTTTGAATCGCCTATAATTGTAATATACTGAAGATAGTAATTCAAGAACGATAAAAACAGAGGTAATACTATGTGTAAGACAGCGCTTATAATACTTTCGTTTATCGAGAATACCAACGTGTCACAGTTACATGAGCTTTCGAGCTCCAGCGACTATATCATTTGTGCAGATGGCGGCGTTGATGTTGCTGACAAATTCGGAATCAGACCCGATTGTGTGATTGGTGATTTTGATTCTTCGAGCATCAGCAACCGCTTTGACTGTCTGTATATTACCTTGCCGACTGAAAAAGATTTAACAGATACCGAGGCAGCAATCAACCATGTCCTGGAACTTGGCATCCGTTATATAACAGTATACGGAGGAATCGGTGGCAGACTAGATCACACTCTCGGAAATGCCGGACTCCTCGAGAAATATATGGGACAGCTGGAGCACCTTGAGTTCATCGATGGTAAGAACACGATGCAACTGCTTGATGGCGAATTTAACAACACAATAATACTGCCGGATGACCCAAACTATAAATACTTCTCGCTGGTTCCATTTGATGCTAGTGTAAGCGGTGTTACCATCACAGGTGCCAAATACAGCCTCGACAACGCATCAATTAACCGATCGTCGACACTTTGTATCTCCAATGAGGTTTCTCGTCGTCAAGCTCATATAACGGTCAGAAAAGGCAAGGTTCTGCTTATAAGATCCGGAGAGTAGTTAAAGACAAGAGACTCCACAAATATATGGAGTCTCTGATTATGTTTACTTTTCTTAAGCTACTCTTCTCGGAGTGTCACACCGGTTTTCTTCTCCAGCACCTTGAGAATTCCCTTGGTCTTCTTCTCAATTTGCTTTGAGGTCATAGTGCTGTCCTCATTTCCGATTTTGATACGAATCATGATAGATTTCTTACCCTCCGGAATCTGCGAACCCCTGTATTCCTCAACAAAGGCAACTTCCTTTGCCATGTACTTGATAGCCTCGTAGATATCTTCCCATTTTACATCCTCATCTGCGAGAAGCGATAAATCCTCCTCAACAAGCGGAAACTGTGGCAGATGCTCAAATTCATTTGTCCTAGAACTAAATGGAGCAAGTTTGTTGACATCTATCTCAAATATCGCTATGTTGGATCTCTTAACGCCCGCCTCCGACAAAGTTGCTACGGAAACGAGACCAAGCGAGCCGATGACATCCTTCCGTTCATTTACAAGATTGAGGTATACATCGGAATCAGCCCACGATGGTTTCTCTACCTGCTTAAACTTATAACCATTCATATGGCAATATCTGGGTAACGACTCAACAACACCCTTTGCCTCAAAGAATATATCCTTGGCATCCTTGCCAACAACTGCACCCGTAAGCATCAGCTTGTGAATTGGGAGCGTCTCATCCTCTGAAGATGGGTGAAACTCTCCCTGCTCAAATACTTCAGCGACCTCGAAAATCTTGAAACTGTCGTAATATCTCAAGTTCTTGACAATTGCCTCCAGCGCACCCGGTACCAGAGACTGCCTCAAAGTTGCGAGCTCCGGAGCCGGTGGAGTTGCAAGCCTAACACCGCCTGACATGTCAATCTTGGCTGACTTGATGTATTTCTCATCTATCCAAGGATAAGTGAATATCTCATTGAATCCACATCTAAACGCGAGATGCTCTCTTACTTTCCTGTTGAGATCATACTTAATCTGATGAACCGCATTCTCAAAGTTTATCGGTAACGGCTTAACCTTGAAATTTTCATACCCCACAAGTCTGGCAATCTCACCCAGCACGTCGTCTCTCATCGAGATATCTCCGGTCGAACGCCATGTCGGCGCAACTGTATGATATACGCCGTTCTCAAACTTAACCTCAAAGCCCAGACGCTCCAGCGTGTCCGCTACCTCCGACTCCTCCAGAACCTTGCCGAGTCTTGTGTCCAGAAAGGCCTTGGTGATATCAACCTCAGTTCTCTTGGTTGCAACCGGGTTCACGTCTGCATATGCTGTGAACTCCGCCTCAGGAAACAGCTCCTTGAACAGCTTCATACTGAGCGACAAGCCTTGCTCAACTCTCTCGGTATCGATTCCCTTTTCATATCGTATGGATGAGTCAGTCTTTTCATCAAAACGCTTACCCGTATTTCTAATCGTTACGGCAGCGAAGTTAGCAACCTCAAGCACAACATCAACTGTGTCATCGAGAATTGAATCCTTCTTACCGCCTCTGATACCTGCGAGTGCCATTGGGCCCTCAGCATCGCAGATAACGAGATCCTGCTCTGTAAGATCGATATTTGCACCGTCAAGCAGCTCTAGCTTTTCATCAGTCTTAGCATCGCGAATTATGATTTTCTCGCCCTTAACATGTGTTCTGTCAAATGCATGTGTCGGCTGACCAACACTCAGCATTACGTAATTCGTAATGTCTACGATTGCGTTGATAGGTCTCATACCACCGTTGATAATCGCAGCCTTCATCCAGGTTGGTGACTCCTTGACCGATAGATTTCTAATCTCAAGTGCAGCATATCTATAGCACTTCTCAGCATTGATAATCTCTACGTCATAGTCCTTAAGACCTGTTGGAGCGTCAAACTCGTCCAAAAGCTTAAGCGGCAACTTATATATTGCCGCCAGCTCTCTAGCGATTCCATAATGTCCCCAGAGATCGGGTCTATTTGTAAGCGACTTATTATCAATCTCGAGAACCGTATCATTCATGCCGATGATATCGGCGATATTCTGTCCTGGAGCAGCATCAACATCTCCGAGATCGACGATAACAGTTGGATCATCTGTTGGATAGAAATCACCCAGATACACCTCTTCAGCTCCGCAAATCATCCCATAGGATGCAACTCCACGCATCTTAGTCTCTTTGATCTTCATAAGCTCGCTCTCACCGTGCCAATATACCTCGGCTCCCGGCTTTGATACTACGACCTTCTCTCCTGAGTATAGGTTCGAACCGCCACATACGATTTGCACGTCCTCAGTCTCGCCGATATTAACTAAACACACTTTCAGCTTATCAGCGTTTGGATGTGCTTCCACGGAGGTAATCTGACCAACGACAATGTCGTGAAACTTTGCAGCCGTATCCACAACAGCTTCAACCTCAACCGTTCTCATAGTCAGGTCATATGCAATCTGTGCATTGGTTAAATCCGCAGGAATATCAATGTATTTCTTTACCCAATTTAGTGAAACCTTCATTACAACCTCCTACTTGAACTGCTTTAAAAATCTAAGATCAGCGCTGTGGAATAATCTTACGTCATCAACTCCATAACGCATCATTACGAGTCTGTCCAGACCGATGTTTGTGTAGAATCCGGTCCATACGTCAGGATCCAGGTTAGCAGCTCGTAGTACATTGGGATGAATTACGCCACCCGGCATAACCTCAATCCAGCCGTTCTGATTGCACACCCTGCAGCCCTTACCGCCGCAAACGAGGCATTCCATGTCAATCTCATATCCGGGCTCAGTAAACGGGAAGAAGCCTTCACGCATGCGCACGTTGATTTTTCTTCCAAATACCTTTTCGAGAATAGTCTCAATCATTACCTTTCCGGAAGAAAATGACAGATCCTTATCTACGATTAGCGCTTCATACTGAAAAAAAGCCCTCTCGTGTCTTGCATCTGTGTTCTCATTTCTGTAGACACGACCCGGGTACACAAATCTCGCAGGTGCTCCAGCCTCAAGCAAGTGTCTAACTGAAGCGCCTGTGAGGTGAGGTCTCATGCAAAGTCTATCTGCTCCACTCTTATCCTCGGTACCCTCAATCCAGTATGTATCCATCATCTGCCTTGCCGGATGATCAGCCGGGAAGTTCAGATTATCAAAAGCATACTTCTCACTGCTTATATCATTCTCACTAAATATCTCAAAGCCCAAGGAGAGAAAGGCATCGTTGAGATCGTAGCACATCTGAGTAATTGGATGAAGTGCACCACCATGAATTGGGGTACCTGGCAGAGTGAGATCAATCTTCTCATCGAGAACAGACTCAGTTGCAACTAACTGATCCTCTCTCTCTTTGATTTTTTCAGCAAAAAAGTTCTTGATATCATTTGCCTTCATTCCGACGGATTTTCTCATCTCCGGCTCAAGCTTGCCCAGGTTCTTGAGCACGTCAGTCAGCGCACTCTTCTTACCTGTCAGTTCCCTGCGAACCTCATGTAATTTTTCAACATTTCCGGCATTTTCAATGCTCAAAAGTCCCTTTTCACGAATTTCTTCTAGCCTATTCTGCATTACTTAAACCCTCCTTGTAAGCATGCTATCTTAAAATATACCCAAATAGTTTATCATTTTTTGTTGTTATATTCAACAATTGAGCTTCTTCGAATCCGTGTAAATTTCAGTATTTCCAATAAAATCCCTCTCACACACCTCATATTTACGACGAGTCGGAACACCATAAAACTCGGTGTTGATTTTAGAATTGAAAAAAGACATGCAATATCGCATGCCTTTGAATTTATAAATCTGCCTCTAACTTACTTAATTCTAGAATAAAATTCCACCGAACTGTACGAATACAGGAGCAAATACAAGCGAAACAATTGTCATCAGTTTGATGAGGATGTTGATCGATGGACCGGAGGTATCCTTGAACGGATCACCCACCGTATCACCAACGACTGCCGCCTTATGAGTCTCGCTTCCCTTGCCGCCGTAAGCTCCACTTTCAACGTACTTCTTAGCGTTATCCCAGGCACCACCTGCATTAGCCATCATAATAGCCAGCAGAACACCCGATGCAAGCGATCCGGCAAGCATTCCACCAAGAGCCTCTGTACCAAGCAGCAGACCGATCAGCAGTGGAGCAACGATTGCGAGTAGTCCGGGAGCGATCATCTCGTGAAGAGCAGCGCCCGTGGAGATATGTACACATCTTGCATAGTCTGGCTTAGATGTTCCCTCCATAATGCCCTTGTTCTCACGGAACTGACGCCTAACCTCTTCAATCATCTCGTTAGCAGCCTTACCTACTGAGTTCATAGTCATAGCCGAGAAGAGGAATGGAAGCATAGCTCCGATAAATAAACCAACGATTACTAGCGGATTGAGTAAGCTGATCTGACTAAGCTTAGCTGATACAGCGAATGCTGCGAAAAGAGCTAGTGACGTAAGAGCAGCTGATCCGATAGCAAATCCCTTTCCGATAGCCGCTGTTGTGTTACCAACAGAGTCAAGTGTATCGGTAATATCTCTTACTCCCTCAGGAAGCTCAGACATCTCAGCTATACCACCGGCGTTATCAGATACCGGACCATAAGCGTCAACGGCTACTGTCATGCCTGTTGTAGAAAGCATACCTACAGCAGCAAGCGCAATTCCATATAGACCAGCAAAGTTGTAAGCAACGATGATACCAACGCAGATAAATAGGATTGGCCAAAATGTTGAGCTCATTCCTACACCGAGACCACTGATGATTGTTGTAGCTGCACCGGTCTGTGACTGTTCAGCAATCTTCTTAACGAACTTATAAGAATCTGAAGTATATATCTCGGTAATTGCACCTATGATGACTCCTACTAGAAGACCCGCGATAATAGCATACGCATATGTGAGAGACCCAAGAAGCTTACTACTTAGAACCAAAGCGCATACAATTACGATTGCACTGCTCACATATGTTCCAACGTTTAGCGACTTGGCAGGGTTCACATTAGCGTTACCTCTTACACAAAGCACACCGATTACAGATGCAATAATACCTACAGCAGTGATTAACAGTGGGAAAATAGCAGCAGTTTCCTCTGTAAAGGTTCCACTTACACCGGAAGCATTAACAGCTACAGCTGCAAGCGTTACAGCGGAGATGATCGATCCGACATATGACTCAAACAGGTCGGAACCCATGCCGGCAACATCTCCTACGTTATCTCCTACATTATCAGCGATAACAGCAGGATTTCTAGGATCATCCTCAGGGATACCGGCCTCAACCTTTCCTACAAGGTCAGCGCCAACATCAGCCGCCTTAGTATATATACCGCCGCCTACACGTCCAAATAACGCCATCGAAGAAGCACCAAGTCCGAAACTTGTTATGCACTGCATGACTGTCGCCAGGTCGAGTACAACAACTACAACACCTAGACCGAAAAGTCCAAGGCCGGCAACGCAAAGTCCCATAACCGCACCGCTTCTGAATGCAATCTTAAGTGCCTTTGGCATTCCTGATTCCATTGCCGCATTGGCAGTTCTAACATTACCCTTTGTAGCAACATTCATTCCGAAAAAGCCTGCCAATACGGATAACAACGCTCCGCATACGTACAGAACTGCAGATGTCCAGTTAATTGCCAGACCAACAAGCACAAATAGAGCAACGATAACAACAGCCATTGTTCTGTACTCTCTCTTAAGGAACGCCAGCGCACCCTCTCTGATGTAACCGGATATTTCCTTCATTCTGTCAGTACCTTCCGGCGCCTTACCCACCCAAGAAGCAAGCGCAAAAGCTACGAGCAGACCGATCAATGCCGCAACAGGAACCATCCACTTAATCGCCATAATAAACCTCCTTGAAATTAGAAAATAATCATTTTCATATTTCGAAAATAAAATATAAATATATTAAAGATATACAGAGGTGCATCACCCTTACCTCTGTATATCAACATGAACAATTTTATAATAAACTGTGTATTTTTACAAATACTAATTGAAAATTGCTACGATGACTAATGAAACAACGATATAAATAATTGATACTATTGTTGTAATTTTAGACAGAATTGCGTCGTATCCGTTGCTCTTTTTCTTCCCGAAAAGCTGCTCAGCTCCTCCAGCTATTGATCCCGAAAGCCCATCGCTCTTACTAGACTGCAGCAAAATGCTGAGAATCAGAATCACGCTAGTCACAAGCAAAATTACCATTAATGCTGTGTGCATAAACTCCTCCACGTAAATTATCAAGATATAATCTGTGTTAAACTAGTTCAGTCTAACATGCAAAACACACAAAGTCAATGACTCCGGGGACTCTGCATTAGCAAGATTTCCGGGGACTCTACATTAGTAATATTCAGTATGTAAGCTTCAGTATGATTCATGTATTTAAAAGCATTCCGATACATATATGTGCAATGTTTAACTTAAAAGACCTCATTTATGATTAAACAAGGTCTTATGTAATTCATCAGATATTAATTTAGCACAAACGCTTTAAACATACTGTGCAAGCAGATTCTTAAGTGCCGACGAACTGCTGGAATGAACCCATGCAACTTCTACGTTCTTTCGCTTAGCTTCTGCTACTGCGGTATTCATCATCTTGTGCGAAACTGTATTTGTAAACATCACCAATAAATCCGGACAGCCAATCTTCTTACCCACATTTCCACGTTCCTTGGTAAACACCTTGGCTTTACATCCATGCTTCTTACATATCTCCTTGTACTGGCATTCCATACACTCATTTCCACCTACTATAACAATACTCATAATTACCTCCGTTAAGCACAAACAGTCAACTTTTCTATGTCACCGTTTTCCCTGAATAATCTCATATAGAGAAGCTCGCAGCGTCTGTACTTTGCAAAAAGACCCATCGCTTTTTCAACATCTCCGTACACCTTCCATTGACCACACGCCTTGCAGTTGCTACCACAGTGCTCTATAAAGCCAATCACATCTTCCAACGGGTAACCCAGAAATATGCCGATCTCATGAGGGAAACTGCCGCATACGCCTAATCTGCTTCTGAGCCTATTTATTGAGCAGTTAATGTCGGCTCCCTCATATCCAAACTTTTGCATTAAGCTCTCTATGCGATGTTCAGAAAGCCTGTGCTTAAGCTCTTTCGGACGATACACATATATCAAGGCTCTTGTTCCATTATCTTGAAGAACACCTACTCTTACCCCTTTCCTGTTGAGCAGGTCATTGATACAAGCAAGTTCATCGGTAAAGGTGTCGAAAGAATCATAACTATAACCAAACATACTGCCTATTTTCAACCTAGCCAAAGTAGGCGCACAATACTGAACAATCTTGTCCTGTAACATCCTCTTCTCCACTCACATGTAGTGTAAAACATAAACTATATACTTATCTGACTTTATACTGCAAATTGTGTCAAATAGTTAATGGCTTTGATTAGATACCGACTGGCTAATTTAGACAGATACTTAATTGTTTAGTCACACAAACAATAGTCTAACAGCCAGAAACCAACCAGCCACTTAGTTAGATAACTCTAACTAGCATTTCCTTAAAAAGGTCTCTTGATTAGAGGCCTTTAACTATATATAAAGTATCACACGAATATATTAACAGTCAAGTGAAAAATTACAAATTATCGCCCCTCTTCTATTCGGTTATCCAATCTTTTCTGACATTGCTCTGCTTATATACTTTTCACAAATGCTCCTTGCTCGATATAAATCATTTTTAGAGAGCTCAGCTTTAATCAACTCAAAACAATTAACTGCTTTTTTCTTATTTGGCGGTACAATTTTGTCAATTAACCTGATCAGTTTAACATTAAAGGGCGTCATCGTCGTATCAGGATAAAACAGCAGTCCAACCTGTCCATATTTTGTTCTGTTGTTCGCAGAATACATCAGTTCCGGTTCTATAAGATATCGTTCTGCTCCAATAAGCATCTGACAATTCTGTTCATTTATCATTATCAACGTGACAATCAGCTGCAGTTTGTCCATATCTGACAGTTCTCGAAAGATTAACCTCTTCATATTGCGCTTATCATACGAAAATATATACGTATCTTTCTCGCAAATTATTGACATCCGCAGAAAAGCTGTAGCGTAATTGTTGCACAATATTTCGCTTATGTACCGTGGCATTTTATAATTCGTGATACTTTGTCTGATTTCCTTCTCCATTTTACATCAACCTCCACACTTTGAGCACGGCGTATAACCACGCCGCTCAGCAACCTTCTTGGAAATCTCTATATAATTTCTCTCCATCACTCGACATCCCGGAAGATGGTAACATTCTCCGTCGCTTGGATAATAATAGACCTTCGCTCCAAGCTTTGCTCTTCTGCTTTTACACACGGGGCATGGATCATACTTGCTTTTAATCGAAGCGTCCAAGGATGTTGAGACAACCTTCGAATGCATGAACGAACAACCTTTATTATGATATTTCTCACCTCTTTTGGGAAAAATATATACCGCTTTGTCGTCGTTTCCCGAGAGCTCATCAACACTCATGTGTGTATCTTCTCGTCTCCTGCCAACGTATGCGCGTGTAACTGTTTTTAATTTATAATTAGCCTTGGCATTCAGACCAATCGGATTCTTGGTGTTAATCATAATGTCAGCGTCAAGTGAGATAATTTCATCAATACCAAGCTGCTTCTTCCTGTATAAAAACGAATTAACGGCAAACCCACCTACCTGAGAATGGCTTCTGTCCAGTTCCCTCTGAATACTATACGGCATCATCACATCAGTCTTTATTACCGAGGCAACAGCAGCAGTCCTCCTTAAACGATTTGCAGATATATAGTTAGCATCCTCAATACAACTATATGCTGAAATAATAGATGACATCACCATAATTGCAATCATAAATATCGGAAGAATCAGTGTTGCCTCAACAATATAACTTCCCCTATTATCTTTGAACATCTTACTTATATGAATCATTAACCTCATACGACTTACCGTTAATCTTTAAGTTGAATCTTACCCCACAGTTATACTCATCAAAGTTAAAGTCATCATAATATCTGTACTTCATGTTTATCTGAATTAAATCCATTATTCTTCTTGTCCTTAGATCCTTAGGGATTGTTAACATCATGAACAGTAAATAGTCCTCATAATTCTGACCTTCAAGTTTTTCCGAGTAACCTTCTTGCTTGGATAAATCATGAATCTGTTCCGCATTTTCATTTAGCAGCTTACGAGCTTCGTCTCCGAGCTTATCAGTGAGATGACTATCCCTTAACACACCTTCAACTGAGATTTTCCAATCTCCCTTCTTCTTCATAAGCGGAATTCGCTTGTTATCCAGCAGAGCCTTCAAATCTTCATGAGTCTCTAGCGCCGCCCAGCTTTCCATAATCGCCCCCTGCACCACAATTGCACCTGGCCCCGGTGCAATCAATTCAGAAATTGCTGTGATTATTTTCATCTTCTCGGGATCTTTTGATAAAGCTGCCAGATTAAGAGCATTTCTAATTGCAAAGAGCTCTCTCTTACAAGCTTCAAAATTCTTATTATCATCCAAGCTACCTTTTACAATATACTCATACTCATTAGCAAAGAAAGTTTCTTTATCTCCTGCCGTCTTCAGGTGACTGTTCAGCTTGCTAACGATAAATGACATCTCTGAAACCTTGGATAGGACATCCGGCTTGACCTTATCCGCTGCATTGCTATCACTAAGAAGCCCTGTCAGGCCTTTGATATTTATATGGTTTTTATATCCCCTTGATGGCAACGTATCTATAACTACTTGATTTCCGATAGCTCGATTCCCATATTCGGTTTTATTATTGCCAAATGAGTACGAATTTTTCCTAACAGACCTATTTTTTCCATCTACTATAGATTTAGCCTCTTCTGTTGTCATTGCATTTCGCAGCGATTTTCTAAAGTTATCGAGGTCAGACATGCGATATTCATCAAGATTTGCGCTCGGAACATCTCTACGAATTCGAAGCTTATCTTCAAATGAATATTTAGAATACACACTTAAACGTTTTATAACATCGCAGTCATTTCCCTGAAAAGCCATGATTCCATAATCATCTAAAAGATAACGATCATATTCCGAAAGAATAGCCTTTCCCCACAGCTTACCGTTTACTTCTGCCCAGCTTTCTACTGTACGACTTCTCGCTATATTAATAGCCATTATTATCATGGATATTAGTGCAAGGAAAACAAATGACAGCAACACAATAGTAGATCCGCTCTTATTTCTTAACAGCTTCCTCAATAACACCACCAGCTCTCACTAATTTATCTTCGCATACCGAAAAGCCTGTAACCTCTATAGATTTTCGCAGCAGTCCACCCGCAAGCCCGATATTTGCATATCTAACATCTCTCGATTCACTAATTGTCCTGACTACTGGAGAATTTGTATTATCCCACTTGCCTAGCATTTTTCTATGCATATTAGTTTGGGTAATCAGGCATTCAAGATAAAATGTACATAAGCAATAACTGATTTGTAAACCTCGGCAGTGCCTTCAGAATTTGGTTTCTCTCTTCATGCCCTCTCCGTTTCATCTTATCGTGCTTGTTTGCAATGACAGCTATAACTAGCACAACATACATAAGCGGTATTGCAATCCGATCACGGTTTGCGCGATTGTCCTTTTTCCAGATAACTATGCTGCCATCATCAAGCTTTGTTGGAAGCACAATTCGTTTTTCTGTTTTCTCCTCAATTTGACTTACTGCAATTCCAAGACTTGCGTTCATTTCATCCTCGATGTCTTTTGATTCATCACCACCCGATTGCCTAGGACTATCGTTAGCATGTCGTTTGAGCTTTACATTTTGGCTCATGCTCTTGTCACCACGATGAACCTCCGCTATCAGGTCATATTCTTCAAAAGCTCCCTCACGTACGTGCTCAATTCCGACTACATGACCTCTTTTATCAACAATATATTTACCACCTAACTTTGGTTTAACAAGTATTATAAGTAAAAAAATGAACGCCACAGCTGATATTTTAAACAGTTGCTTATTCAAATCTTTATCAAAAACTTCTTTTAAATCCACCTTCACCTTTTATCACCACACATTAATAATTAATCGCAATTTGCACTATGACTAAATTTCCACACTTGTAATTTTTTGCATTACTGAGTATATGAAGACATTGGCTGCTACAACGATGGTCATGATTAATCTCCCAACCAAACTTTCATACAGAGGAGATATATAATCTGGTGAAAAAATATTCAGAAACAAAATCACCAGAAAAGGCATAATAAACAAAATCATACTCTCATTTTTCTTTCTGTTTGCCATCGCTCTAATTTCATTTTCTATAGTCATCTTATCTATAATCACACTCGCCGCTTTATTCAAAGCATCAATCAAACTTGCTCCCGTCGTCTTACAAGTAGAATATATTATTGCAAAATCGATAATATCTTCAGATCCCGTTCTTTCCGCAAACTCTTTAAGTACTGCAACATCCTCCTCATTTCCGGCATCCATTCTCTTATACATTCTCTTAAGTTCATTTCCCAGTATTGACTTCTCACCATATATTCCCTCTATCCCAGGAATAGATTCTCCTATTGAATCTCTCATTCCTCTGCCGGCTCCAATTGCAGTGGAAAGAATAAATAAAAAGTCCTTGAACTGTTCTGATAATGCACGTTTTCGCCTTTCAAGCATAACGTTTGAGTATATGCCCAATATCTTTTTGTAAAATAAAAGCAGGACACAGCTAAATGCAAGGTTATGGTACAGGAGCATAGACAATACGAATCCAGTTGCAATAATCGATACAACAATTAACCTCTTTTCCCCGGTACTAGCTACATATTGGTCATACATGATTGACTGTTCTAAATAACCGGATTTTTTATCTCGGCAGACTGTTTCCAAACAAATACCCTTGTTCTTTCTGCTAATACAGTTGATTTTCATTTATTTTGTCCCTTTTCTTACTATTTTTAAAACATATGCCTTAAAGTATTTTCCTCTTTCAATCAAATCAACTTTATGAGGCAACACTTATTAACCAATCAAAATAATCCCTGTACCTAGATACCATTAGGAACCGATAAACCGCATTGCCTAAATTTTTCTCTGTTTATCATCCTATTTCCTGTATTAGCAATCCTTCCATCACTTCCGGTTGAATACAAATAATTAAGTTCATATTCAGTCCCCGAGAAGCCAACCATTTCTGCAATTTCTACCAATCGCCGTTTACCGTCACTGTCTCGGCGGAGATGTACGAAAATATCAATTGCATTTGAAATCTGACTCTTTATAGAATAAATAGGTATTTGTGTGTCCATTAAATACATGGTCTCAAGCCTGTTTAACATACCCTTTATAGAGTTTCCATGACCTGTAGACATGCTTCCGTCGTGTCCAGTTGACATTGCCTGAATCATATCTATCACTTCCCGTCCTCTAACCTCCCCAACAATAATTCGGTCAGGGCGCATTCGCAAGCTAGTCTTTATTAGCATCTCCATACTAACCCGTCCTTTACCTATTGAATTTGCATTCCTGCATTCCATATGAACAATATTATCAATTTGACTGACCTTGAGCTCTGCAGAATCCTCAATTATTATGACTCGCTCCTCCGTATTAATTGCAGAAGACAGAGCATTGAGGAATGTCGTCTTACCGGAAGAGGTTCCTCCGCTAATAAAAATATTGTATTTTGCAGCTACAAGTGCCGATAAAAGTTCTGAACACTCCACAGGAAATGTACCATTTTCGATTAGATCCTCTAATGTTATTTCCTCATTTGAAAACTTCCGTATAGTAAGAATAGGTCCATTAAGCGCAACATTTTGCAGTACCCCATTCACACGATATCCGCTCTCAAGTCTTGCATCCACAATTGGATTTGCCTCGTTAACCTCACGATGAACATCTGATGCAAACATTCTAATTAAGCTTTCCAGCTCACCAGGTGAATAAAAAGCATTATCAACTTCTAATACATGCTTGTTCTTTTCGACGAAAATATGATCAGCTCCATTCACCATAATTTCGTTGATTTTCGGATCATCCAAATACTGTTTCAAAATACTGTATTTGCTTGCAACTCTAAGATATATCGCATCAATAATATCAAGCAGTTCACCATATTCGATCTTACAAATATATTCTTCACTGAAAACCACTTCTTCGACCAATGTCAGCAGCTCTTTATTTGAAGGTTCATGCTCATAGTGTGACAAAATACCTTTAAGCTTATTTGTTGCCACCTCAACCAAATTTGAATATTTTAATACTGTCAATTTCATTCTTCCCATTGCTTCACCTATTTCGAAAGAATATCATCAATTATTTCATTCATCCTAATCTCTAAAGCACTGCCTTCAACCTCAGGATTAATTGCGGTTATATCTGATAAGCCCAGTTCTTCAGCGAAGGGAGAATTATCCTTACTAAAATCAGGGCTGCTAGTTACGACAACAATCTGATTCATGTGTTTCAAGACGTTAAGATTCCTGTTAGAAAAACATCTTGAAACGTCAAAAATAATTACATCAAAGAAATTCTGTGTAACATATCTGATTAGCTTTTCGAAGATGTCATCTCGCATTTCAGAAATTGGATTAATAATCCTTGATGACTCCAATCTATACACCCCAAACGAGTCTGTGTAGAAGAATGAGTCGATGGGAATTTCCATGCCCCTATCAATGGAGTAAATAAGTCTCTTCAGCAGACTCTCGTCTACATGTCTGTAAGATGCATTTTGACAATAATCAGACATAAATTTGAGAGAAAGAACCAGCAGATTAACTCCGCAGCGATAAACCAAAAGTTTTGCTAATTCATCAATTAAAGTTGACTTATACACATCATTAGAAAAACAAAAGCCAATTTTAATGCAATTTGAACTTTTAATACCGGAATCACCGGTTAATGTATAATAACAAACCTTTAGCTTGGAAATTAAATCATCAAACCTCTGATACTTAAAAAGTCTAAACGGTCCAGCCGAGTAATCCTCACCGGCTTTGCCTTCCACAAGCATACATACCGAGCTTAAGCTTAAATTAGGGTACTGATGAGATAACGAGTCTATCGAAAAATCGGTTATAAGCATTTCCCCATTCCTGATTAACCCATCAAAAACAAGATCAATAAATATATCCTTCTCAGCCTTACTTGCCATATCAATGAAAGATGTTAGATAATCTTTATCATTCAGCAACACACGAACTCTCATCATTCACCTCTTAAGAAACAGTTACAACAAATGGAGTAGCTCAGAACAATCAATGTTCCTTACAAATGAATGATAGCATTAATAAAATTCCCCTTCAGCACACACTTCGCATCTGAATAGTGTTTATTTGATGGGAGTTACTATATCGCAGGATCACTGTATCACATGATGCGGTTAATCCTTTATTAAAATGGGTCTGTAACTTTTTTAGGGGTTTTTGCCCACCTGTAACTTTAATGGGGGTAATTAAGTTATAGCGAAAAAACAGCTGTAACCTTATTGGGAGTTACAGCTGTTTGCGTTCTCCTGACTTGTGCTATTGTTTTTACACGCAATCAACCATTAACACTACATGAGGAAGCATGAAGAATACTATCATAAAATTATTTAACTTAAAACCGGATGAACTGGAAGACGTGCAGTTCATTTCAGAAGGCAACAGCGCCTTCATTTTAATCACTCTTAAACGAGTCCGACAGCGTTGTCCTCAATGTGGTTCTTTCACTAAAGTCGTTCATGATTACAGGAAACGTAGATAGTGTACAATAATGTTCGCAACATTTGTTGACACGTTTAAAATCTCACACTAATATATAGATGAATTATTGCACGAGGAGGATCTATTATGAAAATCGGGGAAAGGGTTAGGAACCGCAGAATTGAACTAGATATTACACAAGAAGAATTGGCTCAAAAGCTTGGATATTCAGATAAGTCATCAATATCTAGGATAGAGAAAAGTTCAAAACTAACTCTCAACAAAGTACAATTACTAGCAGATGCACTCAATGTATCACCTTCTTATCTTATGGGATGGGAAGAAGAAAATAACATTGATATTGATATGGATATGAGCAACAACCAAGGCACAATATCAAATAACATAAGTTCTGATTCTAGTGGATCAAACAATACTTATACAACTACTAATAACTACTATTCATCACCATGCTCACAAGATCAAACGATTGTCAATCACGATGTATATACATCAATAAATAGTAAAGAATTATTTTTTGAATTGCTAATGATCTTGAAAGATATGAGCGATGAACAGTTAAAAGATATGATACGTTATGGCAACTTCGTTTTGAAAGGATAGAACAATGAATAAAATTCCTAATTGGCTACGTTACATTTTGGCAATTCCGTCCGGAATTGCCCTTGCAATATGCGCAACTGTATTTATATATTTTAGCACTCGCCTCGTGTCCGATAGTAATTCGTTAAATATGAAGTTCGTATTGTTCGCACTGCCCAATATAGCCATTCCAATATTCTTTATTATAGGCGTATATGAAATGCTGCCTAGATATAGAAAGAGGATTAGCGGAACAATCAGTGTTGTATTAGCAATGATCTGCATAGCGGAGTTATTTTTACATTTAAGCCCATATGATACAGCGGGGGTCATGGCATCAGCAGTTACATTATTAATAATGTCTGTGGTCCTGCCAAAAGATAAAGACGAAACAATGGAAGATGATAATACAACCAATTAATTCAAGGTTTATATATTATGTATATAGAACAAGTTAGTAAAAATAAGTTTCGTGTGACTTTATCGCAAACGATAAACGGAAATCGGAAAAGATACACAAAAACCTTTACTACAACAAAGAAAAAAGAAGCCGTAAAACTAGCTCAATTATGGGAGCAAGCAGTCTTGACAAAAGACTTAACAAACTATACTGTTAGCGAGCTTATATCGGCCGTTTGGGGCAATATTATTAAGAATAAGTCGCCTATAATAATACCATTGATGGATATAACACGTGTAGAAAGCGGATTTTAGACACTATGGATGATATAAAAGCTATTGATTTATCACCTAGATTTTTGCAGCGATGGATTGATAGTTTGGCAACGCTAGATACAAAAGCAAACAGTAAGGGGAAACGAAAATATTCACCTAAAACAATACGAGAAACGTACTCATTGCTATCTCGTTGTTGCTCTGTTGCTGTTGCCTGGGAATTGCTCCCAAGTAATCCATGCCATGATGTAACATTGCCTATCAACATCAAGCACGAAGCGCACATTTTAAGCCCTGATGAGTTAGAGACATTCGTTGCGAATTTAGACACTTTATCACTAGATAGTAAAGTTTTATTTGAGTTTGCACTCTTTTGTTCACTTCGGAAGGGTGAAATTCTTGCAATTGAGGATGAGCCTATTGGAGATACCATATTAATTAATAAAGCTCGCTACAGATCGAAGTCAGGTATGGATTTTAGAAAAGAGCCCAAAACAAACTCTTCAAATCGTATCTGCTCTGTACCAATATTTCTACAGGAAGACATAAAAGTACTACAGCATTACCATGAAAGCGAAAAAAAGAGGTTAAAGGGCGCATAGCAAAACAGTAAATACTTAATAAAGGCAGCTGATGGTTCGCCGATTTCTCCATATGCAATCAACGATCGTTTAACTGTATATGTTAAAAGAATTGGAATTTCACATATAACATTCCATCAACTGAAAACACCTGTGCTTCTATCGTAGCTAGTGAGGGAACTGATTTAGTCACTCTATCAAGAATGATGGGGCACTCAAATAAATCAACAACATTATCTGTATATACTCATCTATTCAAAGATGAGATAGATACCAGGCGTAACATTGCAAATATGTTTGATGATATGGTAGAAAGGATATCAAAAAGTCACAAACATTAAATAAAAAACTCCGTAACCGCAATAATCACAGAGTTTTTTGGTGCGCTTGGAGGGACTCGAACCCCCACGGTCGCCCGCCAGAACCTAAATCTGGTGCGTCTGCCAGTTCCGCCACAAGCGCATATTTAATTGGTGGTGACCCCACCGGGAATCGAACCCGGGTTACCGCCGTGAAAGGGCGATGTCTTAACCGCTTGACCATGGGGCCTTATAAAAAAACCGGCGACGTCCTAATTTCCCAGGCAGCTTCCCACCAAGTATCTTCAGCGCTAAAGAGCTTAACTTCTGTGTTCGGGATGGGAACAGGTGTAACCTCTTTGCTATTGTCACCGGATTTGTAAATCGCTTTTGCAATCTACTCATATATTGTAGTAAAATGTGTTTCCATCATCTTCTACGCTTTTAAGAGCTGTGCCCTCAAAATTGAATAACCACCTTGTGCTTTAAAACCATTTGGTCAAGTGTTCGACCTATTAGTATCAGTCAGCTGAATACGTTACCGTACTTACACCTCTGACCTATCAACGTGATAGTCTCTCACGGGTCTTACCTTTCGGAGGAAATCTTATCTTGAGGTGGGCTTCGCACTTAGATGCTTTCAGCGCTTATCCCTTCCATACGTAGCTACCCGGCTATGCCCTTGGCAGAACAACCGGTACACCAGAGGTATGTCCATCCCGGTCCTCTCGTACTAAGGATAGCTCCTCTCAAATTTCCAACGCCCACAGCGGATAGGGACCGAACTGTCTCACGACGTTCTG
>ERZ772956.382-NODE-382-length-34530-cov-8.524989_pt1 | contig 34530 bp, 39 predicted proteins | sample MGYA00580683_ERZ772956 | MGnify/ENA primary metagenome ERZ772956 (study PRJEB29015, sample SAMEA2738077) | human oral metagenome | biome: human oral; feature: human-associated habitat; material: saliva | place: China | collected 2212 ... | reverse complement strand
TTCTCTGATACACCGTTCTATGTACGCAAAAGGAAACAGAACTAAAAGAAGGGGGCTAAATACAACCCCAATAACAACAATAACTATCGTTCCCAACGTGCTTTCTGCAACATAGCCTATAAACTCACTTAGAGTTTTAATGCTCTTGACGTGACTTATAAGAATTAGTCTGTTTTTTAGTTTCATCACTATTCCTCGTACAATAAAACTCTACTCAGTTCTCAAAAGACGCATTTTTAGAAGAAAGCATAAACAAATCTAATTTTAGAATAGCCTGACCCTACTTGTTCAATTTGTGTAATCATCTTAGTTAGGCTTTCTTTCTGCGAACCTACAATTTCTAAGTAGCTCTCATAGTCTTTTAGCGATTGCAACTCGACTACATATAGCGAACTTACGTCATGTAAGTAAAAGAAAATATCTTTTGTTAAGTTAGTTGCTTTTCCTGTATCGCCTTTCACGTTTAAAGCAGACAATCCTTTGATCTTTTCCCCACTTGTATCTCGCAATAGCGTGTGTAACTCCGTATCACGCACTACGTCAAGCATTTCAGGGAGTGTTCTACCAAATAAGTATTGTGCTTCTTTAGGATAACCATAGCCATCATAATTCAACTGACTTTGATCCGTTAAAGGAGAAATGTTTTCCCATACTCCTTTAACTTCGTCAAAACCTTCCACAAAACCATATAAATCAATTCCCATTTTTAATATTCCTTTCATTTCTATTTATCATTCATTTGGAGGTTCTGGGAAGCTAGTCCAATAAATCATGTCATAATCATAATTTTCAAAACCAACCCCATCTCCATAGTCTATCCAAGTATCTGTAGTCACTCCGATTTCTGGAGTGTAAATCAACACTTCCTCGTCAACATCAGGTGTCACTCCTTCCCAAATACTTTTCGCCTTATCTCCAAAAACCTCTTTTTCTTCATCAGTTAGTTTTCTTAATACAAGTTTATTCCATTCTGCTTTATTCATTTTTTCCCCTTCCTTCCAAAAATGCTAACCGTTCTGATATTTTATTATCAAACAATTTGTCAGCTAGTTCTTCAATTTCTTTTTGTGTCATTTTACGCTTGCTCATTGCAAAATCTAATGTTTCGCCTGCTAGTAGCAGGCTGTTTTGGAAAGATAAAAAGGATTCTAGTGGTACTACACTCACTTCTTGTTCTTCTAACCAATCAAACAAGCCCTTCAAGTCTGTCACGTCAACTCCTTCACTAGTCTTTTTATGTTCAACGTTCACACTAAAAATATCATAGTCTAGCATATATGTAATGCTTTCTCCATTATTCTTATAATCTTTTACTATCATACCGTCTTTCCTTTTCTATTCCTTCCCCATATCAGTCCACTTCATCAGTTTTGAACCTACCTCTGCACTTTGTAAGAAAAGCGCAAGCACTTCTAATTTACGACTTTCCTTAATATAATCAACGTACCCATCAGGAAGCTCGTCAATTATCTCACTCGCTGTTTTAAGCAAGGCGTTAAGTAGAGGTAGTGCTTGTCCTACACTCCCCTCTAGTAACATTCTACTTTCTGAGGTAAGCCCATCTCCTTCGTCAATCGCTTCAATTATAATCAAACCGTGTGTTTCATCTTCATCTAGTTCCATCACTCGTTTTGTTACTTCTTTAATTGCCTGTATCTTTGCAACAACTTTGTTTTTATTTTTATTTTGTTCCTCTTGGTTCATAACGATTCCCCTTTTTATTTTATATTTATATTATACACCCTTTTTATATAAAGTCAAGACTTTTTTGTGTTTCCTGATTATTATTTTGTGTTCTCTATCAAATTTTAGTCTTTCTCCCACTCTGCTCACTCCTTTATATCCTAACGTCCTCTATTTGCCCTCTCTCGTCCTCACTTTCGCACTTTATCTATATCAAGGTCTATTTCTACCCCTTTTTCTTAAAATGGCTCATATCGGCTAAAAACGACCTTTAATAGGTATTATGATTAACTCCTCATACATACTAAATATTGGAAAATATTTACTAGCAGGTTCTTCTCCATGTTTAGTTAAAACAACTAAATTTACCGTATTTACAACAACTGAATCCTGACCTATTTTTTTGTATATCTTTTTCATTACGCCCCTACTATTTTATCGCCTTAAAAGTTCCGTCTGCATAGTTGATTTCAAAACCGTTAGCGCTATTAAAGACAATAACCTTTTCATCAATCGTACCGTCTGAGGACTTCATGCTTACTTCAACATAGCGTGGTACTAGCTCATTGCCTTCATAGACTGGTTTAGCACCATAGTAAAGCGTTCCGTCATGGTTTGCTTCCAACCACTCCTGCGCCTTAATCTCGCTATAGCGCATACCACCTTTAGCGTCCTCTCCCACGTTTTGAGTTCGTGTTCCTGTGACTACGTTCTGACGGATAGCGTCTCCACCCAAAGCGTCTCCAATCAAGTGACTACGATTCCAAAAGAACCCTTTGTATTGCTTACCGTTGGAGTAAGGGATTTTCACTTTATCCTGAACGCCCCAACCACTTGGATCAGCGTCCTTAGAAAACTTCTGACGTACTCCGTAAGAACCTTCTACGTTCTTAAATGTTAGTGAGCCTTTAGCTTCTGTGGTACGTCCTAGCTTGTCTAACTCTCCATACTGGATTTTACCTGCTTCTGGAAAATCAGATGGATTGATACCACTCTTACCAACTACTGTGTAGTAGTTAGGGTATTTGTCAATGCTCCAAGTTTGGACTGAACCCTGTTCTGCCTGCACAACTTCTGTTGTTAGGTTTTCTTTCTTGTCAGCAATCTTATGAACGTCCTTACAACCAACCAATAGCAACATTGCTGTTGCTACGGTCAACACTTTAAAAATATTTTTCTTTTTCATCTTTCTTCAACCTCACTTACAACAACGGTGTAGTGCCACATTCCACATACTGCCAACCACGTTGTTTAGCAATCTTCTGAAATTCCTTATCAAAGTCAAATAATGAGTAGTCCTCACGTTCAAGCTCGTAGATGAACTTCTTTCCGTCCTTAATCATGGTTGCATAGCATATTGTTGTACGCATTTTATTCTCCTGTCTTATTTTTATGTTTATATTATACACCTCTTTTCTGTCCCTGTCAACTATTTTAAAAAAATAACTTGTCAGGTGTCGTTAATTAGTGGTATAATAGCCTCGTACTATTCTTTGAACTTTCTTATTGAGGTTCGCCCACCCTCTTTCTAAGAGGGTTTTATTTCAGTTCTCATACAAAAAGCCCCTACTTGATTGTAGAGGCTTTTATTTTATTTTCTACTCAATTAGGCTTTTCAAAAAATCAAGCCCCCACATTCGCCAATTATGGATAACTGTCATAACAGATATATCCTCTACAACAGCCACCACAACAGCAGATAGATAAATAGAAAGCACTAAGAACGCAATCACAATGATAGCTACTATCAGCTTGCTATTTTCTTCATTCATCTTCCAATCCTCGCTTCTACAAACTTCTAAAATCTTGCGATTTTATCAAGTTTTCTCTTGCTCTCTCCCTCGATATATTGAGCTAAAGTCAATGCAGGGTATTCAAGGTGCTTAATTGTTTTACAATAATCACACTCCCCACAATGATTAGGGGGTACTAAGCCACTAACAACCTCTTTAACACGGTTGATATGAGCGTAAAAGACTGCTTCGCCTATTTCAAGGATTTCATCATCAAAGACAATAATTTCTTTATCAGGGATTTCCTCTTTTGATACTGCTACCATATAAGGCGTGAAGAACGGACAATCCATTTGCTCTAGCAACTTCTGGTAGATAAACATTTGCAAGTGGTACTTGTACTCATAGACGTTGTAAATCATCTGTGGTACTCGTTGGTGTAAAGTTGGCGACCATGTTTCCTGAGAAATGCTACGCATGGTTTTCAGGTCAACAAAATATCGCTGTGTCAAGTTGATACTATCAATCTTGCCCTTAAATGGCAAACCTTCAAGCTCTCCTGCCAAGATCATTTCTTTTTCTACCCAATCGCCTTCCGTACCTTCGTAGTAGTCTTTGAAAACTGGTTCATCTTTCAGGGATTGGATAACTTTGTCAGCATTGATAAAGTCAGATTTTTTCTCTCCTGTGACAAAGATATTGTTGGCTCTTGCAAAAGCTCGCAATTCATCAACCTTTAGCTTTTTGTCATAAGGTATGCCTGCTTCTTCAAGGGCGCTTACGACATCAGCCTTAGTTGGTTCTTTGTAGATATAGCTGTAGTATTCTTCTAGGAACTTCTGGTGTTCCTCTTTAGATTCAAAATAGCTATGGACGTAGTTTCCTACGACCAACTGGATAGGTGTCTTTTCTTCTTCCCAAGCTCCATTGTCAATCGCAAGAGCTTTAGCTTCGCAATCAATGTAGTTTTTAAATCGTGACGTACTCATAAAGTAGTTGTCATCATAGTAATTATCTGCTGTTAAAATTGGCTTATCCATTTTCTTTTGCTTCTAAAAGGTTCAAATATGATTCGTAACCTCTCTCCTTCCTGCTTATTTTTGTTAGTAGTTCATTTGCTTTTTCTTTATCTTCCTGATGAACATAAAGCTCCTGACCGTCTTTTTGCAACTTGATAGTAAAGTGTTCTCCCCACTCTACTATCAGTTTGCTATTCTTGTTATTTATATCATTTAAGGTCAAAACAGGCTCTCTTGTACCTGCCAATAACCCCATAAGCCAATCTTCGACTTTATAGCGTGAATTGTCTCCGTCAATGATAACTGTAGCTACATTCTCTCTCCCTTTTTGAAGGTGCAAGCAAACAATACTGTTTTGTCTCCTAAAATGCAACTTCCCTGAACTGCAACTCTTAGAGATTAGCCTTAAAGGACTTACCTTTAAGTGTTTAGAAAAATCTTCTAGCACGTCTAAAGACAAGAGGATTTGATCTTCTTTAACTGCTGTATAAAAAGCCTTACCTATTTTCTTATATACCTTTTTCCGTGAGTAGTATTCCTCTCCATCTGGATTTGCATAGTATGAATCTAGGTTAAACCAAAGATTAGAGACTGCTTCATCTTCGTTACTAGGATATTCAAGCCTTCTATCAGTTTTTTCTCCAAATATATATGGTAAATCAACTTCTAGTGCCTTGCTTATTTCAATAATTTTGCCTACTCTGTAATTGGGTTGGCTAGAAAACAATGTTGTAAGAGTAGAGTTGCTTAGATTTGTCTTTTCTGCTATATCTTGATAAAGCAAGCCCTTCTCCTTTTTTGCTTTTTTTAACCGTTCCCAGATAGCATACCGTAGTTTCATAATGCCCCCTAAAATACTCTAAAGGAAAGCCCTTGAACTGTTGAAAGTCAAGGGTTTTCTCTAATTAAAATGGTAAATCATCATCTGAAATATCCATTGGATTTGTTTGTCCGAAAGGATTTTCATTCCTTGAAAAATCAGGAGTTGATTGTGTTGGCGCTTGATTGCTTGGTGCAGAATAGCCACCACCTTGTCCTTGTCCTTCACGAACTGAGCGACTTTCTAGGAGTTGGAAAGTTTCAGCAACAACTTCTGTTACATACACACGTTGCCCTTGTTGGTTGTCGTAGCTTCGTGTTTGAATACGTCCAGTAATTCCAATCTGCGCTCCTTTTTTAGCCCAATTTGCAAGATTTTCAGCTTGTTGTCGCCAAATAACAACATTGATAAAGTCAGCTTCGTGTTCGCCATTTTGGTTCTTAAATGGACGATTTACTGCAAGAGTAAGTGTAGCAACTGCTACATTGGAAGGTGTATAACGCAATTCTGCGTCTCTAGTCATACGTCCAACAAGGACTACATTGTTAATTGACATGGTTTATTCTCCTTTACTTTCTACCATTTTTGCTTGCGCACTTCTGCCAAAAGTCATAACTTCCTTATAGGCTTCTTTTGGATTGTTGTGAGCCATTTCAGTCCATTTTTCAATCTGCTCTTGACTAGGCGCAAATTCCCCTAATGCTTTGGTTTGTTCAATAAGGTTTAAAGTGATTTGAACTCCGTTATTATGTTGTTCAGCAACTTCACTATCAGTCTGATACTGATAGTCATTATTGTTTGCGCTATCTGGTTCTACGCCATCGAATACCATAAAGATATTCTCTAGCAAGGTTTTCTTCGCTTGCGTTGTAGCCGAACGTGTAACTTGGCTATCGTCCATTTTTGGTTTTGTGACTGGTTCACGGATTTCAGCGACTTCTTCAAAAGTCTGCCCTTTATAGCTTACCTTGAAACTAGCTTGAACGTAGTAACGCTCTCCCTTTTGTTCAATGGTTGTTGAAAAGCGTCCAAAAGCTCCATGTTCAATCAATGCCGAACGGATTTGTTTCAGCATATTGTCAATAGTGTAGTAACTAAAGCCACCAAAATCATTTTCAATATCCTTATCAACCCTTAATTGAGACTGGACGTGGATCAAGAGCGCTTCGATTGTTTCAAACTCTTGTTTGCTATCCTTCATCTGTGTCACCTTAGATGGTTCTTTCTTTGTTGCAGACGACTTTCTAGTAGTCGTAGTTTTTGTTGCGTTTTTTGTAGTCTTTGCGACTGCTTCCATGAGATTTTCCCCCTTAATTTTTATAATTATATTATACACCCTTATTATCAAAAAGTCAAGACTTTTTTGCTATTTTTTAAATAAAAAACTGCTTTTTTTTAGCAGGTTTCTATTTAAAATCTTTATAAATCACTTCGCCAAACTCTTCCTCTGCCTGCCTAATCAATTCTTTCTTGACTAGTAGAGCTTCTGCAAGGGTTTTAGCTCTCCTGCGATAGTGTTTGCCATGCCTACTGATATATACCCTATAACCGTCTCCGTTTTCAGCCTTTGCTATGTTCCTTATCCCTGTATGAGAGTTAGACATAGCCTTGTCTTTGCTTGTTCTAGCCTCATAACCTTTGCTCTGGTCTAGGTTTATAGAATGAATTTTGCCTGATAGAGAGCGTAAATGACCACATGACTTCACTTCTTCTCCCAAAACACGACTTAACCTTATTTCAACCTGCCTTCCACAACTGCATAGACAAACACATTTCCTTTGTTGTCTGAGTTCTTTTAAAGGAGCTGTATAACTCAGTATAGTCAGCTCCCCAAAACTCTTTCCAATAACCCAATTAAAATCTTTCATCAGCATTTTACCTGTTAGTAGTATTGCAGGTTGTTCAGTTTTTTGAAATAGTAACGTCTCAAAATTGGATCGTCCACAACTTCTTCTTCTGTAAAGACTGCACGACTACCTTCGCTTGCTATAAATGTTATATCATCACTATTCATAACGGTATAGTATGTATCGCCTAAAATAGTACGTCTGGTTACATAAGTGTACTTCATAAACCTAGAAGGTAGGTCAATCAAAAGAATACCAAACTGCTCTGTCTTGTCAGATATAACTAGTTCTTCCCCAAACAATCCTAGTACATTATTCACTTGTTCTAAGAACGTCATTTCCCCAATATCATAAACTTTAATCTTACTAATATTAGATACTGGAACTCCATCAGGAGTGAAGATTGCCTCTGTTATTTCAATCTGTCGTTTGCCTTCTGAATAGCCAAAAGGAAGGAAAAACTGAACTTCCCCCCAACTGTTAAAGTGGTAGTAATGCTTTCTTCCGAAAAAGTCTCCTACAACGTCTGTTACCCTTAATTTGAATCTTTCGTTAAACTTGTTAATATCCATTAGTTATCTTCCTTTTCAATGAGAACATAATACTCTTTCTCTTTCCAAGTGAACTTATCACGAACAAACCCCCTTGATTCAAGATTTTTGAAAGAGTAATCAACTTCGCTGTTATATTCTAGTAATGGAACAAAATACCTCATGTTCCCCTTGACGATTTCAACCCCTTCTATATCTGTTTCTAAGAAAAGATAGATTTTTGCAGATTCGTACATTTCAATATCATCATCTGCTACACTATCAAGGTCAATCCCTTGTTGGTTTAAGTAATGTTCCAAAGCATTGAAACATTGCCATTTCTCTCTAGTAAACATCATTTACTCCATTCTAGCTAAAGATAGCAATTCCGTAACTTCTCAACAAGTAGAAAGCCACAAAGATAAGGGCAATCGTAATGATCCATTTTACAACCGTACCTACAGCTTTAAACACCCAAGCTAAAAGCATTGAGCCAACAAGCCATGATAGAGGCGTGTAGGTACTGATATAACGTAGTGTTTCTAGGCTATAAGCCTGTAAAAAAGGTGGTATCGTCACATTGTGTTTCATAAGCAAAATATGTGCATTTGTTTGTAGCCACGCAAATACCCCTAAGTTATAAGCGATAAGTCCTGCTTGGTAGGGGTTGCGCTTAACGTATCGTCTTACTGTTTTAATCATTCTATTCATTCTATTCTCCTTAACAGACTATTGTTTTTATATTTATATTATACACCCTTTTATAATTTTGTCAACTGCTTTTTCATATTTTGATTATTTTTTTACACTCATGTATTATCTTTTTGTGTTTCCCTCAAAACAAACCCCCAAAGGAGCTGTTCCTCTGGGAGTTATATGCTTATTCTTTGTCTAGGAGCTTCAATTCCAAGTTGGCAAGATAGCGCAAGTGTTTCATAGTCACTACACAATCTCTATCAAAATACCATTCCCAAAAACGTTTTGTTGCCCTGCCATACTTCCAATAAAATTCCGTTCCTACCACTTCTCCAAGAACGGTATCATCAGATAGTTTCTTAGTTTCTGTCAAAAAATCTTCAATAGTTTCTCTCATGGTTATTCCTTCCCTTCCATCTTCAAACTAATGTATTTATTCCAAGCAGATACCATTTCTTCTTCTGCTGTAATAACTTTAGGTTGTTTGGTAAGTGTTAGTGCTTCTTCAATCTTTTGTGCCATTTTTTCATTGTCGCTATGTTCACTAAGTAGTTTTTCAAGTTTTAAACGGATTTCATTCAGAACCAATGAGCAAGCTCCTAACTCCATTTTTAGCACTTCTTCAAATTTGATTTCTGCCACTTGCAACATAGAAAATGATGATTTCCCTACTTGCAAATCTCCCAAAACGCTTGTTAAAAACTTTACTCCGATACTGAACGAACCACCTTTCAAAGCGTCTAGTTTGAACAATCTAATAACTGTTGTATCAACCTTTAATCTTCGCAAACTATCAATTTCCAGTGCTTGGTGTATTTCTTCTCTAGCAATTTGATAGGTTGCTACTGCTTGTTCTAACTCTTTTGTAAGCTCTAGTTTTTTATTTACCCACTCTTTATTTTTATCAACCTCTGCAACGGTTAAGATACGCTCCATAACACTAGGTAGGATATTCTTGATTTTCGCATTGATTTCTTGAATACAGTTATCTACTGTAGCACGTCCTATGATAAGATGTGTTAAATAAAACGAAATTCGTTTAATAACCCAACGGTAGTGAGATATTTTACTTAACTCATCTTGCATTTCTCCTGATACATACAGGCGTAAAATTCCTAAATCATCTTTCTCTAGGGTTAATTTACCAATGGTTTCTAGGTTTTCTTCTGCTGTATCTTCATATTCTGCAACATTTGTTCCTACATGGATCAAACCATCTTTAACATAGATAAAGCAATACTCTTTTTTAGTGTAATCACTAGCAATATCTTCTAAAGCAAGTTCCAAAGCACGGTTTAGGTTAGCTTCTGTTAGGTATTCATCAGATACACCTGTTTCTCTTGCAAAACCTTTACACATTTCCCAATCAATTTCTACAGGAATACTTGCGACTGAGTAGTAGTTTTCTTTAATATCCACTTTCAATCGCTCCAACTTGTCCTTGTCACTATCTGTAAATAGGTTATCTAGCTCGTCTTTCTCAACAGCCATTATGCTTCTCCTTGTTTTTTATATGTATCTTTAGTATATCTCTTTTTTTCTTGATTTAGTGAACAGGCTCATTTCTAAACCACTCTACTATATTTCTTTCTAATTCGTTCATATTGCCCTCTCTTTTGCCCTCTGTCGCATTTTATAACACTCCACCTAGAATTATGCCACTTTACTTCAAAATGGAGCATACGCCCTTTTATGAGCTTTTAGGGATATAAAGAAAAAGCTCTGCTTTATGCAGAACTTTTCTATTGTCGCTTCACAATGAAATTTACTGTTGAATCAGCTTCATTCATCTTTTCAGCAACTTCTTTAACTTCCATGTTATCTCCTAGATAAACAAGATAGTTTTCTAATTCCAATCCACTTTTCGTCACAACTGTTTTAAATTTTCCGTATAAATCTTCTGGGATAGAACTGTTTTCCCCATTGTTGATCGCAAGTAAGTAATAACCACACTTAACACCTACTGTCAGCATAAGTTCTAAAAATTGCTTCACTCCTTCTGCTCCAATAAAGTGATAGAGGTTTTCTAGGGGCAAAATTTGAATAATAACCTTTTCGATATATGGTTTCTTTTCTAACTTCCCTGCCTTATACAGTTCAAGCATATTATGTTTTCGTCTAACTTCGTCCATAATATTAAATAACAGTTTTCCTACCTTTTCAGCTACTTCATCTGGGGTAAGCTCCTGCGCTAATTTTTGAAGATTGACCTCAACTGAACGTTTAATAGGCAATTCACATTTTAAGTCCTTATTGCCAACTTCGTTAATTTTCTTTGCATAGAACACAGGGAAGTCAGATTCAGTCAGGACTAATTTCTTTAACTTTTCAAGTTTCTTAGTCGTCATAGCGTTCTCCTGCAATTTCATAGCCTGTCTTACGGATATTGGCAAAGACAACAATAACAATAAAGACTAGATACACAATGTATTCAACACGACTGTTTAACATTTCTTCTAGCGTTCCCACTTCGACCAATTTCATGATTGAGAACCCAAAGAGTAAGAATACATAGAACAGCAAGAAGGTCAAGAACCCTTCCAAGATATTTTGAATCTTTTGATTTTTAAATCGGCTTACCCAACCACTAGAAACTAGAAACATGATTGTAATTGAAGCTACGTTAATAAATGACATTTCATTCTCCTTCCTTTATTTCACTGCACAGTTTTTAGGCAATGTTCGTTTCGGCAAATCTTTTGGTGCTTTTGCCTCTAACTTGTCTGCTTGTTCACGCAAAGAGTTGTTGCTATTTCCTAACACAATAGCAGGAGTTACAAGAGCGACTACAGAAGCCACCAATACAATTAAAAATACAGTTTTATGTTTCATTTCTTTCCTCTTTCTTAATTTTCGTCTAAAATGACACGTTTAGAGAACCCATTTTCAAATAGGAACGTCCAATTTTCACGGATTTCTTTCTCAGTCAAGTAAATCTCGTCTGTAGGAAGCATATCATTGTATGTTTTCATCATGATTTTTCCGTCTGCTTGCTTAACCAATACGTTAGGATATTTCCCATAGTTAAACATAGCTGTTTCATATAAGATTTCTTCAACTTCTGGGATAAGTTCGCCTTTCCAGATCAACATGAACTCGTCCTGATGATTGTCAACCCACTCAACTACTTCCTGAGTACCTTCAACATTCAATGAGCTATATGCTTTCAAGAACCCTACAGAACGGTCAGCATTTGCCAACCATTCCATAAAGCTGTCAGGAACAACAATCTTATTTTCTTCAAAGGACTGTTCTTCTACCGTTTCTTGATTGTTTAAAGATTCTTCGTTTAAAGGAGTTTCTTCAAGTTCAACCTCTAAAGGATTTTCTTCAAGTTCAACCTCAACCACAGGGATTTCACTTGGCTTTTGTTCCAAAATTTCTTTTGGAAGCTCTGAAATATCAATCCCATCTTCTCCTACGATTACATGAATATCTTTCCCATTGCCATAAATATTTTTATATTTACTTTCATGAGCAGGATTTGAATCCACTTTATCTTTCCGTCTTGAACGTTTCCGTTTCTTCTGTTCAGGTAGAACCTTAATCAATCCCATATTTATTTACCTTCTTTCTTTTTTTGAAAACCAAATCCCAATGCAAGCGTCATAGCCATTCCAACAAAGGTCAATACACTTTCTTGCGTTCCTGTTTTTGGCAACTGTTTGTGACTGATAGTTTTTGGTGCTTCGTAAGTTTGTAGGACACCTTCGTTTACTACATCAACAAATTTAGCTCCGTTTTCCACTTCAACTTTCACGTTAGTTTGAGTTTGAGTTTGAGTTTGAGCTACGTTTTGAGCTACATAGTCAACCACATTCCCTGTTGTAGATACAACTGGAACAGTTTGAGTACCTTGTTTTGCCAATTCTTCACGTTTACGTTCCAATTCAGCTTGTTTCTTAGCTTCTTCTTGGATTTCAAAACGTTGTTTCAATGTTTCATAAACTGTCTTAGCTTCATCACGTTTAGCTTTCAACTCTGCCAACTTACCTTGTTCAGTTTCAAGGAGTTTCTTAGCTTCTGCAAGCTCTTGTTGAGCTGTTTCAAGTCCTCGTTTAGCCTCTGCCAATTTAGCAGGCGCACTTTCTAGGGCTTTCACATGTTCTTTCGCTTCTGCAATAAGTTGTTTAGCTGTTTCAACGTCCTGTTGAGCTGTTGCTAGTCCTTTTTCAGCAATTTTAAGGTCTTTTTCTGCTTGTGCCAACTTCCCAAGTTCATTATCAAGTTTAGCTTGCTTATCGTTCAGGATAGTTTGCTTTGCAGAAAGAATGTCTTTTGCTGTTTGTAGGTTAGCTTCTTTTACCTTAATATCAGCGTCTAGGTCACGAACTGCTTTCTGGGCTGTTTCGTTTTCATTAGTAGATTTTACCAAGTCCTCTAAGGCTTTGTCAAGGTTTGCCTGAGCTTCTGGTGTTTTCACTTTCACAGCTTTTTTCTGGTCTAGTGTTTTTTCAGCAAGTAACAATTCTTTGTCTGATTGTTCCTTGACTTTTTGAGCGTCTTTAAGGTCTTTTTCTGTTTTGTCAAAAACTGCCAACGCCTTGTCTAGTTCATCTTTAGCTTTGTTATATCGTGCTTGAATGACTTCTTTTGTATTAGGGTTGTTGATAGCTGTCTTATCAAACGTAGAACCCTCACGGATAAGGCTTTCAGCTACCGTAATCAAGTGAACCCCTGTTGCATTTTTGCGTGAAGATAGAGCAATACCCATGTATTGTTTCTTATCTTCCATAGAGGTAACGCCTGATACTGAGCCTGCGTGTTCCCACTCCATGCCATTATATAGAAAGTCATTAAAGGCTTCAAAGATCATTTCTTTAGCACGGTTCATAGTAATAGTTGGGCGACTACCATAAAGAGTATTCATGTTTTCATAGAATTGCCCCTCAAATAGTCCATTTTTTCGTGCTAGTTCTTTGATAGCTTCCTTGTCATGCCCTTCTGAGATAACTTTATCCCAATCCCAATTATCTGCTACATAACGGTCTGAGATTTCATCAGCAAAGTTTACAGCTCCTTTAGAGATTGTTACTTTGTTTGTTCCAAACGCTTCACGAATTTGATTCAAAAGGTCGTTAGCAAAGAAATTCAACTCCATTTTTTGTTCATCTGTCAATGAGCCTAGTGTTAGAGTAATGCCTTTATCATTAGCATTAGAGTTAAATTTATTCAAGCCAACCAATCGGTCATTCATAGCTTTTAGGCGTTGTTCAGCTTCTTCACGCTTCTTGTCGCCTGCTTCACTTAAATCATCAAAGTTTTTGTAGGCTTTAAGTGCCTCAATGTACTCAGCAGGAACTACAAGAGTGTTAGTTGCGTTAAGGTCTGCTTCTGCCTTAGAAAAGTCTGCTTTTTTATCAGCAAGAACATTCTTAGCTTCTGTATTTTCGTTGGTAACTTTATCCAACGTATTTTTAGCTAGGGAATTAGCATTTTTCTTAGTTGCTACTACTTGTTCAGCGTCTTTGATTTCATCTGAACGTTGTTGATCTTCTTTTTGAGCGTCTGCAAGTTCTTGTTTAGCTGTTGCTACTTTCTTTTCGTCATTTACTTTCTTAGCCTGAGTTTGTTTGGCTGTTTCAATGATTTCTTTAGCACCAGTACCGTCAAGAGTTTCTTGCGCTTGTTTAACTTTAGCTTTTGCGTCATTTACTTCATTTTGAGCATTGTTGACTTCATTTTGAGCAGTTTCTACTGATTTCTTTTCTGTAGCAACTTTATCTGTTGCGCTATCTACTTCATGTTTCTTTTCTTCAACTGTAGATTTCTTAGTTTCAAGGTCGTTATTGAGTTTGCTAACTTCATCTTTAGCGTTTTTGATATTATCTGGTGTTGATTCTTTAGCTAACGCTTCTGCGTCTTTTACTTGTTCATTAGCATTTTGTTCTGAGATAGTTTTTTCAGCCACATTTTGTTCTTGTTGCTTCACAATAGCTTCTTGCTCGTCAACATTTTTTTGTGTTTGCGTAGCTGTTACTTCTGCTGTAGCTACCTGTCCTTCTGTTACTACTTCGTTGTGAGCTGTAACTGTTGTGTTAGCTGTTTCAACTGAAACTTCATTAGCGTTAGCAACTTGTGTTCCTACTGAACCAAGAGCTGTAAGTGTTGTGATTGTTGCGATTGTTTGTTTTTTATCCATGAGATAAACCTCTTTTTCTTTATTTTTTTGCTCCGTGGAGCTGTTTATGATTATATTATACACCTTGTTTTTTATTTGTCAAGACTTTTTTTTAATTTTTTTATTATTTTTTTATGTTTTTCTGTTTAAGGCTGTAAAAACGTACAAAAAAGAGGGTTTGAACCCCCTTTTATTATATGAGTTTAACATCAATATCAGCTATCTATTTATTTCTCCATCTTCAAACTAATGTATTTATTCCAAGCAGATACCATTTCTTCTTCTGCTGTAATAACTTTAGGTTGTTTGGTAAGTGTTAGTGCTTCTTCAATCTTTTGTGCCATTTTTTCATTGTCGCTATGTTCACTAAGTAGTTTTTCAAGTTTTAAACGGATTTCATTCAGAACCAATGAGCAAGAGCCTGATTCCATTTTCAACGCTTCTTCAAATTTGATTTCTGCTACCTGCAACATAGAGAATGATGATTTCCCTACTTGTAGCTCTGCTAAAGGCTCTTTCAAATCCCTAACAGTTCTTCTTAACTTATTTAGGTCAAAGTCGTCATTTAGGAATAAAATAATATCAGCTATATCAAGTTTTAATTTCTGTTGAACCCTATCTTCTAATAGATTTTTAACCTCTCCTTTAGCTTTTAGATAAGTTTCTACTGCTTGTTCTAATTCAACTGCGTACTCTAGTTTTTTATTCAACCATTCTCTGTTTTTATCAACTTTTACAACATTCAAGATACGCTCCATAACACTAGGTAAGATATTCTTGATTTTCGCATTGATTTCTTGAATATAGGTATCTGCTTCTACTTTTTCTTGCTTAAACCATCTTACATAATCAGAAACACGCTCAATAACTTCTTTGTAGTCTTTAGCCCTACTCAATTCATGTTCCATTTCCCCTGACACATACAGACGCAAAATACCCAAGTCATCTTCTTCTAGGGTTAATTTCTCAATCGTCTCAATATCATCTTCTGCTGTATCTTCGTATTCTGCGATATTTGTTCCTACATGGATCAAACCGTCTTTGACAATAACAAAGAACTTCCATTTTCTAGTGTACTCACTAGCAATATCTTCTAAAGCAAGTTCCAAAGCACGGTTTAGGTTGGCTTCTGTTAAGTATTCATCAGATACACCTGTTTCCCTCGCATATCCTTTACACAACTCAAAATCAACTTCTACAGGAACACTAGCAACTGAGTAGTAGTTGTCTTTAATAGCTACTTTCAATCGCTCCAAGTTGTCCTTGTCGTTATCTGAAAAAAGTTCGTCAAACTCGGTTTTCTCTATTAGTTCTAATACTTGTGAGTAGTCCTCTAAGCCTCTAGTAAAAGGGAAGTCACGTTCAATTTCATCATAGTTGATATTAAAGTTCATGCCATTTAGTTCAAAAGAACAGTTTACCTTTGCAGAATAGCTTACATAATAGGATTTTACAGTTTGATTGTAGTATTTCCCTGCCTTTTCATCATAAACCGTTGCGTTGTCTAGGATAGCTCTCTCAATAATTTCCTTGATTTCATTATCGTATTCATGAGCCTTCACGTCCTCAACCGTTACTGAACCATTGCCATAGTGCTTCACATACCATTCAGCAAGTTTTTCTAGGTCTGCGTCACTTAATTCCACGTCAGGAAGGTCAATCCCTGTACCATAGCTAGAGTCAGTAAGTACATCATGACAAACTAAGGTAATTGAATTAGTTGTCTTTTCTTCATTCTCTAGCTTTTCATAGGTAATCAGGACATCATATTTAGCGTCTGTCTCAAATTCATCTTTGACATCATAAACGTCCAATCCTTCTGGGAAACGTTCATTATCAAATTCCATTTCTTCATAATCGCCATCATTTCCGACTAATAACTCTCCATTGTCTAAGCCGATACTCCAAAATCTATCAACGCTGTAGTCACAACTCCAACTCCCTCTATTTTCTCGGAAAAGACTACCACCATTATAGTCACCACCTCTATAGTCATCTTCCCATACATCTACTTCATGTTCGCCCTCTGCACTATAATATTCTCGAACATTGAAAGCATAGTCTGTTTCACTAACCTTCTCCAAACCAGCGATTTCCTCGTCTAGTTCGACATCATCAACGGTTGACGTGTCAATATTCGCAACTTCAAACTTTACTTTGTAACGGTTGCCTTCTCCAAATTCAAGTATTTTTTCAAAAGCCATTATGCTTCTCCTTGTTTTTTTTATTTATCTCAATTATATCCCCTTTTGCCCCTTTTTTGTGAACAGGCTCATTTACAAAAAAGAAGCCTATAAAGGCTTCCATGAGGTTATTTTCTCTTTACTTTTTTCTGTGGTCTATCAAATAAATACCTGATAAATAGATAAATGTAAGTGCAAAATAAGATAGATACCCCAAGTAACGTACTATCTGAGCTTTCATGTTGATAAACAAGATACATAGCCCCTGCATTGACTAGCAATAATAAGAGCTTAAATCTCATGCCCTTCTTATTCATGTTACTCTAGCCCTTTGATTATTTTCTCAGCAAAGGAATAATCAATAGGCTCTATATTCATAAAGATAAAACGATAGGCTATAGTACGCAACTTTTGGACTTTCTTATCATCTAGCTTAATAAGTGCAGGGCGTTTGACTGCTTCATTCTTCTTCTTAGCTTCCAAAACGGATAGAAAAAGGTTCAGTTCTTCCTGTTCTGCGTGATCTAACACATAACGCTTAAAGCTAGACTTCTGATTGCTGTAGTATTTAGTTGCTTGATACTCTGGTTTATTCTTGTTTTTCAGATAAAATCTGCGTTGCGCTTCTCTATGCCACTCACGGACTACCTCTCGGTTGTTTGCTCGGTATCTGCGTTGGATTTCTAGCACCTTGTCATAGTGCCTTCTTAAATAACGCTTTGCAACTTCTGGATATGTTTTTGGAGTGTCATTGTTTTTTGTAATTTCTTTCGTACTCATAAAGTAACCTCTCTCTTTCTTTTTTTCTATTTTCTCTCACAAGTTGTCTATACTCTGCACTCAGCAAAGTTATTGTGTTTGTGGTGTCCTCTATTTTAGGGTTATATCCCCTTGCAACCATTTTAAGGATAAGCATTTCGCTATCATTGAAATAGTCCTCTAGCTCGTCTAATATTGGCTCGCAAGGAACAATATTTAGATCAACGTGTCTCTCCACTAACTCTGAAAAGGATTTATTCTTAGTCTTTCTAAACTTTTCGCTAATTCTTTTCCTAAAAATACTAATCGCAAGCATTTCATCAGGCGTTCGTTGTTCATTTCCGTACCTTGCTTCTCGATTCAATTTCAGGATATAGCGTATATCTTCATCAGGAAGCACTCGTAGTAATATACTTACCATTCGGTAATTGGGTAAGCTATTTATCCTTCTTGCCTTATTGATTTCGATAGCTATATCTTTTACTTTCTCAACGTCTAGCCCACTATATTTGCTCAGATGGTTTGCCATTGGTATTCTAGGTTTTGAGGGTGGATTTGCTATTTCAAATAAGCGCCTTACCACTATATCTTTTCTTTTACCCATGTATTATCAATCCTCTATATAGACAACTTCAACAATATTCACTTTATGTTGTTGCCTTGCTCCTGATATACGCCATTGCAACTGTCTGTAGTCATTGTACTCTCCACTTCCTGCTTGCTTTGGATCAAATACAATCATAGTATCAAAACGATACTGCAAGCCATCTACACCAGTTCCCATAACCTGCGCTGTAGCAATTAAGTTAGAACTAGTTAAGTGGTCTATCTTTTTATCGCCAGTCCATAAGCCTAAAGAATTGCCTTTAAAGTGTTCATACATTGCCTTTGCTACTCTCTTACTTTCACAAACGACAACTACTCCACCAGTCAGCCCTTCCTTTCGGTTAAACGACCTTTCTAACATTCCCCCTGCCATTTCCATTACAGGACTAATCTTAGTGCCATCTACAGTCAGCTTGCCATCTTCAATGATAACCTCTGCTTGTCTCAGTAAGCGTTCCGTGTGCTTGTTAGACATAGAGCCTTTACCCATGACATAATCGCCACCTACTCCTAAGACATTGAACTTTCTAAAACTTTGTAGTTTTTCTTTATTCTTCTCAGGAATTAAAACACGCTTTAGGTAAAGCTCCTTTGGAAAGCCATTGTTTAAGACTGCTTGCTCTATGCTCTCGATCTCCTCACAACACATGAAATTCCCACGGTTATCTAATTGAGCAATATAGCTCTCATAGTCTGCAAAATCCTTCCACTTTGACTTAGTAGATGAATAAGCGTCATAGACCAACGTTCCCCACTTCAATAGCCATTCTTGTCTATTTGTAGGTTCTTGCGTCTTGAAGAAGGTCTTTTCAAGAGGGTAAAAATTCTCCCCTTTACGTCTAATAGGCGTTGCAGATAAGCCGATAGTGTACTTTCTCTGGATATGGAGATAGTCCTTACAGGTCTGATTGCTACACATATCCTGCCATTCATCTATGACAAGCACATCATAGTCCAACTCTGCTCTCAACTGCTTCACGTTTTCGTGCAATTCTACATACTTTGGATTCTGTCTATAGAGTTTTCGTACCCCTATTTTTTTACGAAGCGTTTTAAGCCCCTTCTCAGCCTCTCTAAGAGCGTTTGCCTTCGACCTTAACCATTTATCGGTTTTGACAGTAAACGCTACAGGATAGCCCAAATTTAGCTCCTGAGCGTCCTTCTCCCAACCGTTGAGTATTGCTGTCTTGTTATTCAAGATCAAAACACGTTCTGCTTTCTTATCCTGAATAATTGCCATTGTAGCAATCGTCTTGCCACGTCCACCTAGTGCTTCAAGGAAAATACCGTCTATCTCCCTTCTACTGCGAACAAGAGCCGACTTCTGCCACGGGCGTAGTTCTACAACTTCTTCGCCTCTTAAAATCATTCCCTTAAAGCCTTTCTATAATTTTATATTTATATTATACACCTTTTATCATTATTGTCAACTGCATTATAAAAAGCCTATGATTTCTCATAGACTTCCTCTGGTCTTTTATTTATTTACTAACTCTTTTAATGCTGTTCCTGATTTAAAAACAGGCGCTTTAATAGACTGAATGATAATAGCTTCTCCTGTCTGTGGATTGCGTCCTTTACGTTCTGCACGAATCCGAACCTCAAAATTTCCAAATCCACGCAACTGAACTTTCTCCCCTTCTGACAAGTATTCTCCAATCTTATCAAAAATATACTCAACTGCCTCTTTAGCTCTAGGTTCAGTAAAGTTCAAGTCAGAACTCATAGAAATATAAATATCTCTTTTTGTTTTCATGTTTACACCCCCTTCACTAAATAGCGTACACCTATTATACCACTTTAACCTTTATTTTTAAAGCTCCTTTTCCCTTTTTTGTAACGGTTTTATACGTTTCTTTCAAGTGTTCATCATACAAAAAAATGGTAGGGAGAACCACAACGAACTACCTACCATTTTTATAAAGAAAAATTAAGTTTTTCTCCGTTAGGAGAATATCTCAGGAGTTTTGATAAGGAACGCAACTCCCTTACCAGAACTATTAAGAAGTATAACATACAATCAAATAAATTACAACCCCATGATAGAAAAAAAGCAAACTATGTAGTCTGCTTTTTATGATTCATACTAGTCTTTTCTGCGTGGACGTTTCAAGAATCCGAAACCAGACGTAAGCATAGTGACACCTGTTACTAGCATTGGGATACTTTCTTCAACCCCTGTATTTGGAAGTCGTGTGATTTTCCCATCTTTTTCCTTGATAGTTACTGTACCATCTTTTTCCACTTTGCCCCCTAGTTCTTCTGGAGCAACTTTACGTTCTTCGCCTGTTGAAGTGTCTTTAACAATAACTTTCCCATTGTCTGTTCCTGTTACTGTACCTTTGTTAGTTTCAATAGGTTTAGTGTTTTGGACTGTTGGATCAACGACTGGAAGGTTTGTGTAGTCCTTCTTATCTTCCGTAGATGGTTTTGTTTCCTCTGGTTTTACCTCAGAAGGTTTCTTATCTTCGGTAGTTGGTTTTGTTTCTTCCGTAGATGGCTTAGCTTCTTCTGTTGTAGAAGGTTTAGCTTCTTCCGTAGAAGGCTTAGTTTCATCCGTAGATGGAACTGGTGGAATTACAGGTGTTTCTGTTCCTTTATCGTCCTTAGATGGAACTGGTACAGCAGGTGTTTCTGGCGCTTTGTTGCCTGTATCTACTGAATCTGCGCTAGGAACTGTAGCCTCAGACGGTTTAGTTTCAGTCACAACTGCGTTTGCGTTTGCTTTTCCATCATCTGCAAAAGTTGAAGGCGCATTTACGATTGAGAACAACGCTCCTGCGCAAGCAAGTGTTACAAGTGTTTTCTTTGACGTCATAAGAAAATCTCCTTTTTCTTTATTTAAAATAGTCACGAATAATAAAATCTAGGGTTTTTGTGTTGGTTTTAAACCCCTGTTCTTCTTTTACACGGTTAAATTCTTCCACCAGTTCTCTTGGAACTTTCCAACCGTATATTGTCAGGTCTTTTGCCACCAATACATTCCCCCTTTCTTTTTCTTAAACGCACCTTAATTATATCATAACGCTTTCTTTTTTACTAGTATTTTTACTAGTTTTTTAAAATAAAAAAGAGGGAAGAACCCTCTCTTTATTTTTTCTATAGGTTAGGTAGGATAAGCCAACCGATAATACCTGCTAAAACTGCTACACCAAAAGCTGGGATTGCTTTTTTCCAATCGTGTTTTCTAGCCCAGTTTACGCCTAGAACTAACGAAAGTAGAAGAAGTCCAAGCAAAGCAAATTGTGTCATGCCAATCATGTCGCCTTCCACTTCTTTTCCTGCTTCGTTAATTTGAGTTTTACCTTTGATATTTTGAAGTTGGTTTTTTAGGCTAGGATCAAAATTCCCACCTACTAAAAGTTGCAATTTTGTAAACATTGGTTAAATACCTTTCTTTTTCTTTTATAAACTAATTATACCATATAGTTTTATTTTCGTGTTCTGTTTCTCTTATTTTTTGGGAAACGTAGAGGTTTTTTTATAGGTTTCATGGTATCTTTGCGTGTGATTTGTGGAACTGTTGGAGAATAAACGTCTTTAACAACTGGTGTTTTTACTGGTTTTTCTTGATTCACAATAGTTGGTTTGATTTTACCTTCACGTTTAGGTGTTAAAGGTTTTTCATTTACTACAGGAACTTTTCCACCAGTACCCAATGGTTGAGGTTTTTTCGCTCTACGATTATCAACATAATCTTTAAGTCTGCCTTTATTCTTCACAACAGCTTGTCTAATCGGACTTTGAGGAGCTACAGCTTTTCCTACGCCTCGTCCTACTTTTGAAACGCCATCAAAGGCTTTGTTTGCGTGATTAGTCAATCCTTGCATACCAATAGCAGACATTGAAGCTGTCGTTACACCTCTAGCAACTTGAAGCCCAATTCCTGCTCCTTTACCTACAACTGACATAGCCTTATCAAACTTAGTCTTAGGTTTTGGAACACTTGGTAAGCCTTTACCATTTGTTACTGGATTGCCACGCTTATTAGGAGTAGTTGGCATACCGTTAGGGCTTGTAGGTTTACCTTCGCCAACATGAGTTTTTCCACGTCCTTTAGCAACAATTCCGTCTGGCTTAATAGGTTTACCATTTTCGTCAAAGGATACCCCTTCTGGATTGATAGGTTTTCCATCTTCGCCAATACGGTTTCCTTGTTCGTCAAAACGTTCTTCTTCAAGCCCTTGACGTAACGGATTACGTCTCTTTTCTTCTTCCGTAAGCTCTCTACGGTTTCCTTGTTCGTCAAATTGCTCATTTGGTTCTTCTGTTCCGTCATAGCCATTTGGAGAATAAGGATTGTTAGGGTTGCTACCATCTTCAATATCTGACGTAGGACTAGCTCCTAAGATACCGTCCCTAGCATTGCTAAGGTTATTCTTAACGCCACCTAGTCTTTGTTGAAGGTCTTGTTTAGCACCTAGCAAGCCACCTGTAGCAAGTCCAAGTAAAGCACCTGCTCCAAAGCCTGAATTTTGATAGATAATGCTATCTAAACCATAGCGTCCGAATAACCAACCCTTGATTGCTAGACGTATCACATCAAACATATAGACTAAACCAACAATCAATGAAATTTTCTTATCTGCTACTTGTACGAATGGATAAGTTAAAATCCATGCAACACAAAGAACTCCAAGCCCTACTCCGAATCCACCTGCTGTACCAATAGCCGAATCACTTAGTGATTTAGAAGCCTCTGTAATGATACTTACTCCGAATTGGAAGGTTGTAGGAATGAATGTTACAATCAATCCCCAGAACCACGTTAGGATAGAGTAGTAAATTGCGTTTGACCATGAGCCTTTTAACCCTGCAAACATAGCCTTCCAACGTCCTACAATATAGTCTGTGATACTGATTGTAGCAAGTGTCTTGACATAAGTAAACAAGATCATTGTGTAAGCAAGAGTGATAAAGAACCCACTAATCTTCATTGAAGCAATATCATCTGACTTCTGAGGAGTGATGAATCGGTTGTAGATGAATGGTGTCTTAGAACTTGACTTACCTTTACCTGAATCTGAGTGGTTCAAGTTACTTGCGTAGTAACGCAACTCAGTCTCTTTAAGTTGTGACTGCAAAAGGAATACTACTGATTGGTTTGATAGTTGCAAGTCTGCAATATCCATATCTGACTTAGTTCCCATATACTTGTTTATTAAAGCAAGGTTGTAAGCGTTGATATATTTCCAATAGAAATAATGTTGTTTTCCTTCTGACTTGTACCCTGTTCCATCTTCGCTCTCTGGTGGAGCTGTTACGGTTTCAGGCGCTTTGTCGTCATCTTCTAGGTTAGAGCCTTGTGGTTTTCTAAGGTTTGCAATCTGTGTAGATTTCCCTGCCCCATACATATAGGTTGAAGGGTGTTCTGTGATAGCGTTGTTATTTGTGTTAGCCCCATATAGATACGTCCACGGTTGAGATAGTGTTACAGGGGTTGCTTCCCAATAAACGCCATAAAAACCAATATAGAACCCTTTCTTATAATTTGGAGCTTTTGCGTCTGACGTTCCTGATAGATAAGCTAACTCTGTTGATTTGTTTTCATCACTTGCGCTTTCGCTTTCTTCTTCCTGACGCTTGATACTTGCGTCATTTTGAGTGAAGATATAAGGATAGCCTACAAATTGATAGCCAACTGGAATAAAGTCAGCAGATTGTTGCGAACCACCACTAATTTTCAGCATTGGCGCACCATAGATAGTGAACTTAGTCTTTTCTTTATGCTCTCCCTCAATTCGGTAGTTCATAAAGCCATTTTTAACAAAACTAGCAGGAAGGTCATTTGAAGCAACTGAGTTACCTGTTCTATTGACGTTAGCTAGTTTACTTGCCTGTGCAATACCACTTAGGTAGGTATTCACATCAAAGGTTGCCCCTTGCGTGTTGTGTTGGCTTAAATCAGCAGATAGCTCTGAGCCAAGTTTAGCCTCGATACGTTGGTTGAGGTCTTTAATCTGCTTAGAGGTCATAGACCAACTCTTAATATCAATATCGTCTGCGTCAATCAGCTCTTGATACTTAGGCGCACCGTCTTTCCCTGCAAAGTTATAGGCTTCTCGCAAGTCAAAGTTAAAGGCGACACCATATTTCAGCATATCAATCTCACTATCGCTTACTTCTTCTTGTGGTTTATAGCCTGCTTCGCCTATCAATGGCATACCTGTCACAATACCTGCTAAGATAATCATTACGACTGGTGCAGATATTCTAAAGAACCATTTTGTTATGGTCTGACCGTATTTCCCTTTTCGGAATACCATTCGATAAATCAAAGATACCAAACCAAGTAGTAACCAAACTAGGTATATAAAGTTTTGGTAAGCCTGAATAGTCTCAACTATATCAGAAATAGTATCATTGGTAAATAAGTAGTCCTTTATGTTTATTGCTAAGTTTAGCAACCAGTTTTCTGTACCTGATTCCCCTTTAGTTTTAAAGAATAAGATTCCAACTGGATCGCCAAATAGATTTACTAGCCCTGTTATAAAGCCTAAAAAGGCATTTGCGACTTGATTGAGTATATCAAGAACCATAGACAAGAGCCATAGGATAGGGGAGATAATAGTGAGAACCACATTTCCTATAAATCCGTACCAACCGTTGTTATTGTTCCAAATATCTGAAAGAATTGAACCGAGGTCATTACTTGAGGTAGAGTTTGTATCTGTTGCGCTTGAACTAACTGAGATAAAGCCCCAACCACCATAGACTTTCAGCATATTAGCAAGTGTCTTACCTTCTGGCTGTGGACTACCTGCCATGTTGATTGAGTTAGGGATATAAGCCCCTTTGGTTTCTCCGTCTCCTGCGTAGGCTTTAACTCCCTCGTTAGACTTATAAGCGTCTCCATTTACAAGTACATTACTTGAAGGAGCAGGATAATACTTGATTTCTCCATAAGAAATATCAATATCCTTGATAGCGTCGTCTCCTGAACCCCCCTTAGTATACATAATATACGCTAGGAGTGTATTAGTAGAAGGTCTATCTCCTACGTTTGGATATTGAGAAGCGAACTGGTCTGCTTGATTTTTTTGCTTTTCTTGTTGTTCTTTCTTTCTATCTGCTTGATTCTGCTTCTTCGCTTGCTTCTTAACTAATTTAGAGCGTACAGAATAACTGTTACTTTTATCAAAGAATACCCCTGCTGTTTTTTTCTCTGTTTTAATATTCGCAACTGGAACAAAGACAACCATAGTTCCCTTTTGTGCTGTTTGAAAAGCGTCTATATCTCCACCAAAGTCCTCTTGTTGCCACGGACGACCTGTTTCCAAATTATGAGAGGTTACTGATACTGGTAGATAGGCAAGCAAATTATCTCCTGATTTTTCCTTATACCAGTAACCATCTTCTGCTTTGTAGAAGGTCTGCATATAGGCTTCATCTTGGGCGATTAGGGCATTTGTATTTTTACTACTCCCTACCTTATTAGCTGTAAAATAACTCATTTGAGCGTCATTTTTACTACCTTGATCTCCAATCCTAGCAGGATTGTAAAGTAAGTTAGCCGAGTTGATACCTACAAGTACAGGAGAACCACCGTCAATATTAAAGTATGGTTGAAATCTTACCCTTTGTTCACTTGTAACATTAAGGACTTGATACATTGAAGCTCCAACTGCCCCTCGTTTTTGTTCAGGACTTTCAACTATTTCAACCTCTTTAACTTTTTCAGCAGACTGTACTTTAGCTTTATCATTCTCATCTGCATAAACAACATGAGGGGTAGATACTATTGTTGTCGCCCCTGTTGAAAACAACAAACAGGACAACAATAGTATGTTACCTAGTTTTTTCTTAAATCTCCTCATAGATTATCTCTATATCCTCCATTCTGTTATCTTTTAGAGCGTAGCGAACCATTCTTTGTTCTTCTTCGTCCTGAATCACTTTTCCTGTGTCTGCTTCAAGCAAGCATGGATAAATCCTGATTTTCTTAGCTTCTTTAAAGCCATCACGTTTCAGCTTAATATCCCCAATTAGGAAGTTAAGGTAGTTATTAAATACCTTCTGGACTTGCCTTGCTCCACCTTTAGAGCTGTCTTTCATATTCGCTATGTAAGAAGATAAAGTAACAGCAAGAGGATAGAACGCCCTTACCTCTCCTGTATCAAGTCCACGGATAAGTTCCCAATTATACTCTATTTTACCATCAATTAGTATTTCTATGTTCTCTTGCTCTTTTGCGTTCTTGATATACTCTTTTAAGAATAGTTCGGTCAGCTCGATTGCGTCAGCTTCGGTCAAGGACGTAAACGGTAGTATAGCGTCTAAACGCCCAAAGAACTCTCTAGCAAAGTTGTATTTATCGTGCAAGTGCTTTTCTAGCTCATTTGTTACAGATAACATGATCCGTCTGATTTCATTCTCAGGAGTATTCTTAGTGATGGTATTCTCTGAGAACTTGTCATTGCCCTCAAAAATCTCATAACCTGCATTTGAGGTAAAGATAACAATAGCTTTTGCTAGTGAGGTCTTTCTATCCACTCCACCGAAACGTGGAGCATATTTCAAGATACCTTCTCCTGTCAGGTCTAGGAACACATCACGCAAGGAACTGATAATCTTGTTTTCTTTGGAAGGGATAGCTTTCTCCACCTCGTCAATAACAAGGATAGCAAACTCACTATCTCCCACCTGTTCCCCTGCTTCTTTCAGGAACTTCTCAACCCCACCTTCGATATAGGCGTAGTTAGAACAGTTCAGTAGAACAATCTTACCAAGCCCACCAAAGATATGCTCATTAAGGACTTTTGCTGTCTCAGTTTTACCTACACCTGTGGGGCCAAGTGCCAAGAGCGATAAGAAGGGGCTATTATCACTCTTAGAAAGATTACCGTATCGTGCTACTAACGCACGTTCCAAGAGATACTTAGAAGCATACTGCCCTTTGATACGTTTGTATATCGCCTTTTTTGCACTCTCAATATCAGGAACAACCTCTGCTGTAATGTTCTTAGCTGTCCTAAAGACATCAACGACCATTTGATAGTCAGGTGTTTCTCCTACGTTGAAAGAATGAGCGTCCAAACTCTGTAAAAATTGTTTGGTTTTCCGTGGTTCAGCACTCATTAAATCTTCTCTAGCATTTACACGGATAATAAAGCGTATCAGCTCTCTGGATAAAGTAGAATTAGTTATCCCTCTGAGCTTCATCAAATACTCCCAATGAGCAACTGCGATTTCTTCTACTTCCTCTTTAGAAAAGTCCTGTAGAATTGTTTTCTCTGAGAAGCGTTCCTTGAAGGGTTGGTTGGTTTCAATGTAGTAACGGTATTCTTCAAGCGTTGTAGCGCCAATCAAAATCAAAGAGCCAATTTCAGGCTTGATATGACGTTTTAGAACATCAGCACCATTACTCTCTCCGTTTTCCTTCTGGACTGCCTTAGTAAGAGTATGAACTTCATCAATAAAGAGAACAAATTTAATGTTTTCGTCATTTAGAAATTCTCTAGCCTTCTGCTCTAACTCTAGGATTTTAGGTATCATTTCAGATAGCGTTGCTGTGAACTTGCTATCTCCTTCATCTAGCAAAGCTAGTAGGGATAACTCCACACAAACAAGATTGTAGCCCATCTTATTTGTCATTTCTCCTGAATTGATCCGTCTTGTTGCTTCACGGACAATAGTAGTTTTCCCTGTACCTGCGTTTCCAAGAATAATTCTTGTTGGTTCAAGAATATTAGCTATGGTATCATTGATACCCTTTAACTCAGTCTCACGCCCCCTAAAATTTCCATCATAGGGGGGGAGAACTATTAAACTGTCCTTGTATTGTTTGTTAAAGCCATCTAAAAGCTCCTTGAATTGTTTGTTACGGAACAAGCTACTTTCTGTTCCTGTGCCATTTTCAAGTTCTTCCTTGTATTGTTTAACCTTGTTATTCCAAGAAATAACTTTGGTATCGTAGTTGAACACTAGTTCTTGTCGTCCTGAACTACTCACATGAACTGCTTTAGAAAACTTATCCTCTGTATCTTTAGGTTTCCCTTTTGGCGCTTTATGGTGCTTTTTCTTTTTAGCAATAGTTACCAATTAAGCTCTCCTTTCTAGTTCAATGAGTACATTTTAGTAGTGTAATCACTAAAAGTATTGTCGTCATAAACAAAGCGCTTCTTAATTTCATTTAGTGTCTGATTCGCTTTTTCAAGATTTTCTTGCGCTTGTTCAATACTAGCATTTATGCTGTCTTGTTGTCTTAAAGCAACTTCATCTTTTGGATTTCGGTCTAAAGTTTCTCTGACTTCTTTCAGCTTGTCATTGAGCGCTTGAATTTCCTCTGTATAAGTATTGACTTTCTCTCTTGCTACAGTTACAGCTAGGTCACGGTAAGCAAGCGTGTAGAACTTCTTAAAGTCAAACGCTACTGTGTCGCCTTCTTTTGACAAAAGGCTATCTACGTCCAAAGTAGTGATAGCATATTTACTGTCGCCTTGAATTGAAGATTTTAAAGTCATGTTTAAAGCGATAATATCGGTTTGTTTAACGCCCTGTACTTGACTTTTATTGACGTTTTTCAATAGGTCACTTGTAATATCTGATACGATTTTACTATTTGTTCCTGAACCTATCGTGATCTGGTCGCCACTAGAGGTAACAGCTCCACCACTCGTAGTAGTGTTGTAGATAGCAACTGTATAGGTTTGGTTTTTTGGATAAGGAATGATGATGAAAAAGTCTCCATCAGTATTCATTCGTCCAAAGTAGGTTGGTATGCTACGCCCACCAATATCTGAGGTAGTCACTACCCAATAATCACTTGCCTTAGTTGGTAGTTTGCTATTGCCTTCTTGCACTTCAAGAGTTGCGATTATGACATCTTCGGCTTTATCCGTGTAGTAGTTCTTAACCTTAACGTTAGCACCTGAACGGACAAATTGTAAGGTTTCCCCTATAGGTGTCTGTGAGTTCTTGATAGCTTTTCGGTTTTGTACCACATTATAGGCTATAAAGGTTATTGTAAATACGGTCATTACAAAAGCAAATCCACCTTTGATAGCCTTATTCAAGTGAGGCGAAAGCCTCTTTAAATTTTTTTCTAACATATCGGTTTAACTCCTATCAGATAAAATGAGCGTGTTGCAGGACGATTGAACAAGGCTCGTCCAACCCCACCTTCATACTCTATATCAACTTTGGTAGTTGCTGGAAGCTCTGCTCTTACTAGTTGTTCATAATTCCTTGAATCATTCATACGACCTACAAACGACCAATCAACCCCTGTGTTAAATCCTTCATAGAGGCGATTTGTTAGAGTAAATACATTAGACGTACCCAAAGAGTTCTTCGTGCTTGCCTTCAATGAATCTGTCACATCATAACTCAATAGCACTCGTACTTTTTTATCATAGGTACGTTCAAACTGTTCAGCTAGATAGTCATAAGTCCGAATATCTAATAATTCTGCACCATGAATGATAATTAAGTCTCCTGCTCCTAAGAACTCTGTCACAAAGTCAACTAGATTGATTACCTGAATATTCTTCTGTAGAGTGTCAAGTTTATCTAAACGTATGTAGAAGTTGACCTTGCTTTCATCTAATTCAAGAGTAGTCCTAGAACCTATGAGCGACCTGTTATTAGTTAAGAAACTCTCTAGTCGTCTCTTAATTCTAGCAACTTCTTTAGCTTCATCAATCTTCATATCTCTACGCAAGTTTGCTTCTTTGGTTTCAAAACGTGTAATAGCTCGGTCAAAAGCAGGATATTTACTTGCAGGTTGTTGAAGGTAGTTTCTTCTCCCAACCATCACGTCATTATCCCTATTCCAAAGAGCCTCGTTTTCCATCATTTCGTCAAAGATTTCATCAACCATTCCTGTATCTTCGCCTTGATAATAAATTAAGGTCTGAACAATCGTATTAAATTTCTTCTTAGAGCGTCCATAAGCAGGGATTTCTTCTTCTTTTTCTTCGGTCTTATTCTTCGCAAAAGGTTGTAGAGGGTTAATACTGATCCGTGAGCCATCAATGATTTGTGTTTCTTCTAAAATAGTGTCTTGGAATTGCTTTGTATCTCGATTGTGAGGAGTTTCTAGTTTAAAGTAGTCAAAATCATTTAGGACAATATGGACTACTCTTTTACCTTCCATCAAGAATTGGTTAGCCACTTGTTGACTTGTTATACTTGCTAGTGACTGTGGTTTCTTAATGGTTTCTGCTTCATCTTTATAAATATCTTTAAAGACATAATCAAAACGTGATGATTCTCTAGGAATTGCTACAACTCCTAACTGGTTTAGGTAGTTTTTCGTGTCGATCAATACCTTTGGATATTTCAATTCCCCATCTTCGCCAATTTGTGAAGGCGCTAGAAAGTCATAGCCAAATTCTTCTCCTAGTTCATCTTGTAGAGTAGTACGTTGGAAGAAACACAACTTGGCATAGTTCTCTAGGGTAGTAGTGTTTACCTTTTCGCTTACAAGCAAAGGGCTAAACAACGAACCACGCATATATTTATTTGTTCCTGCTGTGTCAACCAATTCAAAGTATTGGATAGGGTTATATTTCTTACTGATATAGTTATCCACTCCACCCCAACGGTTAAGGATAACTTCAACCTGTCGGTCTAGCTTCTCTCTTGTTAGGGCTGTAATAACAATTTCCCACACAAACAAACCACCTGACATTTTATCGTCTGACTGTTCAGCAAGATACATAGCGCTATGATGATTTGTAGCCCATTTAATATCTCCTGCCAAACCACCGTCAGGTAAGTCCTGCTCATTTACTTTTATTAAGTTAGCTAGGTGTTTCATCTGATTACGGTATTCTTCTGGTTTTAAAAGCTGTAGCTTATTCCATGTTGTTACCGTACACCCTGAGATAACAGGGAAGCCTTTAAGGTTGATAATATCTTCTGCTTGCATTTGTAACCCTCGTCCATAAGGGGCAAATACATACACATATTTTCTAAAGCGCCCATTGATTAGATAGTCTAGGGCGTATTCTTTTACTATTGATTTCATACTCATAGTCTATCTAATAGCCTTTCTAAGTTAGTCTGTTTCATTGGCATATAACTTGCAACAACTCCTTTTTCAGAAGCGTATTTTAAAAAGTTTCGTCCTTTTTCAAGTTCATCTTCCTTGCTTGCGACAAAAATAACTACTTCTTTCTGCGTCAGCTCATTTTTCAGGACATCAACTACACGCCTATTCTTTATCTGAGCTAATTTTTTCTGTAGCTTCGTACTGTTAGGATTTCGTCTAATCTCTCTGTAATGCTCCTTCAAGCTAGTAAATTCAACACGTTCAATCTGACTTGATTGAATCATTGTGACTTCTCCCAAATTAGGGAGTAGATTTTCTAGGTCTGTATAGATAGAGACTAAATCCCTAGCAAGCATGGATTTATTGACTACTCCTTCAACAACGTAAGCCTCTCCAAAAGATTTTCCATTGTCAAAGATAATCTGATTGCCCTTAACCTGTGCTTTAAAGCGTAGGTTATTAAGACTTGGTTTTGATTTTATCAAGTAAAAGAAGGTACGGATACTATCAACTAATAGAGTTGTGTCACTAGAAGGCTTGATATTCAACCATGCTAACCAAAGTAGTGTTACGCTTACCAAAAATGCAGAAATAATACCTGTAAATACTGAAACTGTAGAAGTCCATTGATAAGCTAAAATTGCAAAAAACAATGTTGCAAAGACTAATATCAAAGAGAAGCCAGCCCACTTGATCTTAATAGGCTTACCATTAGTCAAATTCTTAAAAATATCAAAGTAGAAATAAGAGTTGACAAGTCCATGCTTCAAACTTTCGCCAGTCCAATCCCCTTTAGGGATTTCAACCACCTCATAACCTGTGTCTTGCACCTGTTGGTACTCTTGTACCTCATTTGCCATTATTTACTCCCCCCACGCTTCATTGCTTGGAATCTTTTCCATTCCTCGAACTCGTCTAGTTCAGACATTTCTGAGTTTTTAGGGGGTTCTACTGTCTGGACTTGTTCCTGTTCTTTGTCAGGAGATTTCTGAGGCTCTTGTTGGTTGATAATCTTATCACGCTCATTGTTCGCAACTGTTACTGTCCGTCCGATAACTTCATTCATTACACTTCTCGTTCCAATAACTGTAGCTCTTAGCCCCCAAAGAATAGAACCTTTTTCTAGCGCTCCACTAGATACGTCATTCTTCAATTTATCTTCATCAAACGTATTCTCTATTTTTTTCTTTGTCTTGTTAAAAATACCCATTTATTACTCTCCTAAATAATCTGCAAGTGCCTTCTTCATGTATGTATCTGAGATACGGACTTTACGTTCTTTAAATACTGATTTTACAGCGTCTTTAACAGCTTTTACATTTTTAGTTGCTTCTTCTTCGGACGCTTGTTTCTGACCTAACCCAATACGGACTTTATCTTCTTGGATAAGCTCCTTGATTTCATCAGTCCAATTATCTACACTTGTACCCTTTGCAGGATTTTCTAATACTTTAAAAATATAGTATGTTTTGATAACTGAGCCATCTGGTGCTAGGTTATCTTTTGCGATAACTGTAGCTTCCCCTTCTTTCGTTCCTTGAAGTTGTTTTAGTTCTTCGCTAGAAAGTTGCTCTGTATTAGACTTGATAGTTGCTGTTTGACCTTTCAATCCTGATTGATCCATTTTAAGGAAAGTGTCAATCTTAACTCCCTGAGAAAGTTGTGTAGCAATATCCTTCGCTTGTTCTTCATCAGCAACCATAATCATCTGAACTTTCATTTTAGGGTGGAAAGTCTCCCAACGTTCAGCTATTTCTTCTTGGCTTACGTCCATCTTTTCTTTCAAGCCATACTGCAAGGCTAGTTGTTGACGCACTAGAGTTTTGATACTCTCTGTGCTATCTCCTTTTTCAAACAAGGTCTTTAGTCCTGCATTACGATAGTTAGGGATTGCTGTTTCGATTTCTTCATCTGTGATTTTATCGCCATAAAGATCGCCAAAGGTCTGATACAGTAAGGTTGTCTTTACAAAATTAGAACCCTCTAGTGAGTTTTTATAATAATCATAGAGTGCTTTCCCTCTGATATTCCCACCTTCAAAAGTTGCGACTGTTCCACCTACGGTATTTCCTGTCTGGACGTAGTTAGATAAAGCGAATCCAACTGCCATTGATAACCAAACTGTCAGCCCAAAAGTGATAATCTTACCCCTTTTTGTCTGTAAGTTAAACAAGCTCTTTACGAATGAGCGACATTTATATAAAAAGCTGTATTTTGTTTCAACTTGTTCTGCTACATTCTCTTTCTTTTTTGCCTCTAAAATCGCCTCATGTTCCGTGTACTGTTCTTTATTTCTTTTAACTTTCTTTTTTGCCATTTGCCTTTTCGCCTTTCTTGATTGCATAAACTGTTTTCTGTCCTGTCACTCGAATAGATACTATCAGCCCTAACTGAATTAAACGACTGAGATAAATTTTTAAAGTAGTCTCTTTAATTTCTGTTATCTTCATCAATTCATCTAAAGTCATTCCTTTGTTCTTCTTTATCTCTGATAAAATCCATCTTTGAGCTGTTGTGACTTTTGATTTTTTTTCCAAAATAACCTCCTCAAAATCAAACAATTATTTTTTTAACTAATTATATCATAGTTTTTTATTTTTACTATACTTTATCCTTTTTTATTGATTATTTTATTTATGAAACTTTAGAGCAAACAAAAAAGCCACTCAATAAATTGAGTAACTTTTTCTCTTTCTACCTAAGCGTCATACTCAGAATAATCAACACCATCAATAGCACCTTGTACCCAACGGATCACTCGAACTATAATTTGACCTAAGAAGCCATAAACAATTCCTGCGAACCACATAGCACCTGCGCAACAAATAAATACAAAGGTTATGAGTAACCATTCAAAAGTTGTTCTCCACGTCATTAAAAATATGAAGCCACTAATGATTGCTCCTACACTAAAAATCTTAGTCAATACATCAGACGTGATGAAGGTAAAGAACCACCAAATAGGCAATGTTCCATAATACCAAATCTTTGATAAAATCTCTCTCATTTTATTTTCTCCATTCTTTCTTAATCGGCTTATTTGCCATAATCACATTGTGACTTTTCTTCTTATAGCTGTTCCCTGTACGTTTAACATTTACAGCCATAAATCCTAAAATAGCAGAATTTATAAATCTTTCTAATCCCATAATATTCCTCTTTCTTTATCTATCTTTCTTCCTTGTATGCCATCATTAAATCATAAAAATATTATTTTGTCAACTATTTTAATTATTTTTTTGTGCTTTTTTTGTATTTTTTTATGTTTTGGTATTATTTTTTTGTCAACTACACAAAAAAGAGGGGTACTCCCCTCTCTTTTAACCTACTGATTTAGCCTTGCTTGTAACTTTGTAACCTAGTGATGATGGATTCCAAAATTCATAGTTGTTTGCTTTTTGGTTATCCTTTGTAATGTATGAATAATCCCATGAGAAACTTTCTCCATTACCTTGTCCTGAATAGCCTGTTACGTTCTGCTCCACCATCAAAATATCTCCGTTATCAAAAACGTGACTGACGATAGCAACATGGTT
>ERZ772956.378-NODE-378-length-34616-cov-22.147883_pt1 | contig 34616 bp, 25 predicted proteins | sample MGYA00580683_ERZ772956 | MGnify/ENA primary metagenome ERZ772956 (study PRJEB29015, sample SAMEA2738077) | human oral metagenome | biome: human oral; feature: human-associated habitat; material: saliva | place: China | collected 2212 ... | reverse complement strand
CGGTAGCCTTTGACACGATTCGTCGCTACTTTGAGTATCGTGGCTACGAAGTTGCCTACATTTCCAACTTTACAGATGTGGATGATAAGATCATCAACCGTGCCAAGGAAGAAGGCATTACTCCTCAGGAAGTGGCGGATAAGTACATCGCGGCTTTTCGTGAGGATGTGACGGCTTTGGGGGTCAAGCCTGCAACCCGTCACCCTCGTGTGGTTGAGTTTATGGATGACATCATTCGTTTTGTCACCGACTTGATCGAAAAAGGCTATGCCTACGAGAGCCAAGGGGATGTTTATTTCCGTGTGGAAAAATCTCACAACTATGCCAAATTGGCTAATAAAACCTTGGAAGACTTAGAGTTAGGTGCTTCAGGTCGGACAGACGAAGAGACGGATCGCAAGGAAAATCCGGTCGACTTTGCCCTTTGGAAAGCTGCCAAGCCAGGTGAAGTTTCTTGGGAAAGCCCTTGGGGGCCTGGTCGTCCGGGATGGCACATCGAATGTTCGGTCATGTCAACGGGGATTTTAGGGGATACCATTGATATTCATGGGGGTGGAGCCGATCTCGAATTCCCGCACCATACCAATGAAATCGCTCAGTCAGAGGCTAAAACAGGCAAGACCTTTGCCAATTACTGGATGCACAATGGCTTTGTCAATATTGACAATGTCAAGATGTCCAAGTCCTTGGGGAACTTTATCACCGTGCATGATGCGCTCAAGACCATCGATGGTCAAGTGCTTCGCTTCTTCTTTGCGACCCAACACTACCGCAAGCCCATCAACTTCACAGAAAAAGCTGTACGCGATGCGGAGACCAACCTCAAGTATTTGAAAAATACCTATGAGCAACCCTTCACCGGAGAAGTGGATCCAGCGGACTTACAAAGCTTTGTGAACAAGTTTATCGCGGCTATGGATGAAGATATCAATGCAGCGAACGGGATCACCGTCGTCTTTGAAATGGCCAAATGGATCAACTCAGGTCATTACAACCAAGACGTCAAGGAGGCTTTGGCAAAGATGTTAGAAGTCTTTGGTGTAGTCTTTATCGAAGAAGTTTTAGCTGCGGATATTGAAGCCATGATTGCAGAACGACAAGAAGCACGGGCTAATAAAGATTTTGCGCGAGCAGATAAGATTCGAGATCAGCTAGCAGCTCAAGGGATTAAACTGTTAGACACTAAAGAAGGTGTAAAGTGGACACGTGATTGATGTCAATACACCTAGAAAGAGGGACAATATGAAAACAACACAAACAGTCGAAGTAGGTGATATTATCTATGTCATCGATAACTATAATAAGATTAACAAAATAACCCTATCGGAAAATCATTTAAAACCAGATAACAAGCAAACCTTTATTTTAACCAACCCTTACTATAAATTAAAAACAAATAAGGTGAAAAATGGTACACTTACATTGATTAAAGGTGAACACCACGACGATTACGATCGCTGGGACCCGTATCGTGTTGTAAATGAATGGTACACGTATGAAAAAACCGACCGCGTGGCATATTTGGATATCAAAGACGCGCAAAATAAAGTACGTGAATTAACCAGCGAGGATGTTGTATTATCCCGAGTGACTGAAGAGTTATTCTACAAAATCTCAAAGGATGTTGATTCGATCCTAGAGGATGTTGCATTATACTTTGAGACACTTGATATGAATGGTTTGCGAGATGTAGCTGAATCAACAGAAATTCATCAAACCATTAAATGTATTGATGGAAAACTAAAAGCATTACAAAATTTTTCAAAAAAGGAACACAAATGAAAATCGTATATCATAGCTTTACCGGAAACTGTAAACGATTCGCACAAGCTCTCAACCCAAACGCACTGTCCACAAAGGAATTACCCATAGCAGATGAAGACATCGTCCTCGTCTTTCCCACCGTGGGGTTCGGTCAAGTCCCACCGGCGGTCAAGCGATATTTGCAAACCAATCGTGAACACATTAAATTTGTCGTCTCTTCCGGAAACCGGAACTGGGGGCCAAATTTTGCTAAGGGTGCGGACATCATCACCCAACATTTGGGAATTCCTAGCTATAAAATCGAACTAGCAGGAACCACTGAAGATATTGAAAACGTGAAGCAACAAATCGCAGAACTTTAAATTAAACACTAAATATGATATAATAGATTGAGGTGGGAAGCCGCCCAATTTAGCACAAGGAGAAATTGAGTGAATCATATCGAACTGAACAATGCCATCACACGACAAGTCGATGGTTTCTATGACCTAGCTAAAGATAAGGAAGCTTTAGCTGTTTATTTAGAGGAAGTGAAAGAGAAAACAAAACGCTTTCCAAACGAATTGGAGCGATTATCCTGGCTAGTAGAAAATGATTTCTACTTTGACTGTTTCTCACTTTATGACGAACACTTCCTAAAAGAAATCACTAAGAAGGCGTATAGCTACAACTTCGAATTCGCATCCTATATGGCTGCAACCAAATTTTATGAAGGTTATGCTTTGAAAACGAATGATAAAAAGCAATACCTAGAGAATTACGAACAACACATGGTTATCGTTGCCCTCTACTTGGCACAAGGTGATAACTATTTTGCTCTGGAATTGTTAGACAGCCTTATGCGGCAACTTTACCAACCAGCGACGCCAACTATGCTGAACGCTGGTCGCTCGCGTGGTGGTGAATTGGTATCGTGCTATTTGTTATCCCTTGATGATAGCTTGAATTCCATTAACTATAACGAGTCTGTTGCACGCACCCTATCTAAAAACGGTGGAGGTGTTGCACTCAACCTTTCACGTTTGCGCGCTCGAGGTGAGTCGATTCAAGATGTCGAAGGTTGCGCAAAAGGTGTATTACCCGTAGCGAAATCCTTAGAATATAGTTTCCAATATGCGGACCAATTAGGACAACGACCTGGCGCCGGAGCTGTGTATTTGAACGTATTCCACGCTGATTTGCCGGAATTCTTAGACACGAAAAAGGTGAACGCTGATGAAGGGTTGCGACTTGCGACAATTTCAACAGGGGTCATCATTCTGGATAAATTTATGCACTTGGCACGAACCAACGAGCCATTCTATATGTTCTATCCGCACAATGTGTTCAAACACTATGGGGTTCATTTGGACGACATGGATATGACTAAAATGTATGAGGTCTTAGTATCTGACCCACGAATTAAGAAACGTGAGGGTTCTGCTCGCGAAATCCTAAACCAAATTGCGAAAATGCAGTTGCAATCAGGGTATCCATACTTAATGTTCCGCGACAATGCCAATAAAGCACACGCACTTAAAGATATTGGTGATATTAAGATCTCCAACCTTTGTGTCGAAATCCAGCAGTTGCAAGAAGTATCCGAAATCGGAAACTTAGGCGAACTCGAAGGTTGGGATATCAAGCGTGATATTTCATGTAACCTTGGAAGTTTGAATATCGCAAATGTTATGGAAGCTAAAGACATCTACGGTGCCGTATTCCCAGCAATGAAAGCTTTGACGGCGGTGTCCGACATGAGTCACGTTCAAGGAGCTCCGGGTGTTGCTAAGGCTAATGATGAACTTCACTCGGTTGGCTTAGGTGTCATGAACTTGCATGGATACTTAGCGAAAAACCTCATTCCATATGAGAGCGAAGAGGCGAAGGAGTTTGCAGACGTATTCTTCGCTGCCATGAACTACTACTCTATCCTTGCTTCCATGCATATTGCCCGCAAAACAAAGAAAACCTTTAAGGATTTTGACAAGTCAGAATATGCTAAAGGTGAATACTTTGTCAAGTACACAACGCATGATCACTTACCAGTGTCACCAATCGTCAAAGATTTGTTTGAAGGTATCGAATTACCGACGCGTGATGATTGGGCTCAGCTCGCTCGTCGCGTGAAGAAACATGGCCTATATCATGCTTACCGTTTGGCAATCGCTCCAACGCAGTCCATCTCGTACGTGCAAAACGCTACATCAAGTGTTATGCCTATTGTGGACTTGATTGAGCGTCGCGCCTATGGCAACAGTGAGACCTACTATCCAATGCCGTTCTTAGATGAGATGACAGCACTTGTCTATAAGTCAGCTTACCACATTGACCAAATGAAACTCATCGATTTGATTTCAGTCATTCAGGAGCACGTCGACCAGGGTATTTCGACTATCCTATACGTGAACTCTACCATTTCAACCCGTGAACTGGCTCGTCTATATGCCTATGCTCACCATAAAGGGCTGAAATCATTGTACTACACCCGAAACAAACTTCTTTCTGTAGAAGAATGTACAAGCTGTAGTATCTAAAGAAACGAAAGGAAACCAATGAAAGCAGTAAACTGGAACAAACAGGATGATTTGATTTTCATGTATTGGAATCAAAACATCCAACAGTTCTGGCTGGACACCGAATTCAAAGTATCAAAAGATATTTCGGATTGGAACGCTTTGTCAGCAGAACAACAAGACACTTATAAGAAAGTCCTCGCAGGCCTTACCGGCCTCGACACCCAGCAAGGTAATTTAGGAATGAACGTACTTGGTATGCACGTGGAAGACATGCGCTTACAAGCTGTTTATGCCTATATGTCGTTTATTGAAGGCGTCCACGCTAAGTCCTACTCGACCATCTTTACGTCGTTATTGGACTCGCGAGACACCGACTATCTTTTGGATGAATGGGTGCCGACCCATCCACGATTAACATATAAGGCTGAAAAAATTGTGGAACGATACAACAAACTGGTAACGCTTGAGCCTAGTGCCTATGATGTCTATATGGCTCATGTGGCATCAGTATTCCTCGAATCCTTCTTGTTCTACTCAGGATTTTTCTATCCCTTGTATTTGGCGGGTCAAGGAAAAATGACCACGTCAGGAGAAATCATTCGCAAAATCATGCTAGATGAAACACTCCACGGATCGTGTGTGGGTTACTCCGCGCAAGAGATTTACAAAACCCTCACACCGGAAGAACAGGATAAGGCTGACAAGGAATTGTACGAATTATTGGAGGACCTCTTCCAAAACGAAGTGGCATTCACTCATGAGTTATATGACAAGATTGACTTGGCTGACCAAGTAATTGACTATGTCAAATACAACGGGAACCGAGCGCTTCAAAACCTGGGTCGAGAGCCGTATTTTGAACACGGACCTATCAACCCAATCATTGAAAATGCCCTCAACACATCATCCAAAAACCATGATTTCTTCTCTGTAAAAGGTGACTCTTATGTCGTACCCGTAAATGTTGAAGAAATGACCGACGATGACTGGGACTTCTAAAAACGTTAAACCTACATCACAAAAGGGGGAACATATATGTTCAAATTTCATATCCGCGGCGAAAACATCGCCATCACTGATGCTATCCGTACATATGCGGAAACCAAGCTTAGCAAATTAGAGAAGTATTTCTCTGACGAAACTGTGACAGTGCACGTTAATGCTAAAGTATATCCCAACAAACGGGCAAAGGCTGAAGTGACAATCCCTCATAAAAACTTTACTCTTCGAGCTGAAGAGACAACAGACGATTGGTATGGTAGTCTCGATTTGGTCGTTGATAAGCTCGAACGCCAAATTCGAAAGCACAAAACCAAATTACAAAATCGTCACAAAGTTCGGGCAGAAAAACCATATGATGAGCTAGAGGTTATCGATGACGCTGAAGTGTTTGCACGCATCAAGAGTCTCGATGTCCAAGCTATGACCGCTCAGGACGCGATCATCCAAATGGAACTTCTCGGCCACGACTTCTTCGTATTCCTTAACGAGGATACGGCGCATTTGAACATTGTCTACCGTCGCAACGATGGAACAGACGGTTTGCTGACAGTAAACCACCAATGCCCATATGAACCAGTAGGCGAAGAAGTTTGGTAGACAAATACCCACCATTACGGTGGGTATACTTTTGGAAAGTTACTCAAGAGGCTGAAGAGGCGGGATTGGAAAGCTCGTAGGCGGCAACCGTCGTGCATGGGTTCGAATCCCATACTTTCCATCATCATCAAAGCAAAGACGTTAAAACTCGCGTACAATCAGTAAAGACGAACATGTAGTGAAGTGGACAAACACGGTGGGTTGCAACCCCACTCGCATCGCGTTCGGAGGTTCGAATCCTCTCATGTTCTTAACGGAGGTACTATGACAAAAACACTATGGCGCAAATTGTGCAAAAAAGTAACAATTTTGAAAAACCAACATACTAAGGATTATTACAGTAGTAATAATGCCAAAAAAGCAAAAACAACACGTACGAAACATGTCTCGGAAATATCGCACCGACATTATGCGAAGCGTAAACAACTCGATCATTTATGATGAGATTGAACCACAACAAGCCCAGGGGACGACTACAGTTAAGGTGTTAAACACGGATACCGTATCAGCCTTAATTCAAGAAAAACAAGGAAAAACGGCTGTCTTAAACTTCGCATCTTACTATAACCCAGGTGGTGGGTACCTATGGGGCACCATGGCACAAGAGGAGGCCTTGTGTTCCGAGTCCACCCTATATAACGTCTTATCACATAAACAATTCGAAACCTTTTACGAGGAAAATGGGAAAGATGTTCACGACTACCTGTTCACCAATCGAGGGATATATTCACCGTATGTAAACTTTGAGCGCAACAGCGTCTGCACACCTGCGGATGTTATTACGGTTGCTGCACCCAATCGGTGCCGTCAAGCGTCTTCAACAGAGGAAGAGAATTCAAAAGCCCTCAAAGAACGTATCGATTTCATCCTCGACATTGCACAAGCTCAGGGTGTGGAAACCCTTATCCTTGGAGCATTTGGATGTGGAGTATTTGGGCAGAACCCAACCGAGGTAGCCCAATATTTTCAAGATGGTTTAGATTCACACCACTTCAATAAGGTAGTCTTTGCCATCATGCCTGATAAAATCAACACAAACTATCTGGTATTTAAAGCGATATTTGAATAAAATAGTGATAAAACCCACCATTTCTGGTGGGTATATTTTTGGAAAGTTACTCAAGAGGCTAAAGAGGCAGGTTTGGAAAGCTTGTAGGTGGTTAATGTCACGCATGGGTTCGAATCCCATACTTTCCATCAAAAATAGACCCCTTCGGGTCTATTTTTTTTTTACGGTTTTATTGCACCAATCCATCGTCACGCAACATGTCAAGTTCGGTCATAAAGGCATCAATGTTATCTTCCGTGATGTCACCAAAGTCATTAGCAAACTGAGCCTCTCGACGCGATTTTTGGTCGATGAACTCAGTCCGGTCATACGTAGGAACTTTATGTTCTTCAACTGCAGGTTTCTTTTCCGCGACCTCGGTAATACCATACTCCTTGTCTAGGAGGTTCATTTCGCGAATGATTCCTTCACGCTCAAATGTTAAATTGCTCAAGTCCCTATCCGTGCGAAGGTCGTTTCGAGCATAAGCTCGATCCATTTCTCGACTAATAGCACTACGACGGGATTTGAACACCTCATATTGATTCAAATCGTTAATGATGTTTTGTCGAGTATCATCAGATAAGCCGAATGTTGCATCATGCGTACGTGCATCAAACTCATCCAGATTGCGGGCACCTGAGGCTAGATAGTTCTGGGCAAATTGCTTCCGTGCGATAGCTTGTTCACGCTCATATTCAGCCACGATAGAGTCCTGCCATTCACGTACCGATTGTTGACCGACGGCATCCTCTTCAGCTAATATAGACTCCAATTCATCAAAGTCTTCAGCCTCAATAACTGTTACCCGATTGTGCATATCGGCGTCACCCTGCAATCGGAACGGTTCGGGCAAGTCAGTGCTAATGAATCGATTACCGTGTTCATCACTACTCGATACAATATAACCGCTAACGTAGGTACCTTGAGGACCACCTTCAATCATAGTGTCTGTTGAGATGATTTCGGTCACGCCCGCACTACCTGACCAATCCTTGGCCAGATAGTCCGTCGGTGCAAGTTGAATTCTTAGAAATTCCATGGGTTATCCTTTCTACAGCGTCATAGCATTTTCCTTAGACGGTTGAATAGTCTCCGCTAACTCCTTGCCCGCATCGGTGTACAATTTGAAGGTTCGCATAAAGTCAGCATCTTCAACAGAGCGAGAAATCGAGTATTTTAGGGTCATCTCTACCCGGCGATCCACTACTTTATCAATTTTTTCCTGAATTTCGGGCGTGTTTTTGATAAATCGCAAATCACCATATACCATACCCTCTGGCAAGAAACGCTTACTGTCCTTTCGCACAGTACTATCCAAATGGTCTAATACATAGTCCATAGCATAGGTCGTACCGAGAGAGAAACCGTCTTCAATATCCTGAGCACGCGCTTCATATTTAGCTTCGTAGGTATCTTTGATGGCCTGATAAACATTATCATCCAAAGTCATATACCCTTTGGGGTCACGTAATGGCTTGAGGCCATGTTTTTCAGCTTCCTCGTTAAACCGGGCGATCCCAGCCTCGCGGCTGAGAACACCCCCATCTAAATGATTGTGACACAACTCCTGCTCAATTTGGAGTTGCTTACCGATTGTTTTATAGTCCATGTGCGCCTCCTTGTTGGGCATCGAAGTCGTTTAGAATTTGAGTCAAATCTTCGGCGCTCAATTGAGAACCTTCGGCCTCATTCGTTGAGCCCGATGCTTGCATGCTCTTAATGCGCTTGTTAAAGGTTGTTTCGCTCATGAAGGCGAAAGCCGCATTTGAGTTACCTGTTGAATGGAGAACCCCTGCACCAAATTGCATGTTCATTGGTTGGTTGGTCACTTCAGCAATCGTTTTTTGTCGGTCATAAACCGTATCAACAAACTTATGAATAGCCGCTTCAGGAGCGAGCCCTGCAGTGATGTCAAGCAACTCTTCGCGTGAACGGTCAAAATCATACTGACCATCCATGACTAGTTTCATACGTGAAATTTTGTCATCAATTTCAGGCAATTTGTCCGCGTTCTTCTTCAACTGAAGAACTGATTGGGTCATGGAGTAGGTCACATCCATAGCCACACGTGTCAATTCTGGGTCAACCGGCTTGTCACCAAATCCAGCAATCAACTTGTTGGTTGTTGAGCCGGCAAGACCTGTCCACTCAGATTTGGCAATTAAGGCTTTCATCAAAGCTCGGTCTTCTTCGATTGTATAACCAGATTCAAAGTGACGGTCCATGTCTGCTCGATTACCCTTGATACCATCGTCGGCCAAACGACCGAGGGATTCTTTAAGGGTATGTTCATCAGCAAATGACAGTGCGTATGCCCCGTAAGATTTCTCAGAATCCACAATCTTGTCACACAAATCTTCGACGATGTGCGCTAGTTCCATATTGGATTTTCCGTCCGCAAATGTCACCTGACTGTCATCCAAACCGTTGGCTAGTACTGCCGCCTTAAAGTGCGAACCACCTGTACCCAAGAAAACTTCACCATAACGATTCAATTGTTCATATACAGAAGATTTATTGAAAAATTCATCTTTCTGCGCGTCATCCAATCGTAAATTGGAGAACCCGTTCAATCCAGCCGTGTCACTATCAAAGTCACCATCAACCTGAGAAACCGTCAACGGATGGATATGTGTCATATTTGGTCGATTTCCGCCAACGTTCTCCATCGAAATAACATTACCAGACTGAACACACGGGTCACGGTGGAAGATAATGCGGTCATCAGGAATCGATGTCGCAACCTGACCGAGTCGTAAGCGAGGGTCCGGTGAAATCATCTCTGTTTTCGCACCCTCAAAGAAGGTCATGGTATCAATGTTCTTGATAGCGTTGTCTTTAGCCGTTAAGTTGTTGTAGTCGATAGCCACAGCCTTGTTGTAGGCTACTTGGAGACCTTGTTCATTACCGACAGCCAATTGCTTGAACACTTCCGTATAACGGTATGGAATGGTCTCCCCGTCAGGTACACGGATAGGTAAGACATTGCGTCCAGATTCATCCTTAACAGGTTCTCCGGTCATTGGACTAACCACCTGCATATCACCTAAATCAATGTTGATGGCATTATTTTCCATCTGGTTGAGAAGAGACAAGCGGACAACCGCTGGAGATTTGAAGGAATAGTCATGTGCGTCAACCGTTACACGGTCAGGGACAAATCCATTCACATTATCTTCTTGCAGTAAGGCTTTTTCGTCATTGAAGCTAATTCCAAGGCGATCGAAGTGGGTTGCAACTTCATCAATATGATGATTACGCACATCTTCATGGACAATACCTTTACGATAAAGGTCATCGCCAACTTTAGAAGATAAAGCATAACGGAACAAGGTTGAATATTTACGCCCCGTACCTTCTTGACCGTAGTCTTTAGATTTGTGCTCAGCGGTCTGTGGCAATGTCATATAGGCAATTTGGGTGATACCGTCTTTGACAACTTCTCCATTCGGTAGATGAAGATCTTTCTTCTCACCTGACAAACCTTCCATAGCCACACCCATATTGAGACGGGATGCGAGGGATACTGGTGATACAACCATGTCCAAATCAGGGTTCAGTTTGGCAAATTCAACCGCAAGTTTCAAGCGTTCAGACTCAGCAGTTTCCTCATCCATGGTTGAATCAATAATCAATGAAGATACTGATTTATTCCCGTGCATGTCGGTCAGTTTATCACCAGCCGCTGCCCCAAGCTTTTCAGCACCTTTATCGGTCAAAACAAGAGCGTCTTCTGCGTTCCACATGGCGAATTCAGAATAGGCAACGTTCATTACCTTCACATCGGTAGATGTCAACATGGCATTAAAACTCATCTGATGGCGGTTGAAGTTATCTTTATCAATGTTAAAGGTCTTCATGACATAACCGACAGGGGAGTGCTCCGCTTCACCCTTGGTAAAGGTTCCATCAGAGTTGAACTGCGCATCCTCTGTCAGATAGAAGATGGCACCCATGTTTCCACCATTTGACGTACCAAGCGGATCAATCAATCCTTTAGCATCATCATCGAGCATGGTCAATGCCACTGCACCCAAATCATCTGCGCGGTTTTGGTATTCAGCGACGAGTGAGTTAGTTTGAAGGTAAGATTTGTCTAGCACAACTTTCCGTTTGAAAGTTTCAAGAATTTCCTTACCATAAGGGTGGTTATCAAAGTCTGGGAGGTTACGTGATACATCAAGCAAGGTTTTGAATTTCACATCACCTGTCGTCAATTTGTATTGTAACTCGACAGCAGAGATGGCCCGCTCAACCGGGTCAATGTGACGCAAACGCTCAACGCGAGTGCCTTCGCCTTCTGCAAAGTAACCAATGTGATATGGGATGTATCGAACAGATTGATTGGAGAATACACCGTTTTCATCCACATTTGGTAGGTTAGTGATATGGCGGTCACCAATTTTTAGGACACCATATTTCTCATCATATTCCGCTTCTTCTACACCAAGGCGGGTCATCAACCGGCCGAGGAACGAATCATCCGCTTGAACTGGCGAGAACTCGTAATCTTGTTGTGCGGTACCGTAGTTCAATCCATAAAGTTGAGAAACAATTTCGCGCTTATAGGTTGAATCCTCCGTCAAGAAGCGAGGAATATCCGATTCATCCACTTGATTCGTACGCAACTCATTCATGACATCGCCAATATCAAAGTTTTTCCCTGAGAATACGCTAGACATTTCGGTGAAGAGGGTAGCGTAGGTCAAACCCGCTTTTTCGAGGTCTTCACGAGCTCGTGATGCCACGTCCTCAAACGGAACCTCATTCTCGCGATAGTTACGAACGCGACGTCCACGACCAGAGCGTGAACGAACAGCCGTACGAGGTTGTAAGGCATCGGCGGGATTGCCGTCCAATAGAGTGTTCATAACTTCCATGTCATTTGAGATTGGTTCAAATGCCACACCACCCACATAAACCTTATCAACACGTTTCAGTGTATGGTCTAAGTGAATAGAACCAAACTCGGTCGACACATTCAATCCGTATGGGACCGTTGTGCGGTCTGGATAAAGAGAGAGGTTTGGTCGGTTGATATAAGATAGAAGCTCCTCTGCTTCAAATTCTGTCATCTGATCAGCCCAGTCAGTCATAGAACGTTCTGGGAGAATCATTTTGAGCTTACTAACGTAAGGTCGTTTTTTTGCCATTTTAATTCCTTTCTGGTACTAAATTGTGTTTACGAGCTTCGTCTTTAAACCGTCTCACCAACATGGAGGACGGAGCTAATTCAGATAAGACCGATTCGTAATCAGGAGTTCCAAAGTATGCTTGGGAGAGGTCTTCCAACGTCATAACGTCAACTCCATTTCTGTCCGTTTGGGTTGTTCCTTTAGGATTTGCTTTTTCATATGGTCGACACCTTGCGTTAAAGCGTGTTGGTCCACTAAATGAATGGTATTGTCCTCAGACAGCTCCAAGTGCTCTTCCAATTCATTCAATAAAAGCATTTCATACATAAACATATTGTGGAACAAATCCCTAGACATCCGTGTTGGAGCTTTTTTATGTGGAATTTCAGGAGCTGATTCCACTAATTCATCAGCCAGTGCGACTGCATCTTCCGTCAGCGGGGTTCGTTTGAACGCTTGTGTCATAGTTGAACGGAACAAGTCCAAATAATCAGACGATACGTTATTGAAGGTATAGCTAGTTTGCTGAGTAAAAATGGTCTCAGCGCCCCAATCAATAACGGCGACAATAGGTTTGTTAGAATACCCAAGCTCTTCCATGCGTTCTCGAAAATGTGTATCTCGACGCATCATGTCGCTAATTTGTTGGTTAATCATAAGCGTTTCCTTTCTGTTTTCTACTACTATTATAACACGAATCACACACGCATGGGATTTTTGGAAATTAACCACTCGAATTGTCCGTTATAACAGACAATTGGAACTGTCTACTATAATGGACAATACAAAAAATGTCTGTTATAACAGACATTTTATTGTTTAAAGATGTGGGTCATAGGGCCTTCGTATTCAGCCTTTTGAAGGACCATCACGATGGACAGAATCATTGGGAAGAATACAGATAAGATAGCCATTCCCGTGCTATAACCATAACTACGTGTGAAGGAATACTGCATATAAATGCCGTAACCAGGCACCAAGATGAGGAACCAGTACCATTTAGATTCTTCACCGAAAGCAATTTTGTGTCGGATGAAGCTATCATAGAACGGTATCAACACTTTCCATCCCGGTTCTCCGGCGCGTTCAAACAAAATCCATTCAACAGCAATGATGCCGATGAGGAGGGCTAATACGAGGATAAAATATCCCGAAAATACAATAAATAGAAGATAGTCCATAAAACATCCTTTACTATTTTTATTTTTCTTTATTATACCACAATGTTAGGGGACGAGCAACCCATTAGCAAGAAACACGAACATTTCATTCGATTTGGTAAGGATTATGGTTAAACGTTCGGACATCCCGAACAATAGGTCCAGAGGGTGTGCTCAAGGCTCAAAATATGAGCAATTTCGAACCAAAACCCCTCTTTTGGGCCATTTGGAGAGATTTGGAGAAAATTGGATTTCAATTTGGATTAAATGTTAGCGCTTACAAGCACTGGTATACCTGACTTTCTCTTCTAACTCTTTATTTTTGAAAAAAAAGTTAGAAAAATTTTGAAGAGTGGTCAGAAAAAATTTTTTTTGTGAAGTCGATACTTTGATGTTCAAATAATACCAAATCGCTTCATACCGGGTTTTGTTACCGCTTTCAAAAAATCCAAATTTCAATCCAAAATCGTCCAATTCACAAAGTTTGACCCTTTTTGGGTTTAATCAAGGTTCGGAAATTCCGAACAAATAGAACCGCGCGCAAGGTCGTTCTTGCTAATTAGCAAGAAATATGTTATACTTTATATAAGATGCCTAAGGGCATAATAAGAAAGGAGTTTGGTAAATGGCAGGAACCAAGCATTTGACCTTGGATGATATTGCGACGTTGCTTGAACAGAGTGAGTTGCCCTATCTGTCCAAGTTGACCGGTGTTCCTTATACAACGCTTTACAACTACAAACATGGACGTAGTAGGTTGGATACAATCCCTTACTATCTCGTGGATAAGTTGTCGACAATTGCGTTGCTAGGAACTGACCCGCCCAGTCTTGAGGTTACACGTCTCACGCATCCACCAAAAAGGATGCGGGAGTTGTTGAGGGAGGTGGCCAATGGATTGGAAGGATAAATTATCCAATGTAACGGGCAAGGCGACCGAGATAGCGCAAGGTGCTGCGACTCGTGCTTCCGATTCGTTATCCACTCGTCGTCGCAAAAAGATGCGACACGCTGAGCGTGATTATACTCAGTATACGATCAATGCTCGAAATAAAAAGGATAACAAGAAGGAACTGAACCGCGTCAAGAAACGACAGGCGGGACCGGATCCAGAATGGTATAAACCTGTATCCTATTTTGGTCCGCCGGCCGGTGTTATTTTTCTCGGAATTATACTTCAATATTTATTCATGACATTGAACAATATGATGAAGCCCGAGAAACTACAGACAGGATTTTGGCATAATTATGGGTTACTAAAATGGTACCTACCATTAGCCTTTATCGCAACACCTATTATTTGTGGGGTGGTGTATAAAAAGACACGGGCACAGTGGTTAATCAAAAACGCCATTCATATCGATGACGACATGGAGGACCGACCTGATGACGCCTATGTTCGAACGGTGGACCATCTGGCGCTACAACTAGACGTCGCACCCGACGTCGGGCTCGGATTTGACGGTCACGCTTCGACCCTCATGAGTCACATCATGGTATCAAACAAGGGCATCAAGAAAATCAAGGTGCCGATGTATGACAAAACTGTTGACGGTTTCATCAAACGCGATGAGGACGGCAATATCGTCTACGAGACCAAGCCCATGTTCGATGAAGAACTGGCTCATAAACTGTACGATATGAGTGGAGTCCCTCGGGAGTTTCGTATTTTCTACGATGCCAGGGATTATGATTTCAACCCAAAAGACCGAAAAACTGGCAAACGTGTCGGCGAATACGGTCGTATGGAGTATGATACGCTGGCTGATGTCATTAACAATAACTTTTATGTATTGGACACAGAAACCGCTCGACCAGCAGGCGTCTACTTCTATGACCGACGACCCGTGAATACGATATTAATTGCTATTACCCGTGGTGGTAAGGGTCAAACATATATCGAACCAGCATTTGATGTCTGGACACGGGAGAAAGACCCGTGGAATATCTTTACGACCGATCCTAAGGGTGTTAGCCCGGTCCGTCAAGCGATTGGCGGAAACCTACGGTTTAATTGCTTTGAAAGCCTAAAGCTTCACCACTACAACGTGACGCGAGAGCGTGAGCGTGAATGTCGCGAAAGCAGAAAAAAGAGTGAAGATGACAAGTTGGTGAAAACCTTCCTTGTCGGAACAATGGCAGTTTAGCAGTGACCCTTACGAGTAGACAAGGGGCAAATTTTGTGATATACTTTAGATATGAAGAAAACTGAAGAATTAACAAAATTACCCAACACAACAATGTATTTTCCAAAAGTAGAATTGACTCCAGATGAAATCACCCGTCTGTACACGGTCGGACACGTTCGGCCTGAATGGTTACGAACAGTGGTCATCAATCAAGCCGACGTTGAGAGCATTCTATCCAAAAATCCAAAACGACTTTCAAAAACAAAAGCTTTGGAAGCCTTCGTGAACGAACACCGAGAACAACCAGCGTTGTGGGCGGATATCGAAGCCTACAGCCGAGGCGAACTAGACAGAATCGATTTATCTGTCAAATACGGGCTCGACTACAAGGATTTGAAAAAGGTCTTCACCGCTTGTTTTGAACGGGACATTGAGCCTTTGTGGAAGGCTCACAAAAAGAGTGCCCAAAAGAAAACCAGTCAAAAGCTCTATGGTACCGACCATCCATCCTCGAATGAAGAAGTTCGTGCGAAGCAGAAACAAACCATGTTAGAGCGCTACGGTGTTGAGCACAACATGAAGTCCAAAGAACTTCGTGAGAAGCACAAGCAAAGCATGCTTGAGACTTATGGCGTTGCATATGCGTTTGAACTAGGGAGTCAAACTGATGCCTGGTATACCATGTTATTCAACCAGTTGACACAGGACGAAGCGTGGGAGAAGGTATTGAAGCATATGGCTGAAACACACCAATACCCATATTCTTCTGAAATGTTTGCTCCAGAATATGCCAATATTCGACGACGCGATTTCGCCATGAGTTACGACTCTACCGAACATATTGAGAACCTCTTACGAGCGTATGTCAATGTTACGGGGACTTTGGTTGCATATCCGACCGACGCCCTATTCCAATTGCCCGTGCGAAATTTATTCAGTAGACCATGGCTCAAACATTACGCCGACAAAAATTTGATAGAGGTTGAACCTGAGCTATACCAAGCAACATCACAATATGAACGATTGGTCATGGCTCAGTTGGATGCGTCAAACATCACCTACAAACGAAATGACCGCACCGTCTTGGACGGGTTGGAGTTGGATTTCTACCTTCCTGATTTCAAACTCGGAATTGAATGCAACCCCAACCAAACCCACAACAGCAATCTGTACGCTACAGATAGCCGTCGAGTGATGTTTGGGCACATCAAAGGTAAAACTTATCACTTCGATAAGTACCAAAAAGCTAAAGACGCGGGCATTACCCTCATCCAATGGTGGGAACAAGACTTGGAACCAACCACGTTTCTGAAAATGACCTGGCCCCGCCTCTTGGCTCGTTTGTTCGGAGGGAAACAGAAGATAGGTGCACGACAAATCACAGTGAAACCTGTTAAAAACACCAAACAAGTTCGAGCCTTCATTGACGAATATCACGCTCGAGGAAATGCCAAGGCTAAAGAATATTGGGGCTTCTATGAGGGTGACGAACTTGTTGCCGCCGCATCCTTTGTTTGGAAGGGAAATGACGCTGAGCTTAAACGCTTATGTTTTGCACCAACCGTACAAATCCTTGGAGGTGTCTCGAAGCTCATCAAGAACTTCTTTCGGGAACATCCTGAAACCAAAACAGTCATGACCTTTTCAGATAATGACCTAGGAGACGGTCATGGGTATGAAAAAGCAGGTGCGAAGTTAATTGGTGAAACAGGGCCTTCGTTGGGATTCGTTTCATGGACAGACCCGCTGGACACCTATTCTTGGCAAATCGCCACCAAATGGGGTGCCAAATCAGGTGTAGTTGCTAAACTGAGCGACCATAGAACCTTTGCCACTCAAGCAGCCATCGAAAAATACATTGAAACTGAAATGCCACACCGCACGGATGCTAAGCGCGGATATGACCGGATTTATACATCTGGCTCCAAAAAGTGGCTCTTTACTCGTTAGGACATTCAACGATCATCTCCTTGTGGGAGAGTAGAACCCGAAGCTAATGCGGGAAGAAAAATCCGTCCCTCGAAAGAGGTGAACAAATGATCTGGACTTGCGTGAAAGCGTAAGATGCTTAAAAAGCTGCATTCGGCTTGCGACCGAGTGTGAACATACGTGAATTGATCGGTAAATATTACTACCCAGCAACTGTTCGGGGTTACGAAGTCATCCAGTTTAACCTGATGAACCCGAACTTGACAAACACATTCAATCCCCTCATCAATGCCCTCCAAAAATTCCGTCGAAACGACGACGTAAAAGGGCAAGCCTTAATTGACGGGATTGTCGACACCTTGTGGCCAGACAACGGTGAAATCTGGAACCCCGCTGCGGGTAACATGTTCCGCCGTGCGGTCTATATGCTCTTCTCCGTCTATATTGACCAAGAGCGCTATATCCGCTATCTAGGCTATAAGAACAACGTAGCTCCTGAATTGATTGAGCAATCCGTCAATGAGAACTACTCCAAAATCACCCTCTTTAACGTCTACTCCCTTGTTGGTGAGTTGGCGGCAAAGATTTCCAAAGACGTCGATTTTATTAATATCGACCCATCGGCACCACCGGTTGCCGAGAAGGACCTATTCACCCTTGCGTTTGACGCGGTGGCTATGCTTCCTACCAATAATTTGCGGAGTCAAGCGATCACGGCCAACAACGCCATCAAACAGATTGCGAGCGCGCCACAAACCTTGGCAGGTATCTACGCATCCCTTATGACGGGGTTATCTGTCTATGCGGATAACACCACACGAGCCCTCATGAGCGGTTCTCTAACGGACGCTTTTGACGTCGGTGGCATGGCCTTCCCTCGCCGGTTCGGTGTTCAATTTGACGCTGAATTCGTGCAAGAATACCGTATCACAAAAGAGTTAGCACACTGGTCTTGTTATAAGGATAAGAACTTCACCAAGAAGATGAAGGGTAGCGACTTTGAGCACGAAGAACGGATCAGCCCATCTAACTGGACCTGGTGCTATCTGAAAGGTATCTTCCCGACCGACAATACTTATCTGAAATTGGATATCAAAACAGAAGGAGCAATCGCTAAGACCTTCTACTTCCAATTCATCAAGGGGTATAAGACGGCGGGTGGTGTCAGTTACATCATCGACCCAATCACCAAGAAAAAGGTTGTGTCTGGCGGATTGCTAGTCGAGCTCGACCCAATCACCAAAGAGCCGAAAGTATCGACCTATGCATCGACCAAGATTGACTACGTGACTCAAGGGTTGAAACAGGTACAATCGCCGATCATCGCATCCTCTCAGGTGTTCTATAGTGAGCGACCTAAGTTCTTGTTTGCGATCACACCACCACACTTGCAACAATACCAACGTCACGTTCTAGTTATCATCAAACAAATCATTGATGAAATCTATGCGGACTCATATGTTGTGAAAACCAATCGGAAACCGATTGTCGGAACTCGCCTCATGTTGGAAGAGTTTGGTAATATTCGTTCTGGAGAAAACGGTATTCCAAACATTGATACCGTAACATCCATCGCCTTGGGACAAGATTTGCAATTGACCTTCGTATTGCAATCATTCCAACAGCTACGTTCTGTATATGGAGAAGATGTTGAGAAGATTATCCGTGCGAACTCCGCCAACACCATCTTCTTGAAGTCAAACGACGAAGAGTTGATTAATGAGTTGGTACGACTATCCGGTACCAAACATATCACCCGAAATCAAGGGCGTTCAGTGGCTCATAAAATTGGAGATATGGTGACCGTCGGTGAACCCGTTATGACCTACAACACCGGGGTTGAAGAAACAACCGCTCTAACATCAAATGAGTTGTTATTCCTTGCGAACGCCGCTCCTGGTAATTCCATCACATTCTCGCAGGGTGAAATGGCTATCTTAAACAAATTAGACACCATTACACCGATGGCGGCAGGACTTCATACGCGACTCCCTCAACCAAAATCTGGTCCTTATGCTGATAACACCCTCCCATCTACAAACGATGCGGACTCAGTCAACATCCTTGAAAATATCATCGATGGTGAAGCCATGGTTCAGGCTTTGGTGGCTCAAGCGAAGATTGCACAAGAAGTCAAAAAGACATATCTTGAAATCGCCGCTAAACACAATGTTGCGATTAATGAACGTAATGGTGACTTAGCAAACCTCATGATGAACACCGTATTTGAAGAATACGAACGTCGCGTGGGGACAGAACGACGAGATTTGGCGAACACCACATCGTACGCCGATATCGCCGAAGATATGATGAACGCACTCCTTGTTATCAAGGACAAGAAAGCGGATAAGGGTGAGAAAATTACCCGACTAAACGCTCTAAAAGAGCAGCTAGTACGCTGTGCCATGGACAAAGAGTTGAGAGACCTAACACAAATGTATCGTGACAAGCAGGACAATAATCCGCTGGGATATGATGCTATTGCAGTTTCACGATTCATCAACGCCATGCGCCGAGAATATCCAAAAGAGGAAAAACTCAAAGTGGAAACACGCGGGTTGACCCCTGAGGAGTTCACCAAAAACATCACCAAGGAAGCGACCAAGAACCCGAACTACACAGGATATGATTCTGGAGACCTCTTGTTTGATATCATGAACTCTTACCACCGAGACGCCCTAGAAACAGTTCTGCAAGGAGTGCTCGACAATCTACCTGTTGATGGTGTCCAAATGGTTCCAAAGGCTGGGAATGGAGAGGTCTACACCATCGTCATCTCTGGTGTTCGTGTCGGAACCTACGAACAACTTGACGACGGATACAATACGGAGTTTGATGTGAAGCCTGCTAAACTATCCGAATTAGTGAGCAAGAATACATCACTCAACCAACGCATCCAGGAAATTTTCCAAGAAGGATAACCAAAAAAAACCTTAGACATTGTCTAAGGTTTTTTAGCAGTTCTAACGCGTTATTGTCCTAACTGTGCAGTGTTATCTACCAGATCGACCAGAGCCATCTCTAGACTATCATCTAAAATAGCCATCCGGATATCGTTGTATTGCGCAGCTGACAGATGGTTCGGAGTCAAAAGAATTTTCTCAATATCAGGCGTACATTCGAAATTGTCCACAGGTTGTCCGTCCTCAACTAATTTCGTAATGTGTAAATGACGATATGATTTGGTCATAGCTTGAACCTTGTTCTCTGACTGATCACTATGTGGGAATGTGAAAATTTTAGCCTTGTCTTCGTTGATACCATATTCCACCAAATAGATATCATTACGTTGGAGCACATTTGTTTCCACCTGGAATTCATCAAAATATTTGGTGGCTAAATCTTCAGGAATCGTCGAATATGGAAATTTATGCGAACCATTGACTTCTAGAGAAACACCAACACCCATCCGACCTTCAACCCACTGACCGTCCTCAGTGATTTGTAGAACTTTAGAACAAGAATCGATTAGACGACTCTCTTTCCCGTGCCCAGATAGATAAATACGGTCCTCGTTTCGACGTGCCAAATAGGCATCCTGTTGCATCCATTCTTTCGGAGGTTGGTCAATAGTTTGCCAGAATTGATTCCGATTGTGTTGTTGGGGTGCGTTTGATTCACGAGCAATCCGAGACTCAAGTAGAGGGAAAACATCAGCCTCCGACACACCATTCGATACCATACCTGCAACTTTATCCAGGATTTCCAGGGATGACAAACTATCAGCCTTACCCTCATACCGTTGGTTAGACGTCAGAATATCAGACACGAGCTCGGGCGATAACGTCTCCCTAATATTATCCCAGCGACTTTGATCTGATTCCTCAATGGCACCGTAAAAGAGCGTCTCATCTACCATGTGAAATTGGCCAGCTTCCAACCCTGCCTTTCTAGAACGTTTAATTGAATCCTTAGTGATTCTCCATGCTGTACTCATAATAATTCCTTCCTTAACTTTATTCACTCTTATTATACCATATTAGGATACGGAAGGGGAAAATTAGAGCAGAAAAACCTTAGACATTGTCTAAGGTTTAATTGCGTCACAAAAAACGAATGATGAAGCTATTTCCGGAACCTGCCCGTTTCACATCATTGCGTGTGCGCACCACTAGCGAGTTAGCTGATGATACGCGACCTTCTGCAACGTATTGGATTCGTTCTACAGAAATTGTTGGGCGAACTGCCTTACGAGACCGAACGACGAATGAGTTTGAACCTGAGGCAATCGCTTTAAGTTCAGGGCGTTTTGGTAACTCTTCCTTCTTCGGAGGGTTTGGAAGTGGTTTTTCTTCCGGTTTCTTAGGTTCGGGTAGAACCGGAGGTTCAACCGGATTTTCTTTTGGAACAGGTGGTTTTTCCGTATATGGTTTGGTATATTTGGCAACCCATTTGACAGGTTCAATAGAAGCAATAGTCGTCGGGTCAACCGGATCTACAGATTTTGGTTGTGGCAGTGTCACTTCACGCACCAATTCCACTATCACCTTTGGAATGCGAACTTCTTTAGGCTTTTCTACAGGACGAGGCGGAACGACAACATTAAAGGCTGGGTAAAGAGGTATCCTACTACTACCACTAGTAACATAGAAATCACCGGTCTCATGGATTTCAGCCCAGTTATTGGTGCCGTCCTTAGCACCCCAATCAAGGAGAACTTTGTTGTAGGTTTTACGGGTGGCGGTAAGGGTTGTGTTATCTTTAGTCATACCTTGACGCAGCAACGACCACATATTCTGGTCACGCCATCCATCTTCTGGCGTATGAATCTCCTCGCCATCTTCATTGACAAGTGGCGAATAGCTATGCCATACCATACCATCATGTGTGACCTTACTACGTTCTCGGTCCACCAGAGTGATCTCACGAGCTGTTGACAAGTCTACCGAATAGTCGGTCGTATAATGGTCGTGAGAATTCAAGGAGAATGTGTTTCCGATTGTGGTACCATCGGCACCAGAATGCTTGGTTTTAGTCATAGCACCTTGAGCGAGTCCGGGTGTTAGAATTTGATTTTGTTTGTTTCGCAGAACCGTCTCGGTCTGATAAGCAAAGGCTAGTCTCGGGTCATTTGAATTGAGATTCCATGTAATCCGGTCATTTTCTGACGTTCCGTTGGCGACACCAATCATGAAGGGAGCTCCCGTACGGTTGGCGACCCCAACAACAAGGTCCCCATCGTGAACCCCACCAGTGTTCGTAATAGTGGATTCAATAGTGTACACATCTTGAATATCCGCATCCGTCAATTTTTTACCAGCCGCTCGATAAGCATCAGCCGTCTCTTTGGCGAACAGTTGTGCAGCTAGAGGGTCTTTGTCCGTCATTTGTTTGCCCGCCATATAAGCTTCACCCGACTTCAATGTGTATCGCACAGTGATGGATTGACCCTTAGGGATTCGTACGAGGGCTACGTCGACGGGAGCCGACAATCCTTGATTGGATAATGAGAAAAATTGCGGTGCGGTCGCACTCGACTGCGAATTGCGCACGTCAAACATTCTACCATCGGTAGTCGTTGGCGGGTTCAAGAATTGGACAGAATCAGAGGACTTGGTGATATCAATATTACTCTCATTGGTGAAGCGATTAATAAAAGAACCCCCATGAGACGCCCGACTATAAATTTCCGTCATGAGAAGTGGTGCGTCCGATTTAATCGCCTCATTATAGGCATTGATAAGTTCAGAGAGCGGAGCGTTGTAATACCGTTCACGCAAGTCTTCGATTTCTGATTGAGCAGCCTGATAACGTGCCAAGTCAGCTTCGTAGTTGTCAGAGAATGCAACACCCGAAGTTCGACCGTGTTCCGCACCATCACGTAATCCGCTAATGAGTTTTGAAATGGACTCATTGGACTTGTATACTTCTAGGATTTTGTCATTTAGTGATTCCAAAGCTTGTTTATACTCTACAACCTTGGGGTCGTTGCTGGTGGCATCGGCGTTAAGGGGGAGCATAGGGAAGGTCTGTGTGACTGGTACCTCCGTCACCTTTGCCCCAAAGCTGCGAAGCGTTTGTTCATACAAGCCACCAGAGCGTTGATTCGTAAGAAAGTGAGTTGCGATAGCTTTGCGGGCTAATGTCTCGGAATCTGTCGATGACTTCCCTTGAGCTCTGTAGTATTTCACTTGGTCGCTCCAGTTTCGGACCTGATTATCCTTGGTATCCTGGAGCAATTTGGCGTATGCGTCTCTGAGCTTATCCGCATCTTCAATAACTGGTCCGTTTTTCACGACTGTTCGAATATGAGTCGTAGCTGTGCTAGCGTTATCCTTATCAATGATAGCTTTAATCGCATCTTGCTGGGTTTTGACGAAATGTTTTAATTCATTATTAGCCTTAGATGCAACATTAGCAGCATCCAATTCTCTCTTAGCTACCTCAAGTTTAACACGAACATCAGCCGAAACTTTATCATACTCAGCACCCAAAGTCGTCAAGTCACTTTCTTTCACAGTTCCTTTATCGACAACTTTAGTTGGACGAACTATAACACCCACAGCCTTAGCGTCCTCAATCACCTTTGTATCATCCCATTCTTTGGTATGAAGTTCGGATTCAGCTTTTTGCTTGGCTATGTCGTACGCTTCTTTGGCTTGTTGGTTTTCGCTAGCGATGCGTTTGAGGGCATCCTCATAGGTCTTTTGATTTTCAGCGTTCTGGGCTGAAACGCGAGCCTTTTCAATTTCGTAGTCAGAAAGTGCCCTTGCATTTTCTTGAGCGATGCGAGCTTTCTCAGCTTCATAAGCTTCTTGAGCTTGAGCATTTTTGACTCCTACCGATTTGACGGCCTCCTCATAGGCTTTCTGACTATCAGAATTTTCCTTAGTGATAGATTGATTTGAACCTGAGCCATACGTACTTTCCTTTTCTTGGTCGGTTAGCACGGAAGTGACCACAGTTTGAACCAATTGGTCGCCCGACTTGGCCGACTGTACCTGATTTTGAATGCGCTTGGCGAGAGCTTGCACACGCAAGAGTTCTTCTTGATTTAATCGGTCAGCCTCAGACTGGCTAGATACTTTTTCTGTGCGCGTTTGTACATCCGTTGTGAACCCGGCACTTTTCGCATTGTCTATGGCATCGTCTAATATATCCGCCTGAGCAACACCAACAGTAGCTCCCAATGTGAGAGCTGGCAGAGTCGCCTTCATAATTTTATGTGACATCCTATTCACCTTCCTAACGTTCTTCATATTCATTATATCATATTGAGCATAGAACAGCAAGAAAACCTTAGACATTGTCTAAGGTTTAATTCCATCACAAACGACGAATAATAAAGCTGTTTCCAGAACCAGCTCGTTTCACTTCATTCTTGGTTCGGACAACTAGTGAGTTAGCTGATGAGACACGACCTTCTGCCACATATTGAATACGTTCAACAGAAATGTTTGGGCGAGTTGCCTTTCGTGATTTGACAACGAACGAGTTAGAACCCGAAGCAATAGCCTTCAAAGCAGGGCGTTTTGGCAACTCCTCTTTTTTCGGAGGGTTTGGGAGAGGTTTCTCTTCCGGCTTCTTAGGCTGTGGCAAAATAGGAGGTTTGGCTGGATTTTCTTTTGGAACAGGTGGCTTTTCCGTGTATGATTTAGTATACTTAGCCACCCACTTCACGGGCTCAATAGATGCCACCGTTGCTGGATCCACCGGAGCGGACGGTTTTGGTTGTGGGAGGGTAACTTCTCGCACGAATTCCGCATTCAATTTCGGTATCTTTAATTCTGTTGGCGGTTTAATTGGTCGAGGAACAACTGTAAAGTCAAAATCAACTAAACCACTGACTGATTGGGACAGGTGATATACAAACTCGCCAGCTTCCTGTAATGTTGACCAGTTGTTCATATCGTCTCTCGCACCCCAATCCAACAGGACTTTGTTATGTGTTTTATGTAACGTAGTGAAGGTAGTGGCATCTGACATACCCGTCTTCAACGTCTTCCACATGTACTTATCTTTCCAATCGTCGGGCAGTGATGAGAAGTTTGGATAACCGGACACTGGGTCAATAACAAAATCATATCCCTTCCACGTCAACTTGGACGCAGGGTTGTCAGAATCGAGTTCGATTTTAATGTCAGTGTTATCGACCATTTCGAGTTCCTCAGCTTTGTCCAACGGAACGAAATTACCCGTGAGATAGTAAGCGGATGATTTGAATCGCATACTATAACCCATGCGATGACCGTGATATGAATGGTCGGTTTTCGTCCATTCCGCTTGAGGCACCCCAACAGTTAACAATTGACCCTTCTGGTTACGGAAAGACGTATCTACTCGGTAGTTAAACGCCATTGATGGGTCATCTTCGGGTAGCTTCCATGGTGTACGGTCGCTCGGACGAGAACCATTGGATACACCTATATAGAATGGGCTAACCGTGTTATTTCGCACACCCACGATAATATCACCATCATGAACAGCGCCATTATTGGTAATAGTAGCTTCAATCGTATAGACATCCTGGATGTCTTCGTCCGTCAGCTTTTTTGATTCTTTCTTATATTGGGCCGCAGTTTCTTCAGCGAAGAATTGGCAACAGTGTTATCCTTAGATTGTTTTCCTTTCAGATAAGCTTGTCCGTTTTTAAGGGTATATTTGACAGTGATAGATTGCCCTTTAGGGATACGAACCAAGGTTGTCTCAGTCATCACTGACGGATTTCGAGCCTCAGCTAGCGGGAAGTAGACGGGCGTTTCCGACGTTTCAACACTATGCCGAACATCAAAAATAGCCCCTGAATCGGTGTGTGCGCTCTTCAAGAATTGCACAGAGTCCGAGGACTTGACAATTTCCATATTGTTTTCGTTAATAAAGGCGTTCTGGTTTCCACCACGACCGACATTCGAAGCTGAAGCCACAGCATATGCACCAGCCTCTGAACGAATGTTGCTATTATTAATATCAATCAAATCAGTGTCCCCAACACCTCGGCGGACCCGCATACGAAGATTCTCAAGGCTTTCCTGACTAGCTTCATATTTCTTCAAGTCCTCCTCGTAATTATCTGACAAGGTGACACCAGGCCCGAAAGCGTTATTGGCCTCTCGAAGAGCTTGAACAACCTCATTAGATTTCCAAATTTCATAAACCTTATTCTCAATAGCATCTACAGCTTTCCGAAAAGCTACGGCATTGGGGTTGTTTTCGTCCCGAATATTAGTTCCAACAGAGAGGGTAGGCACTTTTCCATCAACGGGTACTTCGACAATCTTAGCACCCGTGGTCATGAGCACAGATTTTTTGTACTCATCAATAGTACGCGAGATAGACATGAAGTAGGCTGCCGCAGACTGACTAGCACGTTCGTAGGCCTCTGATTTGGGAACACCTTTCGACAAATAATAGTCCGCAGTATCACCATACACACGAACACGGTCATCTTGTACGGTTTCAAGTAATTTGGCGTATTCTTGTTTAAGCTTGTCGGCATTCTCAATCACCGGACCATTTTTGATAACCGTACGAATGTGAGTCGCATCAGCTTTCGCGTTATCCTCGTCAAGAATGGCTTTGATAGCGGCACGCTGGTCAGTGACGAACTTTTTGAGCTCATTATTGGCTTTGAATTCCACATCCGCTTTCACCAATTCTTTCTTGGCGACTTCCAACTTGGCCCGAACCTCAGAAACCGCCTTATCGTATTCACTACCAATAGCAGTCAAATCACTTTCTTTCACGGTACCCTTATCAACCACTTTGGTGGGACGAACCGTGACACCTGCAGATTTGGCATCTTCGATAAGCTTAGAATCATTCCATTCTTTCGTGTGAAGTTCTGCTTCTGCTTTTTGTTTAGCAGTGTTATAAGCTTCTTTGGCTTGTTGATTTTCTCTCGCAATGCGTTTGAGCGCGTCTTCATAGGCCTTCTGACTTTCGGCATTTTGTGTCGAAACCTTGGCTTTTTCCGCCTCATAGTCGGTAACCGCTTTGGCATTCTCTTGAGCAATACGGGCTTTCTCAGCCTCATATGTGGCCTGCGCTTGTGCATTTTTGGCCTCTGCAGCTTTGACAGCGTCCTCGTATGCTTTTTGATTATCAGCATTTTCCTTAGTGATTGTTTGGTTTTGACCATCACTTTCAGCACTAACTTTTGATTGGTCAGTGAGTACCGTAGTGACCACTTGTTTTAACGATTGGTCATTCGACTTGGCCGATTCCACCTGACTTTGGACGCGTTTAGCAAGAGCTTGTACTCGAAGGGCTTCTTCTTGATTTAATCGGTCAGCTTCCGCTTGGCTAGATACTTTCTCAGTACGAGTTCGGACATCCGTTGCAAATCCAGCCCCCTTCGCATCATTGATAGCATCATCCAACACGTCCGCTTGAGCGACACCAGCGGTAGCACTGAGCGCGAGAGCCGGAAGAGTGGCTTTTATAATTTTATGTGACATTCCTATCAACCTTTCTTTAGTTCTTCATATTCATTATATCATGTTTATTGCAGAAGAGCAAGAGATGTGGGAACAGAAAAACCCGCCAACAGGGGGTTTTCTACCGTTCCATGCTTGAATCGCTGAGTTGCAACTTCTGAAGTTCAGCCTTAAAGTCTTGAGCAAAGTCAGGTCCGAAATCAAATGCCATCTGGCCATCCTGGCCCACCATTAACTCATCTTGTTGTACACGTTCAAGGAACTCCTTAACAAACCCCGGACCTTGTTCAGATCGCTCAGGGGTCAAGTTGTGGGTCCGAATAATTTGGTACGTCAACTCATCTGTTAGAACTGGCGTTAGTGTTTGTTGGGTTTCTGATAACTCAACCAACAACATACCGGTGCCGATTGTTCCATATTCCCATTTTCCATCCGTAGTCAATTGAAAGACATACTCGCTGTCATCCAGAACAGGTGATGACTCGCCTTGCGGGGTCAGATTGACCAACCCTTGACCATCACGTACAAGAAAGTAGACGTCATACTTGCGCCATTCCTCACGAGGCATCGTCCATGTTTTCAAGTTCTCAAGTTGGTTCTCTGACGGAACACCCTGCGTTAAATGATCCAGGCGCCTGCGCAACTGGTCTTCTGATGCACCTTCGCGCTTCGCCTCAGTAGCGTCACGCAACAAATCGACAGTAGTACGGGCACCATTCAATCCGTCGTAGGGATAGTTGGCTTGAATGACATCATACACCAAAGAGGACGACAATTCTGAAGTCGTGTCAAGAAGGCTAATATGGGCCATTTTATCCGTTGAGTAGTAATAGGCTCCTTGACGCTTTTCGAAGTAATCACCATGTCGAAAATTCGCCAAGTCCGTGAAGTTGAGGGAGTCCTCTGAGATATTTTTGATATCGTCAGGTTTAACAATCCAATATTCTTTCATATCACATCCTCTACTGTTTTGATAGTCACATTTGCAAATCCTGACCGGCAACTGATTGTAGGTCCGTCGTTGTGATGGTACAGTTGTTAAGATTTTCTACAACATCGTACAAGTCATCACCATATCCAGGCTCCAATTCACATGAAACGTTCATCGCTCTGTAGGCTCCGCTAGCTGAAGGGTCAATAATTTGCCATCCAAGCGAGTTTTGAATCCCCACGATGGTGCCGGACAAGTGTTCAGGTGAGCCCTGGAGTGATTGGGAGGAAAAGATGATGGCCGATACCGTCATATCTTCATCTTCGGTAATACCGCGGTCAATTTGACTGAATTTGACTTTCTCTGGCAATTGGCCGACCGTGTAGTCAAAACCATAAAACTCAGGCACTCGCGAAGCTTGTGGGAGCGACTCGAGTGTTTGGCCTAATACCTCCTCAGTTGTGTGAATACCCTCACCAGTGCTTTCATTTCCCGTATGAATAACGACAGGAGTGTTGCTAGTGCTCTCCCATTGACCACGAAGGTTCACAGCTAACAAGTCGCCATGACAAACGTGACCGTCATCCATGGCTCCATGATCGAATAAGAATTCTTCTCCGGTTGGGTAAGTAATATGTGTATATGTCATAATATCCCTTTCTATACTTTCCTTATTACTTTCATTATACCACATTTGAGGCCCCTTGTGGCTTTCTGTTATTCGGGTGAAACAAATAAACCCTAGACAATGTCTAAGGTTTATTATCGCTATTTCTTGCGAGTCTTGCGACGTTTAAATCCGAGGAAACCAGCCCCAGTAAACAGACCACCTAGGAGGCTAGTCATTGCTCCAGCATCACCCGTTTTAGGTAATTCTTTGGCTGTCGTAGGTTGTGCTTGTTGAACGACAGGTTTCTCTGTTGGCTTTTCAACTTTCACCGGCTGGTAGAGGTGGTGGATGTTACCGTCCGTGTCCGTCACCGTTCGAACAAATTCATAACCATCGAATTGGTCTTTAGCTTTCTCACCATCTTCCCATGCGCGCAAAGTCTTAGTACGGTCAACTGTTTCCCAAATAGTCTTGATGGATTTCACAAGAGGTTTGAAGATATGTGTCGTATTTCCGTTTTCATCAACACGAGTTTCCACATATTCATAACCATCGAAACTGTCTTTTGGAAGTGTACCGTCTTTACGCTCTCGAAGAACTTTACCATCCACAGTCACCCAGATGGTTGTGACTTTCTTAACCGGTTTTTCTACTGGTTTGTACACATGTGTCGTGTTACCATCCTTGTCCTTCTCCGTACGAACATATTCATAACCATCGAAGTTGTCTTTTGGTTTTTCGCCATCTGTACGAGGTCTCAACACTTCACCTTTTTCGGTCACCCAGATAGTTGTGACTTTTTTCACTGGTTTTTCAATCGGTTTATAGATATGGTGAATGTTGCCATCTTTATCAACATCGGTACGGACATATTCATAACCATCGAATCGATCTTTTGGTTTTTCACCATCTTCCCAATTGCGAAGAACTTTACCATTCACAGTTTCCCAAATGGTCTTCATCTTAGGTTGTTCTTTTGGTTTTTCAACTGGTTTATAGATATGACGAGTATTACCGTCTTTATCTTTCTCAGTGCGAACATATTCATAACCGTTGAAGTTGTCTTTTGGTTTCTCCCCATCTTCTTTGTTGCGGAGAACTTTACCATCAACTGTCACCCAAATCGTATTCGGTTCGTATACATAACGTACCTTACTTAACTTGAGTTCAGGAGCTTTAGGTTCTTCTTGAAGTTTTGGTTTCTCGATAACCTTGCGCTCTACCTTAGTGACGATTTTAGTTACTGGTGGTTTAGGAGCCTCTTTCGGTTGCGGTGCCGTCGGAGGTGTCACCAATTCCGGTTTCTTAGGTTCTGGAGTCGGTGTCGGCTTAACAGGCTCCTTCTTCAATTCAGGCTTCTTAGGTTCGACAACTACAGTGCCCGAATCCGGCAATGGTTTTGGTGTCGGTTTCTTCGGAAGCTCAGGAAGTTTCGGCTCTTTCGGTAACGGCTTAGACGTGCTAGGCTTCACCTGACCCTTAACTGGTTTTTCAGGTAATGGTTTCGGAGTAGGAGCTGTTGGAAGTGGATCCTTATTGACTTTTGGTGGCTCCACAGGGAGCTGTTCCAATATAGGTTTAGTCGGTTCCGTACCTTTTTTCACCTCTTTATACTTGATGACCATCTTGACTGGGGTCACTTCACGAGGTGTTGTAGGTGCATCAGAACTACGAACAACAGGAACTTCAATAGTGCGAACCGTTTCGCCTGTAGGGCGAACGCTTGTATAGGTAGCTTCGCTTGATTGGTACGGGAATTTTTGAACTTCAGGTATGCGCACGATGGTGGCTGAAGATGCGTTAAAGAACCCGGTTTCAACTTCAGATACTTGATAACGTCCCGCAACAGGATTGACAGCCTTATCGACATTTGGTTTGTTGAAGCTCTTTTGGTGGGCGATGAGTTTCGCACCATCCCAACCGAATTGACGAGACACCCAAGACTCTGTATCTTTCCAGTTGGCCGCTAAGTCATTGAGGGTAGATACCGGTTTCAAGCTGTTACCGAACGTAACTCCATGGTCCTGAACGCCTGAGTTCGCGTCCGGACGTGAAACGAATTCTTTGACGGGCGCACTATCAACACTTGGTAAGTTTCCTTTGACGTATCGTTGACCATGTAACAGTTTGAATGTGCTCGGATCCGTTTTATCAGGATACACAACGTTCAACTCATTAACGGTCGCACGCAAGGCTTCATTCCCTCTATTCAAAAACTCAGTGGTTGTTGTGGCACCAAAGGCTTGACGAGGATCAGACATCAATTTGAAGCGGTTAGAACCTTCAGGCGAACCCATATTCGAGATACCAAAGTAAGTAGGTACCGCAGTGTCATTCATGAAGAAGACAATGAGGTCACCATTCGATGAGATAGAGCCATCATTTCGAACAGTATAGCGAATTTTGTTCAAGGCTTGCCCATCTGCTTTAGTGAATGTGTCTTTCTTGTTATAATCGGCGTCTGTCACAAACATTGTAGAACGCAGAGAACTAAGCCAATCATTAGGAAGATAGTCCTTACCGTCTTTTCGTGTATATTCAACAGTGACTGATTCACCCTTCGGAATGCGCACAGCTGTAAATTGAACCTTGGCCAACCGGTTTTCGACCGGAGTAGGGCTTTCACTATTAGCGCTATTTGCAATATCAAAACCTTGGGTCATAGCATCATTAAGCGTTGTGAAGTTTTGTGAACGCATGTATTTCACATTGTTAGACGATGTCGTAAACTTCAGATTGTTATCATTGATGACACGGTGACCGGAATCAGATGAGCCGAGAGATGCATTCAAGTCACCCGCTAGTAAGGGAACCAAGTTTTCTTTACGTACCTTGTTATAAGCATCGACTTGGGCTTGAACGGCGGGGAGGTTGTTGTTGAATTCATCCACTTTGGCTTTATATGTAGTTGGGTCAACAACTTCACGCTTCGTCGTCGTGTCGGGAGTTGCACTAGCACTAGTGGCACCAAGCTCTGCACGTTTAGCCTTCGAAGCGTTGCGCCATGCAACAACTTCATCTGGCATACCCTTATCGTCATTGACCGCACCTGTTGCAGTTGTTTGACGAGCGTTATCATAACCGTCTAATTCGGTCAAATCATAATCAACAATCTTGACTTTCTTACCAGCGGCGGCAGCGGCTTTGGCGTCGTCATCTGATTGGTACATAGTGTAGGTTTGTTTGATATTCGCCCATGCTTGAAGGAACCGATTTTTCGAACCTGTCCAGTTGTACCCACCAGGACGAGTCGCTGAATCAAAATGCTGACTCACAAGAGCCTCGTTACCCATCTGAGCTTTAGCCTTATCGTAAGCTGTTTTGAGAGCATCGACAGTAGCGTCTTTCCCTGTCACTAGGCGTTCTTTAATGACGTATTTAACACCAATTGGTTGACCTAATTGATTTTGGTCGGTTGCCCAATCCTTGGCGGCCTTCAATTCTTTCGCGACCAACGCTTTAGCCGCCGGGTCTACAGGAGCTTCTGCCGGAGTGTTTGCGAATTCATTCAACTTAGCAGTGACTTTAGCTTCTTCGGCTTTAAATTCAGCTTCGGCAGCTTTGAGGTCAGCATCCAAATTAGTCGAGTTCGTCAAATCTTTCTCAATTGTGCGTGTTGGATTAACGGTAACCCCCGTAGGAGCCTTAGTGACTTCCATGGTCAGGGTTTTTTCCTTATTAGTCACAGTATCTGATTTTCCAGCTTTGTAATCAGCCAAGGCTTTGTCATAGGCATCTTGCTTAGCTTTATTGCTAGCAGTGACTTCAGCTAATTTAGCTTCATAGGCTTTTTGCGCAGCTGCGTAGTCCGCCTCCAGTTTGGCATTTTTAGCCTCAACTGCTTTTTTAGCGGCTTCGTAGTCAGCTTGGGCTTTTTGATTCTTGGTGGTAATGTCCTGAACAGTTTGGTTGTAAGTCGCAAGGGCTTTTTGGTAGTCTGCCTCAATTTTAGCAGCATCAGCTGTCGCAGTTTGATTAGTATCTGCGTTTTCTTTTTCAATACGAGCTTTCTCCGCCTCGTATTGTTTAGTCAACGCATCACGTTCAGCTGTAACGCGAGCCAACTCAGCCTCATAATCTTTTTGTGCTTTTTGGTTTTCTGCTTGAATTCGAGCAACCTCATCAGCAGTTGATTGTTTAGCCTCATTGGCTTCTTTCGCTTTTTTGAGCTCAGCTTCATATTGGGCTAAAATTTTGGCATTTTCAGCTTTCGTACTTGCAAGCTCTGCCTCATAAATGCGAACCTTTTCTGCATTTTGAGCATCCACTTTAGCCTTTTCAGCTTCATAAGCTTTCACGCTTTCAGCATTTTGAGCCTCCACTTTAGCCTTTTCAGCTTCATAAGCTTTTTGAGCTTCTGCATTTTGGGCATCCACCTTAGCCTTTTCAGCTTCATAAGCTTTTTTGGCAGCTTCATTGTCTACCGTATCTTTTTGGTTTTCGGCTTCAAGTTTGGTCACGCGCTCTGATTCAGCCTTCACTTCCGCCTCATATCGAGCCTGGACCTCTTGATTGGATTTTTGGACTTTAGCTTTCTCAGCGACATAGTTGTCGATAGCTTGTGACGCTTTAAGTGCGTCTGCTTTGAGTTGTGCATCAGCCTCTGCGTTTTTTACATCAGCTTCTTGCTTTGATGACACTTTGATGTCGCCTTTATCCTCAACCTTGACAGGTACACCAGCTTGCTGAGCTTTAGTCACAGTGTCTTCAACTGTATCCGCTGAAGCTTGTGCTAAGACTGTCAAAGGTGTCAGAGATGTACCGATTTGCAAGGCGGTAAGACTAGCCGATTTCTTATCAATCTTTTTCATGAATGTTATCCTTTCTTTATATATCACTATTATATCACATAACCGAACTGTCTGCAACTGAATGCAAAAAACCAACCCGAAGGTTGGTTAAGGCTATTTGTGGTTCTTACGACGCTTGAGTCCGAAGAATCCGCCACTAGCGAATAGAGCACCAAGGACAGTTGTGAGCATTCCTGCATCACCCGTCTTAGGTAATTCTTTGGCTGTTTGCGGTGCATAGACAATTTTGTCGTCTTTGCGTTCTACCTTAGGTTTTTCAACCTTACGATAGATATGAACAATATTTCCGTCCTTGTCCTTGTCGGTACGAACGAATTCATAACCATCGAAGTCTTCTTTCGGATGCGCACCATCAGTACGAGGTTTAAGAACTTCGCCTTTTTCAGTAACCCATGTCGTCGTTACTTTCTTGACAGGTTTTTCAACCTTGCGATAGATGTGAACCACGTTTCCGTCTTTGTCCTTGTCGGTACGAACAAATTCATAACCATCGAAGTCTTCTTTCGGATGCTCACCGTCAGTACGAGGTTTTAATACCTCACCCTTTTCAGTAACCCATACAGTAGTCACTTTCTTGACAGGTTTTTCAACCTTGCGATAGATGTGAACCACGTTTCCGTCTT
>ERZ772956.368-NODE-368-length-35293-cov-12.794370_pt1 | contig 35293 bp, 34 predicted proteins | sample MGYA00580683_ERZ772956 | MGnify/ENA primary metagenome ERZ772956 (study PRJEB29015, sample SAMEA2738077) | human oral metagenome | biome: human oral; feature: human-associated habitat; material: saliva | place: China | collected 2212 ... | reverse complement strand
ACGGATTTTCAATCCGTTGCTCTACCGACTGAGCTATCTGGCCACATTTGTTTGAAGCGCGCATTAAATCATGTTACGCACATCTAAGCAAGCGGAATTTGAGCTGGCGGATTTATCAGGCTGATATTTATATAAATTAAATTTTAAAGAGGCCGTCTGAAAACCGGTTTGCCCGTTTGGCTGTATGTTTCAGACGGCCTGCCATCCGGCGTTGCCTTACTTCGGATTTTTTTCAATCAGGGCGACGAGTTGGTCGATGTAGCCTTGCACGAAGCCGCGGGCCGATTCGATGAGGTTGCCGTTGTCGTCAAACAGGGTGGGCGAGTTGCCGAGGAAGGCTTCGGGCTGTCCGGTCAGCGGCATATTGAAATAGGACAAGGCCAGGCGCAGGTTTTTCTGCGAGCTGTAGCCGCCCATTTTGCCGACGGAATGGCTGATGATGCCGGCGGGCGTGTTTTTCCAAGCGACGTCGGCGTTCGGTTTGGAGCCGATGTCCACTGCGTTTTTCAGGCAGGCGGGTACGGTGCGGTTGTTTTCGGAGGTAACGAACAAAACGCCGTCTGAAGCTTTGATGGTTTCGCGGAAGGCGGTGTAGCTTTCTGGTGTGGGAAAATCGGTTTCGGCAGGGTCGTCGTAGTCGAAGTTGTAGAGCGGCAGGTGGCCGATTTCGACGATTCGGGCTTCGTAGCCTTCCGGGAACATCGGGATGACGTTTTGCGCTATTTTGCGGGCGAACGAGCCTTTGCGCAGGCTGCCTACCAAGATGCTGACTTTTTTGCTCATTAGTGTTTCCTTTCGTGATTGCGGTGCGGAGGTTTGAATATTAAATCATAATGAGAATAATTGTAAAATCTGTTTGTGGCCAGGTCAAGGTATCGCGGACGGCGGGTACGTTCAATGCTAAAATAACTATTTTTAGGCCGTCTGAAAGAATCATAATGCAAACCCTTTCTTCCGAATTGCAGGCACGCGCCGCCAAAATCAGGCTGCTGATTATGGATGTGGACGGCGTGCTGACCGACGGGCGGATTTTCATCCGCGACAACGGCGAGGAAATCAAATCTTTCCACACTCTGGACGGGCATGGTTTGAAAATGCTGCAAAACAGCGGCGTTCAAACCGCGATTATCACCGGTCGCGATGCACCGTCTGTCGGCCTGCGCGTCAAACAGCTCGGTATCAACCATTATTTCAAGGGGATACACGATAAACGCATGGCTTATGCCGAATTGCGCGGGCTGGCGGGCGTGGCAGAAGACGAGTGCGCCTTTATCGGCGACGACGTGGTCGATTTGCCGGTCATGGTGCGCTGCGGCCTGCCGGTGGCTGTGCCCGAAGCGCATTGGTCTGTCAAACAATATGCCGCCCACATTACAAGTAACCATGCGGGCTGCGGCGCGGTGCGCGAGCTGTGTGATTTGATTATGCAGGCGCAGGGCACTTTGGCTCCCGCTTTGGAAGAATATGTAAAATGATGCAGAAGTGGCGATACGGTTTGCTGTTTCCGCTGGTGTTGGCCGCAGTGTTGGGCGGGCTTTCCGCCTGGCTCGACCGCATCAGCGAGGTAACGGTGGAAGAAGTGGCGCTGAATCCGAAAGAGCCGCAATATTCGATGTCGGGCATTGCCGGACGGCGTTTCGACAACGAAGGCCTGCTGCGGGAACAATTGGATGCCGAAGCGGCCTGGCAATTGCCGAAAAGCACGGAAGTGGTTTTCAGACGGCCTGAAATGAAGATGTACCACCAAGGCGTGAAAACCTACCAAATAAACGGCAACGAGGCGCGTTACGACACCGAAACGCGGCAGGCATTGTTCGAACAGCAGGTCGTGCTGCACAAAGAGGCGGGCGACGGCCGGCCGGCCGGCAAGCTGACCGCCGAAAGGATAACCGTTGATACCGTCAAGAAAACCGCCGCTTCCGACCGCCCCGTACAATTCAGCTACGGCCTGTCGCACGGCTCGGCGGGCGGTTTCAGTTATAACGAAGAACAAGGGCTGCTCCTGCTGCCCTCACGAGTGAAAGCAACCATCTATGACCCGAAAAATCCTTCTTAAAGGCCTGTGCTGCGGCCTGCTGGCCGTTTCCCTCCAGGCCCACGCGCTGGAAAGCGACCGCAAGCAGCCGATTGAAATCGAAGCCGACCAAGGCGAATTGGACCAAAAAAACCAATCCACCACCTTCAGCGGCAACGTCGTCATCAAACAAGGCACGCTCAACATCCGTGCCGCCAGCGTCAATGTCGTGCGCAGTGCGGACGGCCAGCAAACCATGAAAGCCAGCGGCAGCCCCGTCCGCTTCGGCCAAACGCTAGACGGCGGCAAAGGAACGGTAAACGGCGAGGCCAACCAAGTCGAATACTCCTCGGCCAGCAACGTTGTCAAACTGAGCGGCAACGCCAAAGTAACGCGCGGCGGCGACAAAGCCGAGGGCGCGGTCATCACATACAACACCCGCACCGAAGTCTATACCGTCAGCGGCAGCAAGGCGGCGGGCGGCAAGCCGGGCAAACGGGTCAATATCGTGATTCAGCCGAGCAGCACGGGCGGGAAGAAATAGGCCGTCTGAAAAACAGCGCGGGCAGTACAATGAAAGCCGGGTATCGATGCCCGGCTTTTGTTTTTTCAGACGGCCTGAAAGGGAATAGCCGTCTGAAAGGAAGATGTCGAAACGGCGAATTGCCTTTCGGCCGGTTTCGGGGAAACCGAAATTTTGTGCAGATATGCCGCACATTGCCTGTGGCGCGGAGGTTTATGCAGACAGCGGCTTGTCTCCGGCAGGAGTGGCATGGAAAATGACGAGGCTGATTGACGAAAGGACGAGCAATGGGAAATGCGGATTACATTTGGGAGTAAATCAGTGTTTGGTTTGCTGTTTTATTGATAGTTCATTGATAGGTTGGGCAGTATGGAAAGAGAGAACTTGGTTGCTTCTTGCAAAAAATTGATTGCTGGATGGGAAAAAACCGCTGATGAAAAATGGAAAAAGCTAATTCTAAAAAAGAAAATATTGACTGAAAAATGGATGAAATTCACTAATGCAGGGAAAGTTGTTTGTTCAGGAATAGCGTCCCTTGTTATTTTCTTCTTTTTGTTTGTCTTTTTTCAAAATTGTTTCCCGGAGCTGATGGAAAAATCCGCCGGGCTTTGGAATTTTATTATTTTGGTCGTTTCCGCGCCTGTCGCCTTCGCCATCTGGCATTTCCGCGACGAAAACAACAGGCAGCAAATCGAAAACCAACGGAAAGACATCAATCTGAAGGAATTTCAAAAGTTGTCCGAGTGGGTGAGCGGCGCACATTTGCCGGAAATCAAAACGATTGATAAAACCACGCAAAAGGAAGGTTTAAAAGACAAGGGCGAAATTGAAGGAGAACTTCAGCTTATCGAGCGTACGACGGAGAAAATGGAAGAATATGGCACAAAACCGTATATCGGGGGGGTCGATACTTTTGGCAAGCGTGAGGGCGCGGTCGCCTTGCAGATTTCCGCCGTCTACAACCTGCTGCCGTTTTTCAGGGGCGATTATGGCGAAAGTTTCCGCAGGCCGGCATTCAATCTGTTGAAATCCGCCTGGCAGGCAATGCAGCAGGAGGACAACTTGAAGAAATGGGTAACGGAAAATTTATCTGATGATCAGCAGCAACTAATAATTATTCAGGACTTAAGACAGAAGGCAGAAAGCCCTATGGGTGTGGCTTTAACCCATGTGCTGCTCAGCTTAAATCAAAAAAATACGCAACTGAATCTGCGCGATTTTCCTGAAATGCTGCCGAATATTTGCTTGGCCGGGATGAATTTTCATTTGAGCGGGGTTGATGAAAAGGCCAGGGATTGGTCGGGTTTGAATTTGAGCGGGGTTGATTTTCAGCGAGCCTATCTAAAAAAAGTTCATTTTGAAGAAAGTCAATTGGTTCTTGCGAATCTGCAATATGCCGATTTATCGGGAGCCAATTTGCAATATGCCTATTTGCAAGATGCCGACTTATCGGAAGCCTATTTGCAAGATGCCGATTTATCGGGAGCCGATTTGCAAGGTGCAAATTTAGGTGGAGCCGAACTGCAAAATGCGAATTTAAGGGGATGCAACCTTGGGTGGGAGCAACTAAAACAAGTAAATGATGGCGGTCTTACTGGTTCTAAAATTACCGAAGATGATTTTAAAGACAAAATTTATCCTGGATGGAAAGCAAAAACCGATTCCGAATGGGATGCATTGACAAAGGTCGAAAAAATGGCCGTCATGAAAAAATTTCATGATGGAACAGGGATGTATATATTGAATGAGCGGGAAACGCAAATCATACCTTAGCTGACCGCGCCTTGTGTTGCTTAAAGGCCGTCTGAAACGTTTTTTCAGACGGCCTTTTCCATTTGCAGACCGTTATGGCGGATAAGGTTTGCGGTTGATTTGTTTTTAGCGGCTGATGTTTCGGAGCTTGTCCGTTCGGCAAATTCTTTGTTGGTTGTCTGGTTTGCACCATCCGATTCGGCAACGGCAGCCGAGAAAATCCATGGTGGGCTGCCGGCGGTGCCGTTGTGGCGGCAGGAGGCGTTTTACTTGGTACAGGTAACGGAAAGTGGGAATTTGACGGAAAAATCAGATTGGCAGACATTGGACGTTGCGGGCGCAGGTGGATTTTCAATCAAGGCCTGGTTTGTATATATTTCACAATTTGTTACACTCCATTTTCCTATAAAACAACTGTGAAAGGAAAATATGTCTGAACTTTCTTCTGAAAAACCCGTGCAAAAGCGGCAGTTTTTTGGTTATGTTTTCATTCTTTTTGTTATTTATGCATTTTGTTGGGCCGGGCTGCTGACTTATTTTTTCGTTCAATTGACTATTACCGGAATGCAGATTCCCCTTTATCCGGTATTTGATCCGGTATTTGCCATGATGCTGGCGGCCATTACAATATTGGGCAGTATCTTGGGCAGTATCGTTTTAATAACGGTTTTCACGTTTTCTCTGATTCTTTCATGGGGCATTCTGACCGGTATGACAATGAATGCCTGCCGCTTGCGCCGAAATGTCCGTCATGTTTGTGCAGCCATGCTGTTCAGCGGGTTTTATACCGTATTGCTTTGCGTATTGTTCTTTTCGTATTTTGCCGGTTCTTCCGTAAATATCCTGGATGCCGCCTTGTGGCTCGGCGGGCTGAATGCAATTGCCGTCCTTCCTTTCGCCCTTGTCGTCTTCCCTACTGAAAACAACCGCCGGCTGGAACGGAAAGTTGCCGCCAAAATCCTGCAAACGGGTTGGAGGGTTACTTCCCATGTCGGTCATCAGGCGGTGGAACGGAAAGGTTTTTTTTCTTACCGTTGGCTGATTCCTATCGTATTTGTCTTTCCGGGCAGTTTGATTTTTATGGGGTTGGCCGTATTCATGCAGCCTGACTCCGCTTTTCCCGACGATAACGCGATGGTAGAACATATTTTTTCGTTCCTCCTGCTCGGATTGGCAGCCTCTGCCATAACGGGTTTGGCCGCTATGCTGATGCGTTTGCAGAAAAAGGGAAAGGATATCCTGCTTTGCCTGCTTTCGGCCTCCGTTTGTTACGCCATCTTTATCTATTTGCCCCTGAATTCCCCTTCCGAACTCAATCGGGCATCAGCCCACCTGAATCATTTTTTGCTTTTGGCGGCATGGTGGCTGACTGTCCTGATTTCCGCATGGTTGTCGTTTAAAAAACCGCCTCCTTTGCCGTCCGACATGTCGGAATAAGTCTGAATCCGTTATCCGTGCCGCGTGGGCGTATTTGTGAGGTATGCGGTTGTTTATGGGGGAAAAGGCCGTCTGAAAGGTGCAAAATCCGTTTTCAGACGGCCTCTTTTTTACGCAGCACTTGTTTGATGTCGCTGCCGTCGAGGATTGCTACGGAACGGGTTTGCCATGATGCGGGTTGTTGCAGTGCGGCGGGGTTTTCGGGCAGGTCGAACAGGCTGCGGGCGTTGCCGCCGAGGATTTTGCCCGCTTGGTAGAGGACGATTTCGTCCGCCAAGCCTGATTGCAGGAATGCGCCGCATAGCGTTGCGCCTGCTTCGACCAGGAGTTCACCGATGCCGCGTTCCGCCAGTAGGGTTAGGGCGGCAGGCAGGCTGATGCGGCCGTCGGCGGCGGGGACGGTCAGGATGTCGAGATGCGGGACGGCGGCGAGGGCTGCGGGGTATTTTTCGGGCGGGACGGCGGTCAGGAGCAGGACGGGCGATGCGGGGTCGGCCAGCAGTTTGGCCGTCGGCGGCAGGCGCAGGCGGCTGTCGAGGACGATGCGGAGGGGTTGGCGCAGGGTGGGGAAGGCGCGGACGTTGAGTTGGGGGTCGTCGGCCAGTACGGTGCCGATGCCGGTGAGGACGGCGCAGCTTTCGGCGCGCAGGATTTGTACGTCGTGTCGGGCGGCTTCGCCGGTAATCCATTGGCTGAGGCCGTCTGAAAGGGCGGTTTTGCCGTCGAGGGAGGCGGCGCATTTGAGGCGGACGAAGGGGCGGCCGCGTTCGATGCGCGACAGGAAGCCGCGGTTGAGTTCGCGCGCTTCGGTTTCGAGCAGGCCGCTTTCGGTTCGGATGCCGGCAACGGAGAGCATGGCCAAGCCTTTGCCCGCCACTTGCGGGTTGGGGTCGGCGATGGCGGCGACGACGCGCGATACGCCCGCCTGTATCAGGGCTTCGGCGCAGGGCGGGGTGCGGCCGTAGTGGCTGCATGGTTCGAGGGTAACGTAGGCGGTCGCGCCGCGCGCGTTTTCGCCCGCCTGGCGCAGGGCGTGGACTTCGGCATGGGGGCCGCCCGCTTTGAGGTGGAAGCCTTGGCCGACGATTTGGCCGCCGTGTGCGATGATGCAGCCGACGCGCGGGTTGGGGGAGGTGGAGAAGCGGCCTTCGGCGGCGAGGGTCAGGGCGCGGCGCATCATGTCGCGGTCGGTGTCGCTGAAAACGGGGGCGGAGGGTGCGGCGGGGAGGTGTGGTCGGGACATGGCGGTCGGTGCGGGTGGTTTTGTCGGCGGAAAGGCCGTCTGAAAGGCGGTTGCTTTGTTGGAGCAGGTGCTTTCAGACGGCCTCGTGTTGCGTACGCGTGTTTTACATCGCTTTTTTCAGCAGTTTGACGTCTTTGAGCGTTTCGGCCAGTGTTGCGTTGTCGGCACTGCTGCTGAAGGCGCAGACGGCGTAGAGGTTGTCGGGGCTGTAGATGTTGATGCAGTTGTGGTTGTTGCCTTCGGCATCGGTGAAGGAATAGTCCATGCGGTTTTCTGTGGCGGCACCGGCTTTCAGGCTGGCAAAACCGGCCTGTTCCAATGCGGTTTTCAGGTTGGCGTAGTATTCTTTGGCGGGTTTGACGGGTTTGCCGGCATCGACGACGGTGAGGGTGATGTCGGTGTTTTCGTCGTATTGTTGAAGGATGGTGCCGGCTTCCGCGCCTTCGGGCAGGGCGTTGCCGCCGAGTTGGTCTTGGAAATTGCCGGTTACGGAGATGCTGACGGCGTTGTCGCTACTGGTCAGGGTTTGCGGTGCGGCGGCGGGCGGTGCGGACGGAGCGTCGGCCGGAGTGGCGGAAGCGGTGTCGGCGGCCGGGACTGCCGAGGCTTGCTGCGGTGTGGCGGCTTGCTGTTCGCAGGCGGCTACGGAAAGGGCGGCTACGGCCAGCAGGGCGGCAAATTTGATGTTCATGACGGTTTTTCCAAGTGTGTTGTTTTGACAGGCGGTCAGTATAGCAAAATTCGGCCGTCCTTGCCTTTTCAGACGGCATATATAAGATGCAGCCCCGCCGTGTTTGCCTGCGGGGGTATCGGATGCGTTTATCCGTGAGAAAGGCCGTCTGAAAACCTGAAATACGGTTTCAGACGGCCTTTTTGTCCCGCCTTTATTTTTTGCTCAGGGTCAGGCCTGTCCAGCCGAACAGCAGGGTCAGTATCAGGCTGAGGTAGCAGAAGAAGGCGTAGGGCAGGTAGTTCAATACGGGAACGCCCAAGGCGTTGGCGATGAATACGCCGCAGACGCTCCAGGGAACGAGGGGGTTGATGACGGTGCCCGCGTCTTCCAGTGTGCGCGAGAGATTGCGCGGATGCAGGCCGAGTTTGTCGTAAACGGGTTTGAAGGTTTCGCCCGACAGCAGGATGCTGAGGTATTGTTCGCCGATTAAGACGTTTACGCCCACGGAGGTGGCCGCCACGCTGGCGGTGGCGCGTCCGGCGGTGGTGAGGAAGTGGCGCATGCCTTCAAGCAGGCTGGGGATGATGCCCAGCGAGAACATCAGTCCGCCGAGGCTCAGGCCGAGAATGACGATGGTCTGGGTGAAAAACATGCTTTCCAAACCGCCGCGCGATACCAGTTTGCCGATTTTGTCGAATTCGCCCTCCAGTGAGAAGCCGCTGTAAAACCAGCCGCCGAGTTTGGCCAAATCGGGCGTGCTGTGCAGGTAGGTGATGGCGACGGAAACGGCGATGGTGGCAATCATGGCCACGACGGCATTGACGCGGCGGACGGCCAGTACCACCAGCAGGGCGAACGGTATCAGCGAATAGGCATGCACCAAGCCTGAGGCTTCGAGCTGTTGGCGGAAAACGGCGGTGCTGTTCAAGTCGTTGGCTGCGGCGGCAGGCAGCAGCCAGCCGGTAAACAGGGCGGTCAGTATCCAGGCCGGAACGGTGGTGTAGGCCATGTTTTTAATGTGTTCGAACAAATCGATGCCGACAATGGAGGCGGAAATACCAGTGGTATCCGACAGGGGTGACATTTTGTCGCCGAAAAACGCACCTGAAACGATTGCGCCCGCCGTCATCGCCAAATCGGCGTGGAAGGCTTCGCCCATGCCGATAAAGGCCACGCCGACGGTGGCGCAGGTGGTCAGGCTGCTGCCGATGCTGACACCGATCAGCGAGCTGAGGACGAAGGCGGAAAGGTAGAAATATTCGGGCGAAATGAGGCCGAAGCCGTAATACATCAGCGTGGGAATCGAGCCGGACATCATCAGCGCGCTCACCATCAGGCCGATGAAGAAAAACAGGTAAACCGCGCCCATGCTCTGACTGAGCGAGGCCACCATGCCGCGCTGCATGTCTTCATATTTCAAACCGCGCAGCAGGCCGTACACCAAGAGGGCGGTAATGGCGGCGATGATGGTCATATGGGGCAGCCAGCCCAGGGCGATAATGGTATAGCCCATAGCGGCCACGACTGCCGCCGCAACGGCGAAAGCTTCTTTGCGCGGCATCTCAAGCAGGGGTTTGAAGGTAAACACTGGTTTCTCCGTCTGAAAAAGCAATAACAAATGAATGATGTATTGTAGCCGATTTACATGCCGTTTACCCGACTTATCTCTCTTTTTACCCGTTTGAAGGCATTTGGCGGGCGGCGTTTCGGCCTGCGGGGCGGTTTCAGACGGCCTGAAACCGCCGATTCGGCCTTTGCATTTTTGGATAAAACTTGACATTTCCTTGCAATCGCAACACCATGCCGCGCATGCCGCCGCAAAGTCCGTGCTTTTTGCCCTGAGGATGCGGCCCGTATCTTGAAAAATACATTGTAAAAAGGCTTTACGACCATGACCCAACCTTCCCACGATCCTTATGCCGGCTACCGCGAGCTGACGCTGCGGGGCATGATACTCGGCGCGCTGATTACCGTCGTGTTTACCGCGTCCAACGTTTACCTCGGCCTGAAAGTCGGCCTGACTTTCGCTTCGTCGATTCCGGCGGCGGTGATTTCGATGGCGGTTTTGAAGTTTTTCAAAGGCAGCAATATTTTGGAAAACAATATGGTGCAGACGCAGGCTTCGGCGGCGGGTACGCTTTCGAGCATTATTTTCGTCCTGCCCGGCCTCTTGATGGCCGGCTACTGGAGCGGTTTCCCGTTTTGGCAGACTGCGCTGCTGTGTATGGCGGGCGGTATTTTGGGCGTGATTTTCACCGTGCCGCTGCGTTATGCGATGGTGGTGAAAAGCAATTTGCCTTATCCGGAAGGCGTGGCGGCGGCGGAGATTTTGAAGGTCGGCAGCCATGAAGAAGGACAGGATGAAAAAGGCGGCAGCGGCATCAAAGAACTGGCGACCGGTGGCGCGCTGGCAGGTGTGGTGAGTTTCTGCACCGGCGGCTTGCGTGTGGCGGCCGACAGCGCGAGTTATTGGTTTAAGAGCGGTGCGGCGATTTTCCAACTGCCGATGGGCTTTTCGCTGGCATTGTTGGGCGCAGGCTATTTGGTCGGATTGACGGGCGGTATCGCCATCCTGTTGGGCATCTCGATTGCCTGGGGCGTGGCCGTGCCGTATTTTTCGTCCGGTGTTCCGCAGCCTGCCGATATGGAAATGGTGGCGTTTGCGATGAAGCTGTGGAAGGAAAAAGTGCGCTTTATCGGCGCGGGTACCATCGGTATCGCGGCGGTTTGGACGCTTTTGATGCTGCTCAAGCCGATGACAGAAGGCATGAAAATGTCGTTCAAAAGCTTCGGCGGCGGTGCGCCCGCAGCAGAACGCGTGGATCAGGATTTATCGCCCAAGGCCATGATTTTCTGGGTGTTGTCGATGATGCTGATTTTGGGCGTATCTTTCTACCACTTTATCGGCGATTCGCACATTTCCGGCGGTATGGCATGGTTGTTGGTGATTGTGTGCACGCTTTTGGCTTCCGTCATCGGCTTTTTGGTTGCCGCCGCCTGCGGTTATATGGCAGGCTTGGTCGGTTCGTCTTCCAGCCCGATTTCGGGCGTGGGGATTGTGTCGATTGTGGCGATTTCGCTGGTGTTGCTGCTGGTGGGCGAGTCGAACGGTTTGATGGCGGACGAGGCCAACCGTAAGTTCCTGCTCGCGCTGACGCTGTTTTGCGGTTCGTCCGTTATTGCGGTGGCTTCTATTTCGAATGACAACCTGCAAGACTTGAAAACGGGTTATCTGATGAAGGCGACGCCTTGGCGGCAGCAGGTGGCGTTGATTATCGGCTGTATCGTCGGCGCATTTGTGATTTCGCCGGTGTTGGAGTTGCTGTATGAAGCCTACGGCTTTACCGGCGCGATGCCGCGCGAAGGCATGGACGCGACGCAGGCCCTGGCCGCCCCGCAGGCGACTTTGATGACGACGATTGCCACAGGTATCTTCTCGCACAATCTGCAATGGGATTATATTTTTATCGGCGTCGGTATCGGCGTTGTGCTGATTGTGGTTGATTTGGTGTTGAAAAAATCGTCCGGCGGCAAGCTCGCGCTGCCCGTATTGGCGGTGGGCATGGGTATTTATCTGCCGCCGTCGGTGACTATGCCGATTGTGGCGGGTGCGCTGTTGGCGGCGGTATTGAAGTATGCGGTCGGCAAAAAGGCGGAAAACCGTGAAGGCCGTCTGAAAAACGCCGAACGCATCGGCACGCTGTTTTCGGCAGGTCTGATTGTCGGCGAAAGCCTGATCGGCGTGGTAATGGCCTTCATCATCGCCGTTTCGGTAACCAACGGCGGTTCGGACGCGCCGCTCGCGCTTGGTTTAGAAAACTGGGATACGGCGGCAAAATGGCTGGGCTTGGGCTTTTTCGCAGCCGGTGTCGCACTCTTTGCCCGACTGGTGTTGAAGGCAGGGCGCGAAGCTTAGTGCTTTAAATAGGAGAGGCCGTCTGAAACAGAGCTTTCAGACGGCCTTTTGTCGTAAAACAGCTGCTTTGGGCAGATGCTAATCTTACGCTAATCCATTGGGCGTATCATGCCCCTTGCCGTACACAACGGCTGATAACATCACGCCGACACAAGGCGCAACCGAAAAGGAAAAACGATGGAATTCAAACATACTCTGATTGCCGCCCTTTCCGCCTTTGCCCTGCTGGCCGCCGCGCCCGCCTTCGCCGACGATGACGATTGGTACGATGATGATGACTACCGTCCGCGTTACAGCCAAAGCTATAAGGCGAAAAGATCCAAGTATGCACATGGCCGCTACATCAGCTATGCACAGGCGAGACGCGCCGCACTCTCCCGTATCGGCGGGCGTGTAAAAGACATTGATTTCGACCGTGATGACGGTTATCCGCATTATGATGTGGAAATTATCAAACGCGGGCGCGAATACAACGTGAAGGTCGATGCCCGTACCGGTCGCGTGGTTTCAGTCCGCCGCGACGACTAAACCGGATGGAAATAAGGCCGTCTGAAAACCTGAAATACGGTTTTCAGACGGCCTGTTTTTATATTTGCGTTTAACGCCTTTCCTGCTTCCGTATCAGCCATACCGCCCATGCGGCGAAGGCTGCGGTGGGCAGCATGGCGGCGGCAAAGGCAGGTACGCCGTAGAGCTGGCTGGTGAAGCCGAACAGCCGTCCGGCGAAATGGAAGGCCAGTCCGAGGCAGATGCCGGCGAAAAGTTTCAAGCCCATGTTGCCGTGGCGGGTGGATTGCGGGGTGAAGGCGAGTGCGACCAAAGCCATGACGACGGTGGCGACGGGGTACATGAGCTTGCGCCACCATTCGATTTTGTAGTTGTCTGCCTGCTGCTTGTTGTCTTCAAGATGTTTGATGTAGGCGGTCAGCGCGGTGAGCGACATTTGGTTGGGATTGACCAGCAGTACGTCGAGCAGGCTGCCGCGTATGCCCGCCTGCCAGTATTCGCTGTCGTGTTTTTCGGTACGGACGCGGTCGCCGTCCAAGATGCTGCGGCGGACGTTTGCCAGTTTCCAGCTTCCGTCTGCCGCGATGACGGCGGATTCGGCCTGCCAGCTTTCGGCCAGTTTGAAGTTTTGGTCGTGGCGGAAGACTTTGATGCCGCGCAGGCTTTGGTCGGGCAGCATCTCGCGCACATTGATGATGTTGTTTTGCTCTTTAATCCACAGCCCTTCCGCGCCGGTGCTGATTTTGCCGTTTTTGGCTGTGGTTTTCAGGTTTTGGGCGTAGCGGTTGGCGGCGGGAGCGACGCTTTCACCCAGAAGGGCGGTGGCGGCGGCGAATATCAGGCCGAACCCGAGCAGGATGGCGATGATGTTTTTGGTACTCATGCCGCTGGTTTTGATGACGGTCATTTCGCTGTTGGAGGCAAGCTGGCTTAGGGCAATCAAGCCGCCGATGAGTACGGCCAAGGGCATCATTTGGTAGGCGTGGTCGGGGATTTGCAGTAGGACGTACTGCATCATTTTGATGCCTGTGTAGCCGCCTTCGCCCACGCTGCCCACTTCGGCAACGATGTCGAAGAAGCTGTATAGGGCAAGCAGGGCAAACATGGCGTACAGGGTGGTGATGCTGAGCTGTTTGATCAGGTAGCGGGCGATAAGTGTCATGATGCGCGGCCTTTCAATGCGGCTTTCAGGGCTTGGGCGAAGGGTTGGGCGGGCATGGAGCGCACGCGCAGCAGGATGACGGCGGCGGCCAGCATGATGATGTGTATGGGCAGGAAGCCCGTCCAAAAGCCCAGTTTGCCGTTTTCTATGGCATTACGCAGGAAGGTTAGGCCGTTTTGGTAGATGAGGAAGAATCCGATGGCAAACAGGATGTTGTAGGTGTGGCCGGTTCGCGGGTTGAAGTAGGACAGGGGGACGGCCAATATGCTCAATATAAGTGCGGCTAGGGGCAGGCTCAGCCGCCACATGAGCTCTGCGCGGTGCTGCGGGTTGTCGCTGCCGATGAGTTTGGCGGTCGGGATGGTGCGGCGGTGGTCTATCGGATTGATGATTTTCGGCGTGGTGCTGATGATTAGGTTGAGACGCTCGAAGGAGACTTGGTTGTAGTCGGCTTCGCCGGGGATGCCGCCGTAGCGGTAGCCTTGGGTCAGTTCGAGCGTACGCTTGTTGTCGGTGAGCGAGAAGCGGCCTTCTTTGGCGAAGATGATGTTTTCGCGGCCTTTATCGTCTTGTTCGCGTAAAAACAGGTTTTTCATGATGCCGGAGCCGGTGTCGAAGGTTTCCACGAAGTAAACGCGGCCGTTTTTCTTGCCCAAGGTGCGGAATTCGCCCGCTTCAACCATGGAGAGTTCTTGTTTTTGTTTTAGGATTTCGGCAAATTCGCGGCTTCGCAATTCCGCCCACGGCAAGACGGAAAGCTGCATGGCGGCCACCAGTGCGGCAAACGGCAGGGCGAATGACAATACGGGGCGTACCCACTGCCGCAGCGACAGGCCGCAGGAAAGCCAGACAGCCATTTCGCTGTCGCGCCAGAAGCGGGTCAGGACGGTGAGTGTGGAGATGTAGGCGGTTAAAACGAGCAGCAGCGGGGTCATGCCCAATGTCCAAAAGCCGATGAGCGCGGCTACGGCATCCACCGCCACGCGCCCGTCGGCGGCACGGCCGAGCAGGTTGATGGCCTGCGTGGAAACAAGCACGGCCAGGATGACGACGAAGATGCCGATGGCGGTAAAAGTGAGTTCTTTGACGAAGTTTTGTCGGTATATCATGGGCAGATGTCTTCAAAGGCCGTCTGAAAAGTTTTCAGACGGCCTGCGGTTTGATGGGCGGTCTTTTGCACAAATCCGTATATCGGGTTGCGCTTTCATTTGCAGCCAAACGGCTTATCGGCAGTCTTTCGCACTAATCCGCACCGGTTTGAATTTTTTCCCATTGGCGGTAGTGATGCGGTATTCGAAGGCGTAACGGCCTATCTTCATCAAATCGCGCGTGTCGGCTTCGGCACACATCTCGCTGCGCACCATTTGTGCAACCTCGCGCTCCATTGTCGATTGAAAATTGCTCATGATTGAATTTTGATCGGGTTTTGCTTTTGCCGATATCACGAAAGTGTCGTCCGAACTGCGGTAGCGGATGTCGATAACATGGATATGCGAATACTGTGCATCCATATTTTTATTCATATTTTCCTGCTGCATCTCCCTGGCTACCTCTCTGCCCAAATTGTCGCGCTCGGCGGCAGTCAGGCCGGAGAAAAACCGTTTCAGGTCATCGGACATGCCTTCGGCGGAAAACGCAGCCAGCGGCAGGGCGGTCAAGAGGACGAACAAGGCTTTTTTCATGATGTTTTTTCCCTAAGTATGCAAAGATTTATCGGCAGTCTTTCAATTGGTAACCCATATCAGTTCGGGCATGCTTTAATCGTTGTCGGTGGTTATACGGTATTTCATTGTATTGCCGTCGTTCGCCATCAAACCGTGCTGCTGACGAATATCGCAAATACACCCGAGGGGTTGATGGCTTAGCGCAGATACGGGAATGGGTGGTATGACGGTAAAGATAACCTTTGGCGAAGCTTTGCCAATATATTCTGTATTTCTTCTTTTCTTAAGTCGGCGGCGGCAATCGGGTAAAAACCATTTCAAAAGTCATATGAAAACAAGGCGTAAACAGAATTAGAATCCGAAAAAGCTTTTTCAAACGGCCTTATCCCTACCTAAATCTCAACAATCCCGGGCACTGATGTGTATCGGAGAAGACAACGCCCTGCCGTTGCGCGCGAGCACGCGGTATTCCACCGAATAACGCCCGTGCACCATTAAATCGCGCATATTTCGGCTACGGCAGATTTCTTTTCTGCCTTCCTTATGGAGCATGGCATCGAGCTTGCGCCGTCGTGCGGTATCGAGCACTTTCGGACTGGCGATTTTCTTCAATATCAGCGTATACACAAAAGTATCGTCAGAAGCACGGTAGCGGATATCCGCCACCTTCGTGTCTGCATCTTCCTTCAACTCCGTTCGGCGCAGATTGGCTGCGGCCTCGCGCCCTGCTTCATCGCGCTGGCGGGCATTCATATGGGAAAGATCCTGTTTCTGCTGGGCACTAGCCCCTCCCCGGCAGCCGCCAGCCGCCAGCGCAACTGCCAAAACAGATAAGCAAACAAACATCTTGTTCATAACAGCTCCTTATAGCTCCTTTTGGGGGATTTTATTTTCAATTGAAAATGCATATGCCGTTTTCAAGAAATATTCTAAACCTGCCGCTTGCCTTCCCTCAAGCTTCAAGGAACAGGGTGTCGGGCATAGGATGAAGATTCACGGTAAAATAACGCTTCCGCCGTTTTTCAGACGGCCAACCGAAAGGAACAAAAATGCAATTTAGCACAAAAGCCGCCGCCTTGCAGCCGCATCAGGAAGGCGCATTGCTTTATATCTGCCGCAATCGTGAAAACGCACCCGACAACGAAACCGCCCGCCTGCTGCTCGAATTGCTGGCCGAAGGCGAACGTTTTGCCGCCGCCCAAACCGCCGAATCGGGCAAACTGAAAGCCGTGGCGGTCGCACTGCCGGAAAACGACGGCCGCGACGCGCTTGAAAAAGCCGCTGCCGAAGCCGCCGCATGGGCGCAAAAACAGGAAAACCTGCACATCGGCCTGAACGGCTTCGACCCAAACCAAGCCGCCGAAGCCGCCGAAATCTTCGCGCTCGCCTTCGGACAGGCCGCTTACCGTTTCAACCGTTTCAAAAAAGAAGCGAAAGCCGCCAAACTCAACGGCGCAACCTTCCACACCGAACACGCCGACGCCGTGCAAACCGCCCTGAATTGGGCCGAAGCCCAACTCTACGGCATCAACCTGTGCAAAGACCTGGGCAACACCGCCCCCAACGTCTGCACCCCGAAATATCTGGCCGACACCGCCCGCGCCGAAGCCGAAAAATTCGGCGCGGCCGCCAAAATCCACGATAAAGACCATATCCGCGAACACATGGGTTCGTTCTGGTCGGTGGCCAAAGGCAGCGCGCAAGACCCTTACCTCATCGAACTGCACTGGCGCGGCGCGGCCGACAAAAACGCCGCCCCTGTCGTACTCGTCGGCAAAGGCATCACCTTCGACAGCGGCGGCATCTCGCTCAAGCCGGGCGAAGCGATGGACGAAATGAAATACGACATGTGCGGTGCGGCGAGCGTCATCGGCGCATTCGCAGCAGCCGCCAAAGCCAAACTGCCGATCAACCTGACCGCCATCGTCCCCACCTGCGAAAATATGCCCGACGCGGCCGCCAGCAAACCCGGCGACGTGGTAACGGCCATGAACGGCACCACCATCGAAATCCTGAACACCGATGCCGAAGGCCGCCTGATACTGTGCGACGCGCTGAGCCACGCCGAACAGTTCAAACCTGCCGCCGTAGTCGATGTCGCCACACTCACCGGCGCATGCATCATCGCACTCGGCCACGTTGCCAGCGGCCTTTTGACCAACACGCAGGAGCTGGCCGACGAAATCCTGACCGCATCGCGCCAAAGCGGCGACAAGGCATGGCAGCTGCCCCTGTTTGCCGAATACCGCGAACAACTCAAATCCAATTTTGCCGACCTGCAAAACATAGGCGGCCGCCCCGCCGGCACCATCACCGCCGCCGCCTTCCTGTCGCACTTCACGGAAAACTACCCGTGGGCGCATCTGGACATCGCCGGCACGGCGTGGAAGTCGGGTAAGGAAAAAGGCGCGACCGGCCGCCCCGTGCCGCTCTTGCTGCAATTCTTGCGCAACCGCGCCGAATAAGGCAAAAGGCCGTCTGAAACCCCGGTTTGATGTTTCAGACGGCCTTTATCCTCATTCGCACTATATAGCCGCACATTACACACTACAGAGAGGGGAAATGATGAACCGGAAAAACAACCGGCAATATTCGTCGATACCTGTTTCCGTCCAAACCACAAGCGGGCAGGTTTTCCCGGCTTCCCGGATACGCGCCTTCATCATGTTCCTGCTCCTGCTGATACTGCTGACGCTGATTGCCGGCATTACCGCCATTGCCTTCATCATCTATGGCATCCTGCCCGATTGGGCGGCTATTGCCGTCAGCCTGTTTATCTTCCTACTCGGCATTATTTACTCCGAAGGCATGTGGTTCGGCCTGACCTGCAGCCGTTTTGCAACCCTGACCAACGACCGGCTGGTGTTATACGGCGCATTCGGGCGCGAACGCTTCAGCTGCCCCACTGATTGGACGTTTGAATACCGTATGATAGATTTACGAGGTTTGTCATATTACGTTTACCTGCGTGCCATCTCCCCCGATTATCACGTCTACCGTTTTCGATTGGACTTGTGCCGCGACCGCGATACCCTTTTGGAAGCCTTGCAGGCACAAAGCAGCGAAGAAGTTTTCAAAAAAAATTTGGCTGCCGGATACAGCCGTCTGTTTGCTACCATGAACCCGCTGGGCGTAAGGTTTTTGAAAACCATATCCGTGGGATTCTACATCATTACAGTGCTGGCCTTTGTCTCGTACTTCTTCGTTCATCCCTTCAAACTGACTGCCGCCGCTTGGCAGCTTGCCTTGCTCATTACTCTTCTTGGCTTACTGCCGTCTGTTTGGATGGTTCGCAAAGTATGGATGCACGAAACTGTTTTGGGCCTGCCCGCCCATCACTACCGCCGCCGCTCCGTTGTCGGGCGGATAACCGCAGCCATCATCATGATGACCAAAATCAGTTTAATCATACTGGCCCTCGGTTTTATATCAACATGGTCGCTGGCTTCCATCCTTGGCCCGGCCAGCCTGATCGGCAGCAAATTCGAAACAGTGGAACAGGCACGTTTAGGTTCTGTGCATGACTGCGGCAGGGGATGCAAAGAAGTGCCCGTCTACATGCCGGTCGGCTATGAAATGTTTGAAGGTTACTGGGAAATCAGCTATTCGAACCGCATTCGCCAAGGCGGCACAGTGTGCGTCCGCGAAAGCAAACTGGCCTACGAACTTTATTTCGACTGCCCCGTCAAATAAAACCGGGCAGGCCGTCTGAAACCCCGTTTCCCGTTTTTCAGACGGCCTCTAATCGAATATATACCGCATGCCGCCAATTCCCTGTCGCAGCCATTACGCCCGCCCGCAACGGCCAAACCCGTTCTGCGCCTGAAACCTGCATGTCCGCAGATTTGTACGAAGGCTGTTCGGATGAGGCGAAGATGCGATAAATAAGGTGGCGTACAGAACCTAACTGTCGGACACATAAGCGGCAGCCGACAGGTAAATCAATAAGGAACAAACCATGAAAAAATGCGTCGTCCTCACCGGTGCGGGCATCAGCGCGGAAAGCGGCCTGCAAACTTTTCGCGACAGCGGCGGCCTGTGGGAAGGCTACCGCGTGGAGGATGTCTGCACGCCCGAAGCGTTCGCCCGCAGCCCGCAAACCGTCATCGACTTCTACAACGCCCGCCGCCGCGCCGCTGCGGCAGCCGAACCGAACGCCGCCCATTTCGCGCTGGCCGATTTGGAACGCGCTTACGACGTACAAATCATCACTCAAAACGTAGACGACCTGCACGAACGCGCGGGCAGCGGCAAAGTCCTGCACCTGCATGGCGAATTGAACAAGCTCAGAAGCACGGTTGATGAAAACGAAATCCTGCCTTGGCAGGGCGACCAAACCTTGGCCGACCGCGACAGCCGAGGCCGACCGCTGCGGCCGCACATCGTCTGGTTCGGCGAAGCCGTGCCGCTGATAGAAGAAGCCGTTCGTTTGGTCGAAGCCGCCGACACCGTTATCGTGGTCGGGACGTCGCTGAAGGTTTATCCTGCCGCATCCCTGCTGCACTATGCCCGTTTCGGCGTGCCCGTGTACCTGATCGATCCCAAGCCGAACGCCGATGTTTCGGGCGTGGAAATCCTGGCTCAAACGGCGGTTCGGGGCGTGCCGGCACTGGTGGCGGAATTATTGCGGACAGCCGAAAGATAAGGCCGTCTGAAAGCGCGGCCTGAACGGGGGCGAACCCGTTTGGCGGCTTTCAGACGGCCTGTCGTCAAACTGCGGCTTATCAATAACTGGTGGCGCAGAACTGTTCGTTTTTATTGGCATCTGCGGCGTAGCAGGTCAGCCCCATGCTGGCGGCGTTGCCGTTTTTCACTTGTCCGCCCGGCTTTTTATTCACCAGCGTTTTGCCGCTTTTCGCGTCGGTTTCCACCGAAACGGCCGGGCCGTTTTTCTGTTTCCAGCTCAGGCTGCTGCCGGTCGGGGTTTGGCATTTTTTCACCGAGCACGCCCCTTCTCCGGCGACGTTGCCGTTTTTGTAGTGCACGCACTGCTGTCCGCTTTCGGTGCAACCCGCGTGGGCAGCGGCGGCAAACAGGCCGCACAGGGCAAGGAATAAGGCTTTTTTCATCAGGTTCTCCTGGTTTGTCGAATAATGGCCGGTATGTTTCGGCAGAGGGAATGGTACGCCGAAAAACGGGCGGGCGACAGTATCGGCAGCATGATAAAGGCCGTCTGAAAATTGTTCGGACGGCCTTTATGCTTTCAGACGGCCTCCAAATATTGCCGCAGCCGTTTCAATTCAGCCCATGCACGGGCTTTCAGCTGCGGCTGGCGCAACATACGCGCGGGATGGGGGACGGTGAATACGGGCAGGTTGCCGAAGGTTGCGGCGACGGCTTCGGCGTTTTCCGGCTGTTCGAAAAACTGGCCGAGCAGCAGGACGGCGCGGATGCGGCCGGAAGCCGCTTCGTGGCGCATCCGTTCGGCGGCGGCCTGCAATCGGGCGGCATCGGGGGAAAATTCCACCGACGGCAGCCAGCTGGTGCGGCGGCAGTCGGCGGCGGTCAGGCCGATGGCGGCAAGCATGTTGTCGAGCAATATGCCGTCCGCACCGCTGAACAGGCGGCCTGCAGCCAAGTCGGCGGGGGCGGGGCAGATGCTGACGGCCAACAGGCGGGCGGCGTCGGCCTGAGTTTGCGGGATGATGCCGTCCTGCAGACCGTCTGACGGGGTGTTTTCGGTATTTGCGGCAGGCTCTGCAGGCTTCGGTACGGACGGTTCGCGGCTTTGCCTTCGGGACGCGCCGCCGATGGCGGCCAGGGTGGCGGCATGGGCGTTGCCTGACGGCTGTTTTGCATCCTCGCGGAAGGCGGCTGCCGGCTGCGGGGCCGTGTGAACCGTCGGGGCGGTATCCGAGGCCGTCTGAAAACGGCCGTCCTGCCCTTCGGCGGGCGGCGGCAGCAGGCGCGCGCCCTGTTTCAGCCACATCGGCCCCAAGCCGAGGGCTTCGTGCAGGTGCAGGTAGCGGCTTTCTAGCATGGTTTCTCCATCAATACGGCATCTTCCCGCGTGCCGTCGGGCAGGGAATAGTAGTCGCGGCGGCGGCCGCATTCGGTAAAGCCGTGCCGGCGGTAAAGGTTTTGTGCGGGCAGGTTGGCGGCGCGGACTTCCAACAGCAGCCGCCGTACCGATTGCGCGGCGGCGGCCTCGAACCAACACTGCATCAGGGCGGCGGCCAGGCCGAGGCGGCGGCTTTCGGGTGCGGTGGCGATGAGGTGCAGCTCGGATTCGCCGGCCACGGTCTGCCAAACGATAAAAGCCGCCGGCCGGCCTTGATGTTCGGCCAGCAGGACTGTGTCGAAACGGCTGTTTAAGGCCGTCTGAAACTGGGCGGCCGACCACGGCGCGGGATTGCCCGCACGGTCGATGGCGGCCAGCGCGGCGCAATCGGCGGATGTTGCGGGGCGGATGTTCACGCCTGTTCCCCCGCCGCCCGCCGCGCGGCCTGTTCGGCGGCGGTCAGGGCGATTTTGTCGCGGACATACAGCAGTTCGGCATGGGCGGCATCGGCGGCGGGATAGCGGCCCGTGGCGGCCAGTGCGAGGTAGTCGGCGGCGGTCGGCATGGCGGGCGAGCCTGGGAAAGGCGGCGGGTCGTTCAGGGCGAAGGCGTTGCCGATGCCGTCTGAAAAAACAGTGCCTTCCGGCACGGAAATTTCGGCGGCGCGGCCGACGCGGTAGGGGCTGAGGCGGCGGCGGTTCGCGGTGTCGAACCAGGCGTAGAAGACTTCGCCCATCCGCGCGTCGGCGGCGGCCAGCACGCCGTGCCCTTGCACCAGATAGGCCGCCGCATCAAGCGACGGAATGCCGATAAGCGGCGTGCCGAACGGCGCGGCCAGACCCTGCGCCACGCCGATGCCGATTCGCAGGCCGGTAAACGCGCCCGGCCCGCAGTTGTAGACCACCGCGCCCAAATCGGCGGCGGTAATGCCTGCTTCGGCGAACAGCCCGCCGATTTGCGGCAGGATGAGGTCGGACTGTTTGTTGCCGGCATCGGTGTGGCATGACAGGATGCGGCCGTCGGTTTGTAGGGCGAGGGAAAGGAAGGAAGTGCCTGTATCGACGGCTAGCACGGGGCGGGAAAAATCGGGCTGCATGGCGGTTTTGCGGGTTGTTTGGTCGGGCGCCATTATAGCATTTTGCCGCCGCCGTTTTTCTTTCAGACGGCCTCTCAGTCTGGCAATTATCGGCTCCACCCTTTGTGCACCGTGCCGTTTTCGGGTAGCCTGCCCGCCGTTTCCCAACCCGGCCGATGATGCAGGCGCATATCGGGCGGCGGATGCGGCGCGTTTGCAGTATGGCCGCAAAGGCCGTCTGAATGTTCAGACGGCCTCAACCGAACAGGCAATTTGAAAGGACAACCGTATGCCTACCCATCCCTATTTGGATTTGCAGCAAGGCAATGTGGAAAGTTATTGCATGATGGTGCCGAAAAAGGAGGCACGGCAATGGTGCGGGCAGGGCTGGCTGGCGCATTACGCCGTCGGCTTGTCGCGCCGCGAGGCCAACCGTGCTTCGATGATTTACGGCCTGATGCGCTTCCAACGCGATATTCTGTTATTCAACCGCCCCGTTTTGTTGGCGGACAAATCCGTCGTCGGACGGGAAATCACGGGATTTTCCACCTGTCTTGGCACTTATGGCATGGGCGGCCCGGGCTTTTTCGGATTGTTGCTGGATACGGACGAATATTTGGTCTATACGGCATGGCACTCTGGTTTCTGCACGCTCTTGGACAGCCGTCCAATTGAAGTGTATCCGCAAACGGAAAACGCCGTTCGCGGCTGGTTTTGCGATTTTGAGCAGGGATGGGACGATTTGTCGCCCGTGCTGAACGGTTGCGAAATCACCGGATGCACGCTTACAGAGCATGGTTGCATCCTGAACTTGGAAAAAGGCGGTGTAACGCATGTGCTGGAATTCGTGCGCCAAGACGGTCGTATTCCGCCGAACGGCAGCGAGGCGCGATCGGCATACGAAAGCGGAAGCATTGCGGATTATTTGATGTTCCAACACAAAGACGCTTGGCTGGTGGTTTGAGGTTTGACTGTTTTGCCATATCGAAGGCCGCTTGAAAGCCTGAAATACGGTTTTCAGACGGCCTTTTATTTTTACGGGCGCGCTGTTTTGTCTATATTCGAGGAGGATGCGTGTACCATGCGGACAGTACGCCCGGACGGGGCGATGCGGTAGAATCGGGTATCCAACCAACAAAACACAGAGTCAGGAGAAAAATATGTTCCAACACGTCGAATTTTATCCCGGCGATCCGATTTTGAGCCTGGTAGAGACTTTTCAGACCGACAAACGGCCGGAAAAGGTCAATCTCGGTATCGGTATTTATTTGGACGAGGCCGGGCGGCTGCCCGTCTTGTCGTCGGTACGGACGGCGGAGGTTGCCCGTGCGGCCGTGGCGCAACCCCGCTCCTATCTTCCGATGGAAGGTTTGGAGGCATTCAGGCACGGCGTGCAAAGGCTGCTGTTCGGCGCGGAGCATCCCGCTTTGCAGGAAGGGCGGATTGCCACCATCCAGACTTTGGGCGGTTCGGGCGCGCTGAAAATCGGTGCGGATTTCCTTGCCCGCTGGTTTCCCGAGGCCAAGGTTTATGTCAGCGATCCGACTTGGGACAATCATAAAGGCATTTTCCAGGGCGCGGGTTTCGAAGTCGGCGTTTACCCTTATTACGACCCGGCGACAGGCAGGCTGAAATTTGACGAAATGCTGGCCTTTTTTGCCGCCCTGCCGCGCAACAGCGTGTTGGTGCTGCATCCGTGCTGCCACAATCCGACCGGCGTGGATTTGGAGCGCGGGCAATGGGACAAGGTGCTGGAAGTGATACGGGCAAACGGCCTGATTCCGTTTATGGACATTGCCTATCAGGGCTTCGGCGACGGTTTCGAACAGGATGCCTACGCCGTCCGGCGGGCGGCGGAAATCGGCCTGCCGCTGTTTGTAGCTAATTCGTTTTCGAAAAACCTGTCGCTTTACGGCGAGAGGATAGGCGGATTGAGCGTGGTGTGCCCGACGCGGCACGAAGCGGAGCTGGTGTTCGGCCAGTTGAAATTCGGCGTGCGCCGGATTTATTCCAGCCCGCCGGCGCACGGCGCGTTTGTCGCGGCGGCGGTGATGGATACGCCCGAACTTTTTGCCGGCTGGCAGGCAGAGGTTACGCAGATGCGGGAGCGCATCAAAGCCATGCGGCAGCGTTTGTTTGATGAATTGGGCCGCAAGCTGCCGGAGGGCGATTTTTCCTATTTCCTCAAACAGCGCGGCATGTTCGGCTACACGGGCTTTTCGCCTGAACAAGTACGGCGTTTGCAGGAAGGGTTTGCCGTTTACCTGCTTGCTTCCGGACGGATGTGTGTGGCCGGATTGAACGAATCGAACGTTGGTTATGTGGCCGATGCCTTTGCCGAGGTGTGGCGCAAATAAGCGTCCGCTGACAAGAAAAAGGCCGTCTGAAAAACCTTTTGCGGGGTTTTTAGACGGCCTTTCTGATAATGAAGGCGGGTTCAATACTCCGCCGAATGCCAAAACGGCTGCCCTACGGTCGGCGTACTGGCTTGCGCTTTGGTGCGCGCCTCGACCGGTTCAGCTTCAAATGCCAGCCGTCCGGATTCGACGGCGAGTGCGAAGGCGCGCGCCATGTTGATGGGGTCGCCGCTGCGGGAAACGGCGGTGTTCAGCAATACGCCGTCAAAACCCCATTCCATCACTTGCGCAGCCTGCGAGGGCAGGCCCAAGCCCGCATCGATAATCAGCGGCGTGTCGGGCAGGCGTTCGCGCAGGACGTTCAGCGCATAGGCGTGAACCGCGCCCAAACCCGTGCCGATCGGCGCCGCCCACGGCATCAACGCCTGACAGCCTGCGTCAAGCAGGCGGCGGCAGGCAATCAGGTCTTCGGTGCAATAAGGCAGCACTTTGAAGCCGTCTTTAATCAGGATTTCCGCCGCTTCGATAAGCTGGAACACGTCGGGCTGCAACGTGTCATCGTCGCCGATGAGCTCGAGTTTGATCCAATCGGTTTCAAATACTTCCCGCGCCATCTGCGCCGTCGTTACCGCTTCCTGCACGCTTTGGCAGCCTGCGGTGTTCGGCAGTACGGGTACGCCGATTTCTTCCAAAAGCGACCAAAACCCTTGCCCGTGTGCCTCACCGCCGCTTCCCGCGCGGCGCAGCGAAACGGTAATCATCGCGGGCCGGGCGGTTTGGATGGATTGTTTGAGGATTTCAGGGGTCGGGTAGGCAGCTGTGCCGAGCAGCAGCCGTGAAGGGAAAGTTTCTCCGTATAGGGTGAGCATGATGGGTTCCTTTGTAAGGTTGTTTTGGGGATAGGGGTCGTCTGAAAAGGCAAAACCGCCTAGCCGCCGACCACCGGCCGCACGATATCGACTTTGTCGTTTTCGTTCAAAACCGTTTCCGCATACGCGCCTTTGGCGACGAATCCGGTATTTACCGCGACGGCAAAAGGCTTTTTCGGCGCGGTTTGGGCGATAAGGTCGGCAACGGTTTTGCCGTGAAGTTCGGCGGGTTCGCCGTTTAAGATGATGTTCATGGTTTCTCGATATTTCGTAGGTGAGTTTCTTTATTCGCGATGCGCCTGCTCTTGCTTGAATCCGTCGCCCCATTCCTTCAATGCCGTCAGCACGGGCGCAAGCGTTTTGCCGTAGTCGGTCAGGCGGTATTCCACACGCGGTGGGACTTCGGGATACACAGTACGCAAAATGATGCCGTCGGCCTCCAATGCGCGCAGTTGGGCGGTCAGCGTGCGTTGCGACACATCGGGCAGGATGCGGCGGATTTGGTTGAAGCGCAGCGTGCCGTCCGTGTGCAGGCGGTAGAGTATTGTGCCTTTCCATTTGCCGCCGATGACGGAAAGCGCGGCTTCCACCGAGCAGCCTTCGGCGCAGTCGTAGCTTGGGTGCGGTGTGCGGGGCATGGTGGTATCCTTTATGTAACTATCTGAAAAACAAGTGCGTTCTTGTTAATGATATGCTTCAGGCGCATGATACACGCTTTCAGACGACCTAACAGGAGAACATTATGAAAGCCATCGGTTTCAACCGCCCTTTGCCCGTTTCCAACCCTGAAGCCCTGCTCGACATCGAAATGCCCGAACCCGAACTGCGGACGCACGATATTTTGGTTGCCGTGCAGGCGGTTTCGGTTAATCCTGTCGATGTGAAAGTTCGGGCGGCACATACGCCTGCGGCAGGGCAGTACCGCGTATTGGGTTACGACGCGGCAGGCATTGTTCAGGCGGTCGGCAGCGAAGTGCGGAATTTCAAAGTCGGCGACGAAGTGTATTACGCGGGCGCCATCAACCGCCAAGGTTCGAACGCTCAATTACAAGCGGTGGACGCGCGCATTGCCGCCAAAAAGCCGCGTTCGCTGGATTTTGCCCAAGTTGCCGCGCTGCCACTGACGGCGATTACCGCATGGGAAACGCTGTTCGACCGCTTGGACGTCAACAAACCCGTGGCAGGCGGCGCAAATGTGCTGCTTTTAATCGGCGGCGCAGGTGGGGTCGGCTCGCTTGCCATCCAGTTTCTGAAAAAGCTGACTGACATTCAAGTCATCGCCACCGCCTCCCGCCCCGAAAGCCGCGCGTGGGTGAAGGAATTGGGGGCGGATTTCGTCATCAACCATCATGAAAACATGGCGGAACAGGTTGCCGCGTTAAATATCGGCGCGCCATCGTTTGTTTTTTCCACTAACCATACTGACCGCCATCTGCCGCAAATCGTGGAACTCATCGCCCCGCAAGGCAGAATCGCGCTGATTGACGACCCCGAAACGTTGGACGTGAACCCGCTCAAAGGCAAAAGCCTGTCGCTGCATTGGGAATTTATGTTTACCCGTCCGCTGCGCGAAACGGCAGACATCGAACGGCAGGGCGAAATCCTGGCCGAAACCGCGCGGCTGGTGGACGAAGGCATCATCCGCCCGACCGCCACCCAAGTCCTGCACGGCATCAATGCCGCTAACCTGCGCCACGCCCATGAGATGCTGGAACGCGGGGATATGGTCGGCAAACTGGTGGTGGAAGGCTGGGACAACTGAATCCGCCGATTATTTTTGCGCCGTTATGCCCGCTTCTGCCTGTATGGCATCCGAAATGACGGCAATCGAATATCCTAATTGAGCAGGTCGTCTGAAATTTGGTTTTCAGACGACCTTATTCATTCCACAAATCCCGAAACGCTTTAACCACCGCTTCGGGATTTTCTGCTTCGGTAACGGCGCGGACGACGGCGAGTGAAGAAACGCCGGTTGCCAATACATCTTCGGCGTTGTTCAAATCGATGCCGCCGATGGCGACAACGGGCGTGCCGCGTGCCTGTTTCACATATTCGCGCAGTTTGTCCAAGCCTTGCGGGGCGGTGGGCATTTGCTTGGTTGTGGTCGGGAAAATCGCGCCGCTGGCGACGTAGCTGGGGTGTACGGACAGGGCGCGGTCGAGTTCGGCGACGGAGTGCGTACTCAAACCCAAACGCAAACCGGCGGCTGCGATGGCGGCAAGGTCGGCGGTGTCCATGTCTTCCTGTCCGAGATGCACACCGTATGCGCCTGCTTCTATCGCCTCGCGCCAGTGGTCGTTGATGAAAAGCTGAGTGCGGCTGCCCTGACAGGCGGCGACGCAGCGGGCGATTTCGCGTTTCAAGTCATCGCCGTGCAGGGTTTTGCAGCGCAGTTGCACCGTGTCAGCACCTGCTTTGACCATGCGCTCCACCCAATCGGCGGTGGGAACGACGGCGTAGAATTTGAGCGGGGATTTTAGGGGCGGGAATGTCATGGGGTGTCCTTTTAAGTTATCGCTGATGGCGTTCCTGCAGGCGTTCGGTATGCGCCCGCAGTTTTTCGCCGTCGGCTTGGTATTCGTTTGAAGACAGCACGGCAGTTGCCGCTTCTATTTCCTGCGGCAGCAATAAGGTCGTCTGAAAACGTCTAATATAGGATGCTGCCTGTCTGATACGGCAGACATTTGGCGGCATTTGCGTTTTCAGTTCACAATCGCCGAGGAAAACCACCATCGAATGAAATTTTTCTTCCGGCAGTTGCAGCAGTTCGGATAATGCCTTGATGTGTGCGTAATTCTGGCGCAACGGATTTTGAAAGTAGTGTTTCTGCTTATAGACGACTTGTGTCCATTTCGATTGCTTCTCGCTGCCGAAAATCCAACCTGTGTAATTCTTGGTTTCTATGACAAATATCCCGAAAACCGAAACATAGATATGGTCGATTTGCGTCGTGCCGCTGCGGGACGGAATAATCAAATCGTGAAATTCGATATAGGTTTCTTCATCCAAATCTTTTCCGATTACTGAACGGACTGCCCGTTCGCCTATGCGTCCTTTCACTTTAGGGTTTTGGAGCAGCGCTTTCAAAAGAAGCAGGGGAATGACGAGCAGGAAAATCCAAAAGATACCTGACAGGTTTCCTATTACTTGTTCAATCATGACGTTTTCCTTTTTGTTTTATTGTTTAATGAAAGTGAGTAGTTTGGTATAGCTATCTGATGAGGTCGTCTGAAAACATCAAGTATTCACATTCATGCCGTAGAGTAGAAGACGGGTGATACTTGATTGGAAACTCCCCCTTCTTATAACCAACGGCGAACGCGCCGACAGTAAGACTCGTATTCTGCACCGAATTTCTGCGCCAAAACGCATTCTTCGGGCATGATTTGAAACCGCGTCATATAGGCAACAAATGCAACCAAAAACAACCATGGCAGCGGGTGCGCCAAATAGCCCGCCCATGCGACCAGCCAGCAGCCCATACCCGCATACATCGGGTTGCGGCTGAAACGGTACACGCCGTCTGAAACAAAGTGTTCAGTTTGTTCGGGGTTGAACGGGCTGACAGTCGTGCGCACACGGCGAAACGCCCACACACCTAATATGCCTAACAAAGTCCCAAACGCCATCAAAACAACCGACAGCAATATAGGAAAGCGCGGCAGTATGCCGGCCAACGCCGACACTTGGGCAGAAATGTACATCAACAACGCACAAATAAAACATATCGCCGGCGGCGGAATTTTGGTTTCTAAATTCATATTGTTACCTTTATAAAACTGATAGCGCGACGTTTTCAGACGACCTCAAACTTATTTTCCAATATACGCCAAACCGCTTTCTTCATCACGTTCGGGCGCGTCTTTTCCGTCAAACAGTGCCACTGCCAATTTGACGGCGGCGGCGGTTACAGCGGGGGAAATCATGAAGCCGTGGCGGAAAAGGCCGTTGATTTCAATCAGGCGTCGGGCGCGGCTGTAACGAATTTCGGGGTTGTGGTGGTTGAGCGTTGGGCGCAGGCCGGTGGCGATTTCGAGAATGTCGGCTTCGCCGAAGGCGGGGTGGACGGCATAGAGTGCGGATAAAAGTTCCAACCCGGAACGTACGCTGGCTGGGGCTTGGCTTTCGCTTTCGATTTGGGTCGCGCCGATGACGAAGACGTGGTTTTCTTTCGGGGCGATGTAGAGCGGGTAACGCGGGTGCAGCAGGCGCACGGGACGGTTGAGCGTGATTTCGGGCGTATAAACCCGCGCCACTTCGCCGCGTATGCCGCGCAAGGTGCTGGTGTGTTCGGGGGATTGGTTCCACGCAGTTTTTGCGCCGTAGCCGCGGCAGTCGATCAGCCAGTCGTATTGGGCTTGCAGGTCTTCGGGGGCACATTCGTGTTCCCAATGGCAAGGGACGTTCAGCCCGTCCAAAGCGTCGACAAGTGCAGACAAGATTTGCTGTCCGTCGAGCTGGCCTTCAGTCGGCAGGTAGATGCCGTCTGAAAAACGTCCGCCGAGTTGCGGTTCGCGTTTGGCGATGTCGTCGGCGCGCCAACGGACGATTTCGTCATCCGCTACGCCGCCGCGTTTGAGATGGCGGACGAACTCGCTGGATAATGGCTTGTCCTGCCCGTGCCACACAATCAGGCTGCCGTTTTCCTGCATCATGGTCGGCGTTTTCAGACGACCTCGTATGTTGCGCCACAGCGGAATGCTCTGCCTGCCCAGTTTGATGACTTCGGGCGTAGCCTCGACCGCCTCCGCAGCAGGCGCGAGCATGGCGGCGGCAACATAAGCGGCGGCGTGTTCGCCTTTGCGCCCGCCCTTGTCAAAGAGGGCAATGGATAAACCTTGTTCTGCAAGTTGTAAAGCAGTCAGACGGCCGCAGAGGCCGCCGCCGAGAATGGCGATACGGGGCATGGTGGATTCCTTTGTAGTATTGTGCAATTGGGAAGTCGAAAGATAAGACGGAAGCGGAATCCACCGAATGGCGAGAAAATGCGGGAAAGGGAACGGAAGCCTTTTCAGGCGTTTGACAGCTTGTTTCCTACGCAGGCATTACCCCGACAGGTTCTACGGATTCCGCTGGCGCGGTCTCAGCTGTTTGCAGGAACAAGCAGCACTCCGACAAGAAAATATGAAGTTTATACAGATTTATTTATTTTGGCAAAAGATTGTCTGAAAATACAAATTTTCATGAGACAAAATACTTTAAAAGGGATAATTTTTCCAAATCAATCTTGGCACTTAATCCAAATGAAACGCACTATTAAAGTAAAGGAATTTGTTCCAAAACACAAAATGGAAACATTAAATACAAACAAATAACGACAAATAGATAATTACCTAACTGCCTAATCTAAAATATATGGTGGATTAAATTTAAATCAGGACAAGGCGACGAAGCCGCAGACAGTACAGATAGTACGGCAAGGCGAGGCAACGCCGTACTGGTTTAAAGTTAATCCACTATAGTTTACAGCAGAGGCTGAGACAATGAACACGTTCTTAGGATTTCCGATGGATTCCCGCCTGCGCGGGAATGACGTCGGCGGGGTGTTTGGCATGGTCTTATTATGAAAAAAGGTCGTCTGAAAACGAGATTTCAGACGACCTTTGAGGGATAAGTTACGATTGAAGTCAGGTTTTACCTTCCTAAAGGGGAGGCATTATTTGTCGTTTTCCATTGTTATCAAAAATCAATATTCCTGTTTCATCACAGAATTGTTGCATTGCTTTCATTTTCTTCTCATTTGTCAATACTGCCCATTCAGGGTCATCTGCTTTTTTCCAATCAGGATAAATATTCTCAATAAAATCATCTATTGTTATTTTTGCATCAGCCAACTGTGTATTGTTATTCTTTAGTTGTGACCAATTAAAGTCGGCATATTGCAAATTAACTCTCTGTAAATTAGCACCCTGTAAAATAGCGTTTTTTAAATTAGCAGCTTGCAAATTAGCAGCTTGAAAATCAGCATATTTTAGATCAGCATTCTCAAAGTCAGCACCTTGTAAATTAGCATTTTGTAAATTAGCATTTTGTAATTGAGCCTCCATTAATTCGGCATGTTGTAACTTAGCTCCCATTAAGTCAGCCTTTTGCAAGTGAGCTAAATTTAAATCGACCCATTGTAATTTAGCATTATGCAATTTACTTTTCTGAAAATTGACCTTTCTTAAGACAGCACCCCGAAAATCGACTCCATTCAAATTCAGATCTGATAAATTGATTACCACACTTTCATCAGCACCTAAATTAAAATCCATTCCTGCCAAACAGATACTAGGCAATATCTTATAAAAATCCCGTAGGATAATTTGGTTATTATCCTTATGAGAACTCAACAAAACATGAGTCAGAGCAATTCCCAGAGGGCTTTTTACCTTCTGTCTCAACTCACTTACATTTTCAGTGTTTTCAAATTTCGTTAAACTATCTTGCTGCATTATCTGCCAAGTAGATTTCAATAGATCGAATGCAGGCAAACGAAAACTTTCACCATAATCACCTCGAAAAAACGGCAGCAGATTGTAGATGGCGGAAATCTGCAAAGCGATTGCTCCGTCCCGTTTGCTGAATGTATCGAAATCAGTAGTATTAGGTTTCTTACTATATTCTTCGGTCTCCTCCGTAGTATATTCAATGGGCAGAGTTGATTGTCTGACGATCTCAGCATCGTTTTTTAAATTATACTTGTTTGTGGTTTTACTGACGGTTTTGATTTCCGGTAAATGTGCACCGCTGACCCATTCGGATAATTTTTGAAATTCTTTCAGATTAATGTCTTTACGCTGGTTCTCGATTTGCTGTCGATTATTTTTATCGCGGAAATGCCAAATGGCGAAGGCGACGGGGGAAGAAACAATTAGGATAATAAGATTCCAAGCACCAGAGGAAATGTTCTGATTCTTTTCGATAACAAACTCATGAATAATCCAGAAAAGGAATGCCGATGCAGCTCCTGCACACAAAACTATTACCGCATTTCTTTTCTCATACAACCAAGTCTTGCTTTTACTGATTGTTTCCGTGATTTTCTTCCAGATATTCCATTTCGCCATTTCTTCGTTCCCTTTATTGAATTTCAAGCTGTATCGCGCTTGGCGTCAGCACGGATTTTATAGTATTGCGTAGAGGCAAAAAAGAAAAAGGTCGTCTGAAACCAAGTTTTCGGTTTCAGACGACCTTTTACCGTATCAGTAATCTTGTTCCTTCCCCCGTCCGGCGGGGGAAGGTTAGGATGGGGGTGGCATTATGGGTTTAGGTAAAATCAAATTCGTTCAGCCCGTAGAGCCACCTTCTCCCACTGGATAAAAGAGCAAGAAGTTACAAATAAAAACAAGGTCGTCTGAAAACCTGAATCCTAAGTTTTCAGACGACCTCTTTATTTTCAAACCCAACTTACTTGACGCGTCCTGCTTTCAACACGCGTTGGGCGAAGAACACCATGCCTGTGATGAAGAACGCTAGTCCCAGCCATGATGCGGTGGTTTCCCAGTTTTCCAGACCCAGCGCGAGCGGGGCGTCGGAGCCGCCGTTGGTCACGGAGAAGGCGATGATAAATGCCATCACTACGCCGACCAGGCTTTCGCCGACAATCAAACCGGCGGAGAACAAGGTTCCGATGCGTTCGGCGTTTTTCAGACGACCTTCACGGTTTTCCGCTTGCTTGCCGATGATGTGTTTCAACACCGCCGCCAACACTGCGCCGATCACGATGGGCATAGTGACGGACGGTGGCAGGTAGATGCCCATGCCGACGGCGAGGACGGGCAGTGCGCGTTTGCCGCCGGACGATTTTTTCAACACCAAATCGACGACGATCAACACCGCGCCGATCGCGATGCCGGTGAAGATGTACGCCCATTCGAGGTTGTGGGCGAAAATGCCCGAGGCGATGGTCGTCATCAAAGTCGCTTGCGGAGCCGCCAAAGCCTGCGCCGCGTCCATGCCTTCGCGCGGCATTGCGCCGGTAAAGCCGTAGGCTTCGTAGAGCAGTTCCAACACGGGCGAGATAACGAATGCGCCGACGATACAGCCGATAATCAACGCAATCTGTTGTCTCCACGGCGTTGCTTTGAGCAGGTAGCCGGTTTTCAAGTCTTGCAGGTTGTCGTTGGAAATCGAAGCCACGCAAATCACTGCCGAGCCGCAGAACAGCGTCAGCGCCAGCAAGAATTTGCGGTTGGCTTCATCCGCCATCAAGCTGCCGGATTCACCCACGACCAACAACACCAGCGAAATGATAACGATGGAAACGATGCCCACGCCGGAAATCGGGCTGGAAGACGAGCCGACCAAACCTGCCATATAACCGCAGGCGGCGGCGACCAAAAAGCCGATGACGGAAGCCAAAAGCGTGCAAACGACCACCAAAAGCCAAGCCATGCCGCCCGTAATGTGCGAATCGCCGATAAAGTGATAAAACGATACGCCCAAAATCAGCATCATGGACAATACCCAAAAAATCATGGCTTTAGGCGACAAATCCTGTTCGGCGCGTTCCGCAGCGGGCGCACCGCCACCGAAACTCTTGAACGACATTTTCAGACCCTCGAGCATCGGCTTGAGCAGCATCAAAAGCGTCCAAACCGCCGCAATACCGATGGTACCCGCGCCGATAAAGCGTACTTTTTCCTTCCACAGCTTCATCGCAAACGCCGCCATTTCCATATCGGAAGGCTGCGGAATGTGCGATGAAAAATACGGCACGGCAATACCCCAAGCAATCGAAATGCCCAACAGGATGGCAATACCGCCCGTCAGTCCGACCAGATAACCCGCGCCCAACAATGCCAGCGAAAAGCCCATCGGCAGTTGGAAAATCGCCGTGCCGCTTTTAAACCAATAACTCGCGCTGTCGGCAATCACGCGCAAACCGTTGGAACAAAAGCTCATAAAACCCGCCAACGCGCCGCCTGCCGCCAGCTCTTTAATGCCGCTGCCGCCCTGACGGCCTTCCTCTTCCTCGTGGCTGCCGACTTTCAAAATCTCCGCCGCCGCCACGCCTTCGGGATAAGGCAACTCGCTTTTCACCACCATCGCGTAACGCAGCGGAATGGTGAAAATCACCCCCAAAATCCCGCCGGCAATACATAAAAGCGTCGTCTGCCAAAACGGGAAACCGCTCCAGTAGCCCGCCATCAGCAAACCGGGCAGGACAAAGATGATGGTCGAAAGCGTACCCGCCGCCGAAGCCTGCGTCTGCACCATATTGTTTTCCAAAATATTGCTGCCTTTGAAAAACTTCAAAACCGCCATCGAAATCACCGCAGCCGGAATTGACGAAGCAAAGGTCAGACCGACTTTCAAGCCGAGATAAACGTTTGACGCGGTAAAGATAACGGTAATCAGCGCACCGAGTATCATGCCCCGAAGCGTCAGCTCGCGGTAGTCCGCATAAGGATCGTGAGTGGATTGTGTCATCGTAGATAGCCTTTCTGTTAAGAAAAAACGTACGGCAGGCTCGAACCGGCTGCCGAATCTGCCTTTATGGTGTTGCGACAGCAAGGAAATGTCAAGTTAGACAAAGAATATGCAAAGAAAACGGAAAGGCAAAAGGTCGTCTGAAACCTTAAATCCTCCTTTTCAGACGACCTTTCCCCCGTCTCGTCCGCACGATTTACGGTATAATTCCCATCTTTATCCATTGTTTTCCCAAGCATAAACCATGACACGCAAAATCCTCGTTACCTCCGCGCTGCCCTATGCCAACGGCAGCATCCACCTCGGCCACATGGTCGAACACATCCAAACCGACGTTTGGGTGCGCTTTCAAAAACTGCGCGGCCACGAGTGCCACTACTGCTGCGCCGACGACACCCACGGCACGCCCGTGATGCTTGCCGCGCAAAAACAAGGCATCGCGCCCGAAGACATGATTGCCAAAGTGCGCGAAGAACACCTCGCCGACTTCACCGGTTTTTTCATCGGCTACGACAATTATTACAGCACACATTCCCCTGAAAACAAACAGTTTTCCCAAGACATTTACCGCGCGCTGAAAGCTAACGGCAAAATCGAAAGCCGCGTCATCGAGCAGCTTTTCGACCCCGAAAAACAAATGTTCCTGCCCGACCGCTTCGTCAAAGGCGAATGCCCCAAATGCC